>ENA-UOTZ01000013-UOTZ01000013.1-compost-metagenome-genome-assembly--contig:-NODE-13-length-103393-cov-15.698353_pt1 | contig 103393 bp, 65 predicted proteins | sample MGYA00238144_ERZ746983 | MGnify/ENA primary metagenome ERZ746983 (study PRJEB28759, sample SAMN06268863) | compost metagenome | isolation source: single cell | place: USA: California, Emeryville, Joint...
ACTGGTTCATTAAGCGTGTCAGCCACTAGAGAGAAAAGAAACAGATGGAGGGACTTTATACAGGCACCAAAGCAGACAATAGGGCAGCTGCAGATATGATTCAGATTGGAGAGTTGCTGAATGATTTAACGTTGAATGATGCACAATGCGGTGATCCGGACACGATCTCTGATGTCGTTGTTGATGAGTTCATCAAAAGAATCAAACAAATATATATTGAAAAATGTTAAAGTCTGTAGAGATTTCTTTTCTTTTCTTTTTATTTTTTTTTTGCAGAAGCATTTGAAGTTCTGTGATCATCGATTCATACGGCCAGTAGGTACATTCTAGCATTTGTATCCATTTAATGCCGCATTTTGATAGAGAATTACTGCTGTAGAGAGATATATTTTGTTATTAGTATTTGAGTGTGTGCTCTTACTAATTAATTTATTAGGAGATAAAACAGCTAATTTTCAAATTTTAAAGATAGCAAACGGCAACAATTTGTATTTGAAATCTGAGCAAAAGTAAAACCATGAAAGAAAACATGCATGTAACTATTCCGATGGATTCACTTTGCTAATAGCAAATAAAGGAGGACCAGAACACTGTAATTACTACAGAGCGGAACGATCGGCCGCCTTTATCGAAAATTTCAAATAATGAGCACTACCGCACTCACAGTAACAACGCTTTGTCTGAATCTCGACTGAATATGTATATCAAGGGACCACCTCTGCTTCCAATAGCAAGATTTTGTTCAAGAATCTCATGTCCCAGGACAATCTCAATTCCGCAAGAGTAACAAAATTTCAAATTGTCTCAGGATATTTATTTCAACCAGGAAACCGATCGAAGAAACCAACTTTCAAGAAGAAATCTCGCGAGTTTACTTGGAGGGCAGCTAGATTCAGCGCGAATCCCAGATACGTATGTACTTAGCAAATGCCAGTCGTAATAATTTTAAATCTCCAGTTCAAAAAACTCCACACTTAATCTCGATATATCAACCCTCAATAACTCCACTGATGTAATAACATTGAACCACTTTTGAACCAAAGTGACTGGATATTTAAATAGATGCTTGAAGCTGTCCAACATCAAATGACATCAGTAATGACAACAATAAGGGACAAATTCGAAAGCGAGCAGCAGGATTTGGTATCGAAAATAAAACAACTCGAAGCCAATTATAAAGCCGTTCAACGAGAGCTGGTATCATATTTCCTTCATTCTCCATTAATCTTTATTCCATATCGTCAACTTTAGGAAGAAAAGAACGCATTATTGGAAGAGTCTAGAAGAGAATGCGAGTACTTAAAAACTTGCTTCCCTCCAGTCCCGACGGCAAAGGAGGATATATTCCCTTTCATGGAAAAAGCCTTGAAGGTGTTCAAAGAGGCTTTCGAATCACAGGACTGGTCTTTGTCACACTGGCTTTCTGAAGACTCATTACCAACTTCGTTAAATATGCACTCAATTTATAAATTAATTGACGGAGCGCTTCCTTCCAACTTTAGCACCGAGGAGACTTGCAAGGAGTATTTGGATTCTGCAGTTGAGGTTAGCTACTTTGATTTCGGAAACTGCTTCCAAAATGGCCACAAGTGTGTGAAGAGCTCGTTCTTGGAGCCTGAGGCGGCTAAAACAGATGTTTTGAAAACAGCGAAAATTCGAAACAACTTTATGGTACTCGATCTCACTGAAAAGGTGTTGGAGCAACATGAAGAATTAAAACGATTGAAAACTGAAAAAAATTTGGAGGAATACTTTTTCACAAATTTTACGAAGCAATTGAGCAAATGTTTTGCTAAGGAGAAGAAAGTGCTTGAAGGTATCATTGATGGGAAAAATCAGGAGGTGGCGACTTGGAGAATCAAAATGGAAGAATTCGAACAGGACCAGATCCACACCCACCAGAAGTTCTTTGATGGAGGCGAAACACAGATGCATTTCACAGCCACCCAGAGACCATTCATAATCACACAGAGCGAGTTAGGAGAGGAGGAATTAGAAGGTGAAAATGCTGCTCTCTCAGAGCAGTTTACTAATGACGGATTGCGCTATTCTCAAAAGAACCTCGACATGCCGAGAATGATCAGTCCTCGACAACTTACTCGCATTTCTTCAACTAACTACAATGGACAAGAACAATCACAAGGCAACAGCACTCTTGGAGAATCATTAAGAATGCAAGGCAGAAGGTTGCCTGTAGGAGAGAACAGATCTGGTGAGAAACTCAGTAAATCGATCCCTGATAAGTTGTCTCGTACCCAAAAATCACCTCGCTACGAAGAGAGTCCTAGAGAGAGCTATTTTGGTTCTTCCGTAGAGAAATCGTAAATATTTATGCATTGACTCTTACCTACTTTGTTTTGATAGGAGACAAAGGCTCAACAGCTCGTCGAAGAAAAGAATATCAACGAAGTTCAATTTATCAGCAATGGAAGAGGATGGCGGGGCATTCGGGCGTCGTTTGTACAATGATATAAGTCAGGATACACTGAACCTGAGCAACATTCATTTCGAAAATAACGACGGAGGCGAATTTTGGAATACAGTTAAAATTGACGACAAACCGACTTCACGCTTCCAATTGAAAGATGATGAACCAAACCATCATCATCAGCACCATCATCATACCCACCTCCAATCTGTGAGCGAGAAGGCGGACGAAAGCAATTTGAATTTCAGTTTCCATGAAGAAACTTTGGGTGCTGATAAAGAAGGGCTGAATAAGTCAAGGCAGATCCTGAAAACCTCAATCCTCAAGCACATAAACGATCATAGCTTCCTCAAAAATGCGACCAAGCTGCTCAATGCCTCTGAGATAGAGTCTCTTAGAGAAATCAACGAAAATTTGCTCTCAAAGATTATGAAGATCGATGATGATCGCGCCAAGATTTACAATACCTTTGAAAGGCTTATTCAAGAGAAGAATGAGCTGCTTGAAAAGGAGTATCAAGCCCGCACAGAAAATCTTCGCTTAGATAGAGAGCTACATAGGCTAAGAGACCAATACACACTTGAGAAAGGAGAGTAAATAAAGATTCTGAGATGTCTTAGCTAATACCTTTTTCTACACAGAATGGATAAGGAAAAGAAGAAAGTTGAGGGTATGAAAGAAAAAATATACAGAGAACGAGAAAAATTGTTGAAGAAGAAAGAAGAATTGAAGCGAAGGGACGAGGAGCTCAGACTAAAATCACAGAAGCTCGTTGACCTTGAAAAGAGAGAATCTGAGCTTGGGCTCACTACGCTTATTCAAAAGAAGCAGACAGAAGCAAAGGTAAAGACATTTGAAGAAGAGGTAAGCAAAAAAATTCTATCTGAGTATCAGAGGTATTTACTGACATTTTCTGTTTGTAGTGGGATAAGATGGAAGAAAGAAAAGCCGAGCTTTCCAAGATGGAATTAATGATTCAAAAGGAGTGGGAGACAGCTACTTCTGAGCTTCAAAGAGCAGAGAAAATGCTGGAAGAAAATAAAAAATTGCAGGAGAGGTTGAAGAAAGAGCATGAGTTGAATAAATCTCAAATTAATCATGAATACTTGAAAATCGATAAAGCTCGAGAAGCTCTGAGACAGGAAAAAGAAGAGCTTGCGAACGAGAGACAGAGACTTGAAGAAATAGAAACAGAATTGAATCAAGAGAAAGAGTATCTGAGAGCTATAAAAGAGGAATGTGAAGGTCAGTTGTTCAGAAAGACCGCTCAGATAGAGTTTCAGTCAAAGCGACTGAGTCAAGAAAAAGAAGGGATTGAGCACGACAGAAAGTAAATACTTATCTCTAATGTGTGTGAAAGTTATAAATTTGTTAGGAAAATTAGTAGCGTCTTGCCAAAGGTCACAAATCTCCTTCATAAAATGAGTAGCAATATTTAGTTGAAGCCTTTTCTTTCCATGCATTTATTTATTGTGTATTGATGTTATATTCATATCATATTAGCGAACTCTACAGGTTCAGAGTCTTCAGGTTGTTGATCGCTTGTAATTATACAGCTGCCATTGTTGTAAAAAAAAAAAAGGTATCTCTATATAAACTCTGATGTTGGTTTTTTCATAAAAGGATATTTTTCATTTTTGAAAAGATATACTTCCTGCTTTTGTTGTTCGCGGAAGAGATAAGAGTTTTCTCGAATCGGCAAACTTGAATACTGATTCAATCTCTACTCGGTCTCGTGTTTGAACGTGAATGCTTACTTTCACTGATGGATTTCTTCTATCGACTATGTACATCACAAATAGGAAAAGGAGAAGAGACTGCCAAGCCAGAATAAGACTGCTTTGAATAGCTTATCTGCCTGTATCATTTATTTCTTAGCTAATCACCTGACTGATTTCATATATGTTGAAGTAAAAGTTTGAGATTTTAAGATTATTCTTTTTTTCTGTTTGAAACGGAATTGATTATCTGGAACTTTTTTCAAGCAATGATCTTTTTGGCAATTCAGGCTGAGCAAGTCTCTTCGTAAAGTAAAGCAATTCTTGGATAGATATATGAATACTTTTCTTGCCTGTATTGTACTTTGGAGAAATCTATTTTGATAATTGTAAAGATTAGTTGTGATTTTCGGCCATTGCGCCATCCTCTTTTTCTCATTGCTCACTTTTTGTCTCATTAGTGATGAAGATTCTTTTCATTTGATCCACTCTCTTCAGTTTGCACAGCCTATATAATAGTGTTGACTCGCCAAAAAAAAAAAACATCTCGGTGAAGTTGTCCATGTTATCTACCTGTCCGATAAAGTTACTCGTGTCGTGTCGTGAATATTCTTTTCAGGTGTAAAATCGTCATATGCTCTTTGTAACAGCGCACGGTTTTAATGGCAAAAAGTAAAATTTTAAAATATTATGACCGAATTCGAGCTCTAACTCGAAAGTGTTTCTTCCTTTTGAGGAGACCTTCATGGTTTTTTTTTTTCCTCAGTAAATTCGGACAATAGCGGTTACATAGGTTTACCTTTGTACCAGGCATTATATCTAGAAAGTTGCTTGAGATATCCAACGTACAGTTACTGCTGAGCACAGAACAACGAATCTTCTCTCTGGCAAATCTTCTCAACTTTTTCTTTTTCGAGATCAGAATGCCATTTATTTTTTCGATTTAATTTAGTCATTTACAGATATTCAGGTAGATTCGAAAACGACTCGATATCAGAGTAATTAAATGAGATATCAGTTTAGAGAAATTCTAATAACAATTAACTATAAGTTTTACGAATATCTCGAGCATTCTTAACTACACAGTAAACGATAATTCAGAAAGTCAAAATAAATTCACTGTAAAATTTTCTTCCGTTTCTAAAAGCTGACACCTGCCCAAAGGCAACCAGGCCATTTCAGCTCATTATGGTAAAATAGTGCTGCCTTGCCAAGGTAGACGTCTTAAACGCCCGAAAAAGTCTATACTTTCTTACTTTCAGCGAGATATTGTCTAAAAAGGTTGAAATTATAGTCTTAGAATAAAATCCAACGGATAGAAAGATTTAGAAACTGAGCAAAAATCAATTTCTCTAACCCTTCGTAGAAAGTTCATTCGGGAACATGCGGCCTATAAATCCAGCTCGCCAAATCTTACCCATATCAATAATTTATTTATAACAAAAGCAAACTTCTTCCACACAAATGTTGAAAAACTTCAAAAACAACTTCATCAGACAATCCAACACAGCCTCCAGAAACCAAAACAAGTACTCTGTCTCTGAAGTTTCCAGTCAGCAAAGCTTCTCCTTAGCTTCACAGGAAGCTAACAACCTTAACCCGCTCAAAGAAATTCAGACTCAGATCGCTCAAACACGAAGACAGAAAATCGTCGCAAACAGACGCAAGAATTTCCAAGATAAGAAAAAGACTGAATTATGTAAAAATTATGTGTTGGGAGAACCATGCCCACTGGGAGACCGTTGCTCATTCGCTCATGGCGAAGAAGAGTTAAAACCTAAGCCATTTAACCATTACAAAACTGTCAAGTGTCGCCACTATCATGAGCGAGGATTCTGCCAATATGGTCCTCGCTGCCAATTCTTACATAACGATAGAAAGGGAGAAGTTCGTGAAGTTAAGCTGGAATACAGCCAGCTGTTGCGAATCATGAACGATAAATATCTCCTCAAGGCGAAAGACTGCGGCGCCTGGGATAACCACTATTTCGATGAAAATGTTATCGATATTCCAATGAGTTCTCGTGGAAAACTCCCTATCTTCCAAAATCTTAGAGGAGGGGATGACACTGAAAACGAATGGTCTCAATATACAACAACTACGGACTCACCGACTAGTCTGTCAATAACCGATACTGATAATTCAATTTAATTTATATTTCAAAGGAAAAAGGGATAGCAGCAGTGCTGAGTGATACTGCTTTATTGTCCCGCTCTGACAAATAAACCATTGCAGATAATTATCTTAAGTCGAGATTTACAACTATCTACGATTAATTATGCATTTTATATTCACGAATAATTTGCACATATGTGTGCGTGTGCTTACTTCTTATTGTGAATATTGTTGACAAACATTTAATCTACATACTCACTCTACTCACTTGATTTTCTTTTCATTATTGTTGGTGTGAGCTATTCCTACAAGCCGAGTTGTCAAGAAGAACCATAACCGTCTACCGTGATAGATATCTTGACGCGGTTTCTGTTCGAATAATTATAATATTTTCAGGGATCAATAAATTAATGTGATCAGTTCAGTTACGCGAATTTGCAAATGAAATGAAGATTGTTATCTCCCAATGATTTTTAAAAAATAGGAATAAAAAAGAAATATATGTAATTTCTAACAAAAAAATTTCAAACACGATAAAGGATTGCAAATTTCAAAGGAAAAAAAAATGATTTAATATAGTTAGTTATATGAGATTATCTCATCCGTCTTCAACTATAGGTCTCAAAAAAAATAAGGAGCCCTAGGAAATGTCGAATTTGGCACTCTCATTTGAGCATAAAGATTGTTGGCGATTGTATTTAGCATTTGAAGCTCTTGTGATCTCAATAAATTCTTTTGGATATCAATTTGAGCTTGGAGTGGAAGCTGACTGTATTGCTGTGTAAGATGTTGTGGGATATTTTGGCTCAGGAGCTGCGACAAACTTTGAATTTTTAAATTAGGATTAGTTGGCATGAAAGATTTTTGTGTGGCTGCTAGCTGGGTTGGAATCAACGGAATTGGAACGATTATTGATCCTGGCACTTGTTTTATCAAAGGCGCTTGTTCCGTCTTTGATTTGTTAATTTCTTCCGAGTTCATCACCAGCGTAGCCTGTTGGACGTTTTTTGCTTCTTCCAGCGTTGAGTTCTGGTCTTGAAGTTTCAGTCTAGACGAGCTTCTTTTTTCTGCCGTCTTGACTTGCTTTCTTTTAGATGAAGCTTCAAGCTCGTCATGACAAGGTTTTTGTAATTTTGATTTGGCCGTTTTTTGAGGCATAGCCTGCTCAAGATTTTCATTATTCTCTTCAGATGCTGTTGAGAGCGATTCGCCTTTTCTATTAGCTTTTTTTGTGGAGGGTTCTGCTCTTACAACGTCTTTTTTTGTGGTTCTGCCCTCTCGTTTATAGATTTGGCAAATCGATTTCGCTGTGGAATAGTTAATGCCTAGTTTCCTCGCAGCCTAGTTTTAAATGCTCAGATGAAGGAGAATGAGTCAATTGATTACGAGTTTGATCTTTTTGCCTTGCTCTATCACGAGGCTAATCAACTTTAGTCTTTTTTCATTTGAGACTGAATGGTATCGAGAACGGTATTTAGAATTCTTTGGTTTATCTTCATCTGACTCTGTCTCAACGTCAGCATCGAAAGCTACGTTGAATTTCGACTTTCTGTTTTGTCTTAAGTTGAATTTTGGTTGGGACTGAGTTTCAGCTCCAGTGGTCAGTTCTGTGGCTTCTCCGCTTTTCTCAACAGAGAAGTTGGGTAAAACTATATACATATTCAGTATTACAATGGGAGTGTAGGAATAGCTACCTTCGTTGAGGGTTTGATCAGTCATGTCGAAGGCCGTAATAGTATTCGGTTTTGAAAGCAAAGTTTTATAAATTTTTGATTTGATTGAGATTTAAACAGAGGGAACAGTGCACAGTTAAAACAATTTTCATAGCGAATCGATTGGGAACCGAAATAGGATTTAAATCCCTTTTATGAATTACTATACTGGTTTCAGTTCCTGAGAACAGATCTTGAAAAAGTTATACCAGTTATCTCAAAACGAATTAATTTGAACGTTCTACATTAGGAATTTTAATATTTTGTCTTCGAGATCAGATCCAAGTATTTTTTATATTTTATCTCGACCCTTCTGCTATTTAATTAATTCAGGAGCAAAACCAGTAAAGTAGAAATTAGGGTTGATATCCCTTGAAGCACTCACGAAGAAATTAGTCAAATTTAGCTTTATGCGAATGAATTCTAATATTCTTAACAGAAGAACGGAGAACTAATTTCAATGTCTTTGAATCAGCTTCATTATCCAAAAATAGAGCCAAATCACTCTGAGTCTAAATTGAGTAATCAGAGAAGCCAAGAGAAGATTATGCGTCAAGAATGCACGCAGGGTAGTTAGCCAAGAGCGATTTTTTCGGTCAAGGTGGAGCGGACAGGTAATTTATTTGTTTAATTAATTTTTGAGAGTTAGATCGAATATTTCCGAACAAATACTAATAACCTTAAAAAGGTTTTTTCCTTCTATGAAGTTAGATATATACCTCTTTAATTTCCTTGAGGCTGAATTAGCATTTGTTAGGTGTTCGCTGCCAAGCGCTATCCAAATTAGGCAGAGGCACTTAGAACACGCATGTTGTTTGTGGACATTCGCTACTTTGTATATTAATTTAGATGGTGACAACGTGCTCGCGTTTATGAAAAAGAGGCAAAAAAGTCTTCTGATTAACGATTTGGGAGAGTAGGAGAATCCAAAGACTTGAGAACTGTTTGCTCTGTAGGATAGTTTCAAATTCGATTTTATGAAGAATGGTTAGATATAAATTAACTCAACGAAGGCTCAATTAAAAAATAGCAGGATCGATTGATTTATCCTAAAGCTAACTACTACTTATTTCATCTCTTTGTAACACCGCTGCAGCTCCCAGGAAAGGGAAAGCCGCTTGAACGTCACATTCAAGGCTCAATTAGCTTTATATGATGTTAAATGTATACTTTATTTCTATATTTCATGAGGAAGTAGAATTTTGAGTTTATTGTACTCATAAAATGAAGCTAATGCTAGTAACTATGATAGATCTCACATCATCTTACTGAATTTATCCTGAAGTTACACAAGTTTATTTGTTGAAGCAAGCCTTAGTTACTACTCATTGAGAGCAGAAAAGAGAATCGTATTTTTTTTTTTAAGTATCGCTAATCCTTCTTGGCTTCTTCCTCTCAATTAGTCAATGTTCTGGAGGGTGTGCCGAATTAATAGAGTTTTCATCACAAGATAAATCCATCATACTATTTTTCGTTCTCAAAACAATGTAATTGTCTTCAACAACCTCTCATCGGAGATACCAAGCCATTTCACGAGCTAGATTATTGAGAGATGATCTCCTTCTTTTTCGAAATTCAGCAAATGCTTCGCTCTCATTAAATACTAGCTTTCATAGAACATTATTATTTCTTTCGAAATTGGATAATCAATTTCATAGCTATGTTATAAGTATCCAAAAGTTAAAAATTCTCTCGAAAATCAAAGGGAGATAATTTTCAGAAATATTTCCGAAGAAAATGTCCATTTCCTTTTTACTTGAATAAGATTCGCACCACGATAAATATTTCCTTCAAGTTAAGTGAACTGGAGTTCCGTAACAAAAAAAAAAACGATATTCACTTGAAAACCTTGTTCACTTTTCAATCGGAATAACACACTTCCTCGAGAATGTCAGTGTAATACGTAAGAATTTTCCTTGGAGTGCCCATAACAAATACGGGTTGATCACTGGTTATCTCCCAAAGAGAAATCCAAGAGCCCGAAGTCAAAGCAGTTTAGCTGGAACATGAAGAGCAAATTTAACTAATTTGAACAGAAAGTGAGAGAAAAAAATATTGCTCAGACATTATAAGTGTTCACCTTAAGAATAAAACCGCTGTTAGACCTAATGGGCAATTGGCCGCGCTCATTCACTTGAAGAAGCTTTGTTTAGGAAAACAAACCTTCTAGTTTAGGAAACGCGTTTTAATCAGTCGAGATTCTTCTCACATCTTCTTTATTTTCTTCTCAAGAGTTTTTGGCTGTAATGTTAACACCCGGACGTATTTGTCATTTTTGTAATCGCTCTAAGAGATTTGGAATTTACATCTGTAATAATTAGGCATCAAGATTGTTGTGAATACACAATCTCACGGGACTATAAGTCCACAGGATTTATTGTTAATTGGACTCAGAATCGCAAAAAGCTGCAACTTCTTTTTCTTTTCTTTTTTTTCTTCTTAACTCAAGTACTTGCCTTAATTTGAATTTGCTTCCCATATAAATTTCAAAAGAAATATTTCTATTGTATTTATAAATTTTTTTTGGAAGAAAATCGCGACATTCTTCTCCCAGATAAATGGAACCGCGCTTGCGGCGATTGCATTTGCAGATGATTTATGAAAGACAACCTCAAAGTTTAAAAAGCATATTGTAAGGTGTACTGTTAGAATATAAATCCAGATCTATTGAATGCATGTATGTGGGTATCGAAATTTCAGACTTTTAAACGGTAACAAAGAAAGCAAAGGATTCAAAGCCTAAGACATAACTTAGTACAAATTGGGATGAAAGGTATTTCTTATGCTGTATACAAATGTCTATTTAGGAAATGAAATTCAAATCGAGTGAATGATAATATCAAATGATGAAAATGTCGATTAAGAATTTCTATCAAATCTAAATAGAGATAATCATTAGATTAAATGGGTTATTTCATTGCAAGACTTCAGAAATGCAACGTAAATAAAATAATACTTCATAGCTACTACTACTATTTAGTTTATAGTACTTCAGATAAAGAGATGGGAGCTGATGATTAAGATGATCTGAAGTATTTCTTCCTTCACAATACACTGTCAAAGAGTAGTGAAACAAAGGTGCCCATTATGATGAATCGGTTTTGTACTAGTAATATAGTCCATCACAGTTATCCAAGTTTCTGTAGTTGAAAAATGATTCTTATTGAAGAAAAGAGAAAAGAATTAGTAGCCACGTAACCAAAAAATGTTGTTCTATATGTTGTCTTCAAGTAATTTGCATTGGGACGGTGACTCTAAAGGATCCTATTTCATGCAAGTTCTCTGCAAATTTTTTGAGAAAGTTGTTGAGCTTCTATCCAAATCAACGTGATATCATATTTTGCTTTTGCATAATGGTAGCTCAAAATGACAAGAAATTTTGCAATTTGGAAAGAGAAGCTGGTGGGAACTCAATCATTAAATTTCTTCTCAGCTGCCAATCAGAAATGTTTTAGATTAAGATCACGATTTGTTTAGATAGCTGATCTACAGGAAACTCGGTAATTTTCAATGTGAAACAATGATAATAATGTTTTTGCTAGAGCCCTAAGAGTCACGCATATCACCGAATATGAATGCCAAATTTTTATTATTAAAAACCATTATCATTCCCGTTTGTTGCTTTCAAATCAACATCAATGTTACTTCAATTTGTTTTTATCATTTTTGTTTTTCTTAGATCAAATAGCTTTGCTAGTAGTATGTTTTGATGGAATGTCCAAAATAACTCGCAAAAACAAATTTATCAAACAATAAAATTGGATTTTAAATTGAGGTGAGCAGCCATTCCAAAATTATGACATTATTGACCTTATTTTTTTCCTTTCAGAATTTCCAAGCACATCTAATAATCACGCACAATAAAGCATTGTCGTTAAAGTGCCTTAAAGGCCTTCGCTCTATTTCAAGCAGGATTAGCTTCTCAAGGATAGGAATATCAGCATCTATCTAAAATTTTCTACACTATTCTGAAATTGAACCACTTCCCTCAATTTTTTGATATCAATAGAAACATTTAGCAAACAATGTGACTTTCTCAAAATTGTGTATTATTAAATAATTCTTATAGTTTGTCGTCAGCCTTGGTCAAGCTAGTGAATATTCTTCTTCCTGGACTTTGTTCCTACGCTTCCCATGGGTTTAGGCTTTTTCTCCTTCATCACATTCGATTCTTATTTAGAATGTTTCCAAGATTTGAAAAGGACCTCGGAGAAGTTTTTAACTTTTTTTATTTTGGTTTTGAAAAAAACAAAAGTGTAAAGCAAAATGGACAGTGTAAACGTCTCGCTTTCTTCGGAACTCCTATCGAAAATTTTCTCGCAGCTCATTCAATCCGCTCGCGCTCACTTCGTCATCGAGGAAGACATCGGGTCCCTTGTCGAAAAACTCACACTTTTTGGTCAATATTCTGACGTCGTTGCTATTTCCGAGCTTTTACAAGAGTTTTCCTTCGACGCTAAAGAGGATGAATTGCATCGCCAAAAGTCACTTGATCTGTACATTCAATTGATCGAGAAAATTGGCATCCCGCTCGCTTACAACGTTTTTACGGACAGATTTATAAATTGGCATAAGCGATATCGCCATCTCAGCAGCTCAACTTTTGAAAAATTCTTAATCTCGACTTTAAATAAACTCTGCATCGACATCGAGCCTCAGGTTCTAAGGACCGTCTTTCCCTATTTCAACGCTTTCTATCAAAGCATTGAAGATGATCCAAAATATCTAAATATTCTCGAGTGCAAAGTAATAAGGGGATCACCTGCTAACAACCTTGAAAATTATTTCTGTCAAATGTGTAAACTCATCCACACTTTCAAGAGCGAGGAAATCACATTGGACGAGCAGTTCCTGAATAACTTAGTCTCGAAGCTCAAAGTCGATCTTGAAGTCAACAAGCATTTCATTAACTACAAATTCAGATGGAGAGTGCATCGCGAGTTTCTTTGGCATCTGAATATGAGACTTACGAATATTTTGGCGAATCATACCTCCCGCAACAAGTTCAAGGCCATCGGCGAATCAATTGAAAGGATTTTAAACCAAGAGGAATTTAGTGTCGACGAAGTGTTGCCCAGAGAAACGAATCAATTGAAGTATTTTGAATTGCTGCCGAACCAGTACAGACTGAGCAGGTTCCAAAAGTCGAAAATTTGGGACTCATTGGTAAAAATGTCTGTTGAAAGCAAGGGAGTTTTGTTGGGTTGTGTACAGAATAACACGGTTCAAGGAATCGTGTTAAATGTTGATCAACGAGAAATTCTTCACAAAGATATCATCAGAACAATTGATTATCTTGGAAGTCCGGCGTTTAAAGAGGCGATAGCCGTGACGTTTCCTGAGGTGAGAGGCGTATCAGTTTTTAGCTTTGAGAAAACTAATCGGTTTCTGGTGAAAATTGTCTTTTCTCCAAAAGAGCCAGGCCAAGTTTTTAGCTTTAAACTCCGAGAGAGTAAATTGAATGCGGATCTCCTAAAGAAATCGTTTTCTTGTCATTGGAATCCGAATTGGGAAATCGACGAGAGCAAGGTATTGGATGTAATAGAGAAAAACAAGGAAAAGATTCAACCAGTCCCGCAGAAAAGCGAGGAAAAAGTTTTTCATGAAAATAGTCATGATGAAAAGAGCGATTTTTATGAAAAATCAACGCTTAATACCGCTACACCTTTGAAGCAGCTTTCTTTAACAAGCCATAGTTCAGAAAAAAGCGTCGAACAAGAATCTGAGAAAACGAACGGCAGATATGAATCAGAAGACAAAAAGACTGAGGTGACAAACGCTTGGGTATACAAAATACCAACCAAAAGATCATCAGGCCAAACCCCTGTTGTAAGTGGCTAGCGTTTGCTTAGAGGCTTAATAGTTGCATAGGTCAAGAAAGAAAGTAAACAAGAAACTGTGAAGCCAAAGCCAGCAGATCAGATTATTAATTGTGTTGCGAAAATCGAGAATTTGGATGCTTTAGGTCGTCCACTAATGACAAAAAAACGGCTGTTTGAAATCATCAAGAAATATGGGTTTGATTATGAAGAGCTTCAGTTTGCAAAGGAGAAAAATTGCGCTTTTATCGACGTTCCAGCAAAGAAGAGTAACCATTTTTGTTGTTAGATCATCAAGCGTCTTACACATAATCCCTTGCAGAGGACAGTTTTAAACGAGATCTCGAGAGTTTAGGTTTGATGGTGGGACCTGGAAGAGATGCATTGATGGGGTAAATATATCGCTGATCTTTCTGGCTAATGAGCGATAGTTATAAAAACACACGTATTTACGGCTTTGAGAGACATGTATTGCATCAGAGCTTTACCGATATCAATGTAAAAGTCGACGAGATAACCGTGAATTACGATGAAGACGAAGGGCATACGGCATTGGTTGAGCTTCGTTCGGCTACATGTAACCCGACACAGTCTTGTAAGTTGTTATTTTATCATTATTTATTTGCGCAGGGCCACAGATTTTAATGAAATGTAAGCAGTTGGGGCTAAAAGCAACCCAGATACCGAAAAAAACTGCTTATTTAGGAGGAATCCAAGAGTTAATCGATATGCCTTCAAAGGGACAGAAAGTCACGAGAGATATGATTAAAAGTCAAATATTGTCACTTTTTAAGGAATTTTTACTCTCGACGGAGATGGATATTATTCGCAAAGAAGAAAATTATTGGTACGCATTAATCGTCGCAAAACCTGATAGATGTAATGAGACCGTTATTTCCTCGTATTGACACTCGGAATTGAATTTTTTAGGGGAAGAATTTGAAACGAAAGCTCTCAGTTATGATTTGCAACTGACAAAATATCCGCATCCAAATTAAGTCGACGTTGTTTCCGTACTTGAATTTGACTATATAATGCAAACCTAAGAAGCTAATATCAATTATTATGTCTTCAAGCAGAACAATTAATAAACGATAACATTATCTCCTTCAAAGTGCTCAGAATAAGCAACCAGTTTATCTAATTCTTGATTCCGTCACGTCATATTTTTAGATTTCGCACCAAAAAAATAGGGATTCCATTTAAGACAATTAACTATCAAACAGAACATGCTCTCTTAGAAAATTTAAAACGAGTTTTTGTGTGACAGTGATTTACTGTTGTTGAGATATATTTTTTAGGGATTGATAACCTAAGCTCAATAGAGGAAGTAAAAAGGAAGAAAATTCCAAAGTATAGCAACAATTAAATTTTATCATCCACGTCACTATCGTCTTTCAAAAGCTCTGGATCTATCTCTATCTTCTTTTGGCCTGCATAGAATGTTTTATCGTAAATCAACGTCAAAATTTTCTCATCGGTGATCAATTTTTCAATTAAGCTTGATCTTTCTTGTTTGCTGAGAAGGTCCTTGCGTCCGTCATTCTTCGAAAGAGTTCCAATATCCTGTCGAATATCTTCAATGCAGCGCTTAAGAATCTGTTCCAACGACGATTTGGATTCGAGTTCTTTGACATACAGTGTCTTGAGTTGATTTACTTTCTTCTTTTCTTTCTCCAGTGCCTTCTTTAAATTATAAATCACTCTGTCATATCTAAACCATGAAAATATTGGTTGTTATAGCTCTATTCTCTTGGAGTGTGTGGAGAAGTTACCTGCTTTTGACGCTGGGATTGAGTTCCTGATCTTGGTTAATCGACTGTCGTTCACTTTTCCTCCTAAAAATCGTGAGTTCATGATCAAGATAAGCGCAATTACTCTTCTTCTTCTCCCTCCTTTCCTCGTATTTGCCCATGCGAGAGGTGTTGGCTGTCTCGGATGGACTTATCTATTTGAGAGGCATGAAGTGTACCTCCTTCTCTCGAAGTTGCGGCCTCATTAAGAGCTTGTTCATATTGCTCTATTTGGCTTTTAAGTATCGCATTCTTCTTTTTTTTGAGCAAAACCTCTCTAGGGTTGAGTAAGTTCAAGGTTTGAATTGACATGATTTAGATGCCTTAAAAGAATTTCTCGATCATTTTCTTGAGTGGAGTATTGTGCTTTAAGATCCATGTACTTCTTCATGAGTGAATGATTTTCAGTATCGATTTTCTGAGCAATTTCTTTAATCCATTCCAATTCAGCAATGAGCTGATTCTCTTTTTCCATATAACTCTGATCTCTATTATTATTGTTAGATGCAATTAGCAAGTGCAAGATATAATATTTTGAAAGCTCACCTCTTTGCTTTCTTGATTTTTTCTTTTTCAAACTGCTTTTTTATATCGTTGATTTTCGAGTTAAAAAACCTAATGATATCCTTTTCTTGATCTATCAGAACTTTCGAGGTTTTAAGCTGGATATTGTTGATGTTTTCAATGATTTTTCCATGGAGATCACGGATGATTCCGTCGTTTTTCTCAAATCCATCTAATGTGAATTTTCTCCTCAATTCATCCTGAAGCTCTTCGATGATATTTCTATATTGCTGCTCTCGATTCACGAATCTGATAAAGTCATTGGCATGAGACTGCTTTTGCTGAGTACGAGCGATACCTTTCTTTACGAGCATCCAGTTCCTGCTTTAATATTTGATTTGCCTCTCTCTCACGAGCTAACTCCGCTTCCATGTTAATGCACTTTTGTTTCCACTCACTCACGTTTTCAGCAACCTTTACTGTAGTCGAAACCACGATCGCTTCCTTGCCTGGGAAGGTTATAGATGGTTACGCTATATGCAAAATATCTAACTGACCTGTCTTTTTGGTAGTTTTTCCACTCTCTTTTTTCATTGTTGATGGCAATAGTGTACCAGTCGAAGGATTACTTTGGCTTGGACGCATGCTTTGTCTCAAGATTGAATCAGGAGGGAGTTCTTTAAAGGAGCACAGTGTTTAGATTGATTGCGAATCACAATTGATGGAATTACGTCGTCCTAGTTCAGGAGTTGTGGTAATAATTCGATCGCTGATTTCTTGCACTTTCTTAAAAGCCTTATTGTACTTGCTTTGAAGAACGCTGATGCTTAAATCTTCTGACATGCTGTGTGTGTTCCTTTCGCAATTTATAATTAAAATTTTTATAAAGCTGAGGCTGTTTCATGAAAAATTATTGCTGTCTAATCTGCTTTCATTCCTTTCCAATTTAATGTATTTTCTTAACATAGCTAATTTACTCCTATTTCTGCTTAGATATAGCTATAAAAACAAGGAATGACAACGCTGTGTATGAATAAATTAATAAATCCTTGAAATACGAGGAACTTGTAGGGAATAATAGTAGTGAAAAGAATTTGCAAGGCAAAATAATGAGTAGCGATTTATTTTTGATATTGTTTAATGCTTTCACAGAGAAATGATCTCTCAATAACCGTGAACAGAAAATGTTAGTTATATGATATTATTGCCTTACTTTGAAATCATCAGATCTGTATAATCATAAAATTAGCCGACAATATGTTAGTTTATATAGCTTTATTTATCCTATTGTAATATTTCTTAGAGTGGCATCGCAGAAGATGGCCAAACTCGGTGAAAAGTTAAATTTTTTAGTGAGCTTCAAACTATCGGACAGAAAGTTGAGCTCGAAGTTGAAGATATAATTAAATATTGATCCATTTTCATTCAACATATGAGGTATATAGGTTAATAGCATAGGAAGGAACCAGAAATAATCTATATTAGCTGTTTTATTTGAATACTAGCCCTAAAGTCGTTGCCGATATTTACTTCTTAATGAAACGATAGTGGTGTTTGAAGCAAGTGGTAAAAAAATCATACAAATGAATTTAATTTATTCTCTGAGATAATTCATCGTAAGCAGCAGCATTCAGCTTGTGGACTCCTGGTGGGGTGTTTACTTAAAAATTTCCAAAAATACGCGGCTCAAGGCAGTATTTTTGTCCTAACTTTCTTTTTCCTCCTCAATCTTGGTTGATTCCTTGCTTCAAATCAAGGCCTACAAAAAATTGAATCTCTCAGAGAGATTTCTGGTGATTTTGAGAAATCACTCAAGTTTCTGCTGTCTCAAGGTTATAAACCTTAATAAGAAGGCTTCAGTAGTTGCAAATCATTTACTTTTGTTTTCAAATACGATATCAAATCCTATTTACATAGTCTACCCTTCACTTCTAAATAGCTACCTTTTCAATATTGGATTTCTTTTTTTCGGTTTTCACATCATACTATTCGGAAGTTAATGGTTTTCATACTTTTTTGGGATTTAATCCTCAATTATACATTTCAAAAGCTCCTGAAACACCAATAAAAATTAATTACGCTGAGTCGAAATGAATTATAAATCTTGAAATGTTCAAAAGATATAATCATTAAATAATTAGCAAATAAAAAATGTCTTACACTATCAAAGGAAAAGTTGTCCACGAAGAGCTCGAAGGAGGCTTCTGGGGTATTGTTGGAGACGAAGGCAAATGGAGACCTCAAGAATTCCCAAGTGAGCTCAAAACTGTCGGCTTGGAAGTTGAGCTCGAAGTTGAGAATGTTGATGTGATGTCAATGTTCATGTGGGGCAAAACAGTGGATATTAAAAAGATCATCAAAACCGAGAAAAAAGAATAAGCGCTCTCAAATAGTGGATGATCGATAAAATTAACATGATATGAAAGAAATCTATTTTTGTTGTTCACTATAAATGCTGTGATTACATATCAGTAATGAAGCAGACTCCCTCTAGAGACAATTCATATAACATAATTTGAAAAACCTGAACAACACCTCTATTTTACTCTCTAAGCTAATAGTATTGACTTTAAACGTTCGTCTCAGAATATGTTGAAATTTGTAAATATAGGAACTGTTACTTTACTTTAAGTATGTAAGTTGCGTTGTTGAAAAATATGGAGACGAAAGCTTCAAATAATTGATACTGGAACTTTAAAGTGCTATAATTAACTACAAGCCTGAAAAGCTAAGACTTTCATTCGGTATCGGAAGGAATTGGAGAGAGAATTCTCTCACGCTGAGAGAAATGGCTGTCTCTCCGAAGAATTTAATTTTATTCAACAAAAAAAAAAGTACCGATATACACAATATTAGCAGCCGCTTTTTTTTTTCTTCTTTTCATAAAAGAGAGGGCTTGTTTGATTGGGTCTTTAAGAGACTGATCTTAATCGTTAACGAGGGAATCAAGCAAAGTCTGAACTCTAGATTGAGATTAATATGGAAGAGCTTCACAGTTAGAAATTGTCGTTGATGAATTCCAAAAAACTAGCCTTCGATTTACAGTCATCTGAACAACTGCCAACGAATTATTTCTTCGCGAAACTTTTCGTATGACAGAATGTGTTCTAAATTTTACAAACTTAACGGGGCGCTTGATTCTCTATTTCATTTGATAAATTATCAGTTTGGATATATTATTCTGAAATATAAGAGTTCGAACTCATTGGATTAAGATTTGAGAAGACCTCAGAAAATCAAGATCCGCTCAATTGTTCACATCGGCTTCTCCTAATGAAGCTATACGGTGCTAACGTTTAGCTTGAGCTGCTAAATTTGCGGAGATGGAGCAATCTGACTAGGGCTGAGAAAGAATAGGATCTATTTTCAAATATGTCTGAAAATATTCAAATATAGTGGGAATTATGATATCATAATAGGGAATTCAGTATAGTCTGATTTCTGATATCACTCCTATCTTAACATTGGGCTTTTGTTTGGCTAGGAACGGAACTAATATTTTCTATTCTGTTGCGATTCTATTTTTTATTCCAACAGCATTTGCTTAGCATAATCTGCCAGTTTAAGCGCGAATTATTTTTCATGCATTTTCACAGACTAAGCATTGTAATGGAGGATGAGTATTTAAATTGGAGGCAGTTCATACTTTCTGAGAGTTATCAGTACTGCCATCAGAAGCAGATTTAGTTGATTCAATTAATTGGGATACAGATTAAATAGCATTACGTAAATCATTTATAATTAATTCTTTACCGAAACAATAGATACCTTTCGGTCTGCTAATGGGAAACGCTGTCATTAAAGATTTTCTTCATAACAAAGAAGATCCAACGGGATATCTCCCTAATTTCATCAACCCTGAACTCTTTAATCACATCCAGTATCTGAATGATCGCTGGATAAACCTCGCACCTGAGAAAGCAAAGGACTACTCACAAATGTTTGATTGGAGCAACGTGCAAACTACAGCCAACATCGAACAAGTCGAAGAGAACATCCAAAACCAAGAAACCAAAGAAAAACTCTTGGTTGGTATGCTTCCTAAGTCCGTATCTCCTGACCTGCTCAATCCTTCGTTCTTCGATGAGGTTCAAACATCTTTCTCCCCTGGAGCCGTATCGCAATTCAGAGACTTCCAGAACCAGAGATTCCTTGTCTTATCTCAAATTTTCGGCATTCTTCAGAGAGCTAGAAAGAAGGATCAGAATATCGGAAATATTCTAAAGCAAGCTGCTAAATTCGACTTACCAAAGGCAGCTGAGGTTGGTATCAGGTCTGGAGTGCATCTTATCATCTCTCTTCTCAGAGAAGCCGCAGAACACAATTCGAAACTGAAGGATGAGACGCTCGATTTCTTGATTGATCTGTTCACTGAAGTTAAACCGTTAAGTCTTTGGGGTAGCAAACAAATCGACGTGGTTCTCGATCGCAGTCTGCACGGTGTGTCAGACTATCTCGAAGAGGTTATTCTCTCGGAAAAAACCAGTCATCCAAGCAAATGTAAGGCTTTGAAAGTGCTCTTTTCCCTCGGACTTCTTCGAGGTTCCTTACCCAACTTGCTCTCCGTCGTATCCCTTCTCCGAAGATTGAAGCTTGAGGTCGACCTTTCACACGAGCTGAAGCTCCTGAAGCTTGAAAACCCTCAAGCAAGCATCGATTTTGAGCAACGTGTTCAGAGCTCCTCGAAAATCTACTTCCAATCGAATGTTAAAGCAGATGCTCCGTCAGGCGATAAGAGTCCATACGTCAGCCTCACGACGGACGGCAAATTCCTTTACATCCACAGTGAAGTTGAAGGTCTTCTGAAGGTGGGAACTGGATATGGATTCACGATGCTGGGAAAAGTCTACAAGCACAAAAGGGATTACAGACTTAAGGAAAGAGGTTCCATTGCTTATATTCTTGGAAAATTGTATTACCGATCAGCGAAAATAGCTCCTGCTCCTGCTATTGAACTCGATCCTGAGACACTCGAAGAGACTGGAGCCCCAATTCACTTCGATGCTTTGGCTCCAAATTGTATTTTCGCAGAAATGACTAATCCTGAAATCGAATTCCCTGTTCTCTCTGCAGATGCAGATCAAAAATCTAATAACCAAAAACAGGATGCAACATCAGGTGGCTCTGGGTCACAGAATGCAACTACGGCTAGTACAAACGCAAAGGAGAACGTCAAATCGCCAACAAAAACTGGTCCTTCAAAGACTGCAGCTCAAAACAAGAGAGACATTCGACTCATGAGACCAGCTCAAAGATCACCGATGTTCACTGAAGGTCGATACATTTACATCATCTCTCAATGGACAGTCGATACTAGAGCTGGAAGAGCCAGTGGCGCGGACTCTGATGATGAAGATGAAGGCGAACAAGAGATGAAGCAGGCGCGATACGGAGTTGATATCTATGATCCTCTCCTCGATTTCGAACATGTTAGAAGCGTTGAACTGTGGGTTCCAAAGGCGCCTGATCAAAAGGTATCGGTCGCTCCTATCTCAATCAAAGCCCTTGACATGTGCAGCTTTACGACCAACGGCTCGCAGTTGCTTATTGGTATGCCAAAGAACTGTGATGATACGCCTAACGAGCAGAAATACAAGTATTTCAGTCTTGAAGACGGAAAACTCATTAAGGCTAACAGCAATGCCACGGCAAACCACTTCTCTACAGTCTGCTACGATATTTACAACAACAGAGTCTGGAGCATCAACGACACAAAAAAATCCTTCGATTTGGTCTCGTGCTTAAAGAACGCGAGTATTCCAGAGAACTTTACTTATCCTGAGGACTCTTCGCTGTTCAAACCATATGACAACATGAGAATTATTGATATGGCGGCAGAAGACATTAGTGGCGTTCAGAAAAATAGAACTGAAGTTTCTATTAAGAAGGAGCAAGAAGAGCATCATAAAGAAGAAATCCAATTGCTCATGTCTTTGGGTTTCCAAGTGACCAGCGAAAAGCCACAAGCTGACGCGTTGCTTCTGACTGGTGAGAAATCGTTCACAGAGCTTCAAAATAACTCAGCTCAGCTGTTCATTCTGGCAAATATCGCTAGACTCTCAGAGAGATATGCCAGCCTCGATTTCTCTGACTCAACGGACCTTGTTGGAAACATCAGAAAGCCTTACTGTATTCACCTCATCGATAAGACTTTCAATTACCTTGAAGAATTCCTTGATACTTACAGCCGTAGCTTCTTCTCCCCCAAGAGCGATGAAGAGCCTACTGATGAAGAAAACGCTGATCAATGCTCATTCCTCTGCACGCTTCGAATTCTCAAATACAACTTGGCTGCTCTTGAACATTTCGCCGATCATTTGAAGAAGCTCGGACTGAAGGTCGTGAACCAAGAGTTCGCAGAAAAACTCGAGAAACTCATTTGGAAAATCCTCGAAATGAAGCCACGAGCCTCAAAAGACTATGATGAGCTTAGACAGGCTATCTATGAAGAGGCACTCGAGATTCTAAAGCACACACTCTCAATCATCTATCCGAAAATCAGTAAAATGCTTTCCGTTCTGAAAAATTGCTTTGGAGACTTGAAATCGAAGCTTAACCGAGACATTGCTATTGCTATTCTCTCCTGGCTCAAATCTAAGGATCATATCGCAAGACTGGTCACAGAAGCGATCGATTCCGCTGAAAGCGCTCAAGTGACGGAGGACCTGCAATATTTGGTAAATAATGCGGTTAACTTGGAAGTCCAGCAGTTCACAAACTATCTCAACGGACTTACCAAATTCTCGAATAATGAGCAGTTCCAACCAGACGAGTTGATCACGGTCTCCATGAGCTTCCTATTGAAATTCCAAAACGAGACGCTCTATCAACTCGGAGAAAAAATCCAAGAAAAGGCTATGGAGTCTGGTCCAGCGCAAGATCTCGTCGCTTTCCTCACGGAAGCGTTGAGCAAGAATGCTATCTTGATTAATTTGGAGATCCAAAGCACACTCACGAAAATCGTACCATTAATTCGAGACTATCATGAAGCTCTTGAGCTCCAACGCAAAGAGGAAGAAGAAGCCAAGGCAGCTCTTGAAAAAGACAAAAAAGGTGCCAAGCAAAAGAAGAAAGAAAAAGGACCTTCAAAGGAAGAATTGATTGAGAAAACAACCTCTGATTTCTGGGCTTTCATCATGGATCAATTCACAGTTAAAGTGCTGTTCTCGCAAGCACTGTCTTTACAAGTCACTGCGTTATCCATGCTTTCTTCCAATTTCATGGTTGCTGCAAGAACTTTGAAGCATATGACTGCGCTATTGACCTCGTTAAATCATTTGTACGAGACCCGTAACAAACTCAACAAGAGCCAACAAGAAAAACTCATCAGTCAAGTCATGGAGAAAGCCGTGGTCTATGAATCAGAGCACCCTCCTGCAATCAATGCAAAGAAGAAAGAACAGATTTGCATTCCAGGTGCTCGGCAACTTAGAATTAGCTTCGATCCAAGATGCGACTTGAAACAGAATTGCGACTACCTCCAGTTCTTCAAAGACGAAAAACTGAAAGAAAAGATCACAGAGCCAATGACCAAGAGCGGAGAGAACAGTACCTTCCCTACCCAAGATATTATTATTAAAGGAGACAATTTCTGGTATAACTTCCATAGAGACAGCTGCAGAAACGCACAATGGGGATACAAATTCACAGTGTACGCTACGTTAAACGACCAGCAAATCGAGGGTGACTGGGTAGCAAGTTTCCATCGAACAGTGACTTGGCTCGCGAGCAAATGCGCTGCACAATTGATGAATGGATCAGCGCTTCAGCAGGCAATGCTTGCAGATGAAGAGCAGAGATATAACGCGCTCTTGAATTCAAAGCTTTTCTCTGGTGGTATGGAAAAATGCTACTTCAGTGGAGGAAAGGAAGGTGTGTGGAGTCAACTTGGAGACATCATCAACGACTTTCAGGCTGGTCACTTGTCAGAGTACTTGTCTGGTGAGATGACGCTTGAGGAGAAGAATGAAGAAGAGTTCTTAAACAGCATTATCACTCCTGGCCTTGATCCTCAGATGGATAAGACTCTCGATTTCATTCAAAAGAACTTTGCAAAAGAAGCTCTCTGGGCCAACCTTGGCGGTGACAACGGTTCTAGACTCGTCAGAGCGGCGTACGCCGTTATTATTAAGCATGGCGGATTGATTCATGATCTTCAGGAAGCGATGCTTGAAGTAGAAGTGGAGGATGGCAAAGGAAAACTCTCTCCCAACCTTAAGAATCTGATCAAGAAATGGGGCGCTGCGAGTAGGATGCGTCCATGGCTCGTTGAAAAGAGAAAAGATATCGATGATTTGGAGGAGAGAAGAAAACAACAACAAGTAGCAACTAAGAAAGTTAAAAAGCCAGAGCCTGAAAAAATAGAAACGGAAACCTCCAAAAAAGATAAAACTAAAAGAAGAGGTCGCAGGACAAAAGATGAACCTGAAGAAGAAAAGAGAGAGGAACCCAAGATGGTAGAAGAGACCAAGGAAGAGGAAGAACCTATCAGCCAAGGTACCATGCAAGTGCGAGACACCGAAGAAATCATCAACAGAATGATTGACCAAATCGTGAAGAAAGCTCAATTCCTCTGTCAATTGATCCCATCACAGCACTGGCAACAAGACAAAACTGAAAAGAAAGAAAAGCAGTTGCTATTCAGATCAACTAGTAAGCGTGACGAAGAAGTTAACAAGGAAGAGGAATGGAAACGAAGACTGCAGCAATGGAAATCAGTTAGACAGGCCAAGCAAGTGTTCAAGTCTCTCGAAGATGAAACTCAAGAGATCCAGCAATCCTTGACCACTTCAGTGCTGCTCTGTCTCCAGTCGGCTGTGTCTATTAGAAGACTCCGCAAGCAAGTCGAAAGTGCTTACCTCAGAGCTATTTGCAGAACCATCGGACTTAATGCGCTCACCTCGATCCTTCTTGGAGTACAAAACTCGGTATTTAGAGAAGACGTCGTGGGATGGCTTTCCAGCTCCCTGCGAGGATCTGAAAATAAACTCTATCACTTCACTGATAATTTGCAAGGTTGCGGTCATTACCTTGAGTCTACCGTAAACACTGCCTTCAAGAATCTGATAGTTGTGATTGTGAAATCCATGGCAACCTCTTCCTCGCCTGACGAAATCAAGTGTATGCTTGATTCGTTGAAATGGAAATATCATGGTGATGATCACATGTTCCTCGCAGAAATCGATATTTTCAACATCTTGAAGGGACATGAATCTCAAGCTTTGCTCAGATCTGCTTGGGGTCGAAGCATGAATGCTGCGCGATTAGGAAACGTTGACTCTGACTTGGTGAAGAAGCTCCTCAAATTGTTTGAAACGATTGTGATCTTGTGCGTTGGAAAGCTGAACTGGACAAGACATGAGTCAGCGGCAAATTCATCAAAGAAAGATAAATTACCAGCGTTAGAAAGACACGTATCTACGATCGATGAGTACTCTGTTGAGATACTTATCAGACAGGCCTTTGCTGTTATCTTTGGTGAGTTAGAAAATGCAGACAAAGACTACAGTAGCAGCACTGGCATTGACTGGAAGATTTATCTGAGATACCTCAGAAAGAAACAGCTCGAGGAAGAGAGAAAGAAGAAGCAACAAGCAACTGATGTCAAAAAACCTTCCACATCATTGTTTGAAGATATTGACGTAGATGATGATATGGGCTTTGATGATTTTTCCTATCGTCCAACTTCAAGACGTCAAGCAGCTGCCACCACTACGACTACCACGAGAGTAGAGCCTACTTCTGATGATGATGCTGAATTGGTAGAAGAACTCCTCGAAGAAGAGAAAACAGCCTTTGAGAAGGAAGAAGAGACTAAAGAAGAGAAAAAAGAGGGCGAAGAAGAGATGACTGCTGAACAGAAAAAGAAACTACGCAGAAAGCAGCTTATTAATGATATGCTGAAGCAGGAAGAAAAGATAATTAAAGAAAGTACAAACAAGCTGTACAACCCTGACTTCCTCTACAGACTTCTTGCTCTGATTTACAAATGCGTGGCTATGGGCAATGATAGCGTTTCAATGGTGGTCGGAAACCCGAAGTATATCGCTATTCTGTTCTCTTTGCTGAAACACAGTCCGCCAAATCACCAAATCCTCCTGCTCAAGATCATCAGCACGCTATTCGAGACACTACCACCAGAATTATTCATTGACTCAGGACATGAATATGTGAAACTCTCTGCTTCAAATTCATTGGGCAATGTGAAAGACGATGCTGATGGAGATTCGAGAATCATTAATCATTTCTTGGATATATTGCTCCAAACAAGACAAAAGGTATTCGTTGAGGGCACTAACCATCCTGGCATTTACACTGTGTCTGCGGAAATAATCGATTTGATGAGAACTCTCCTCCACCATCCTCATTGGACCAAGTATATCATCAAATGGCTTCAAGGAGCGCTTCAAGACACCAACGAGATAGCCAAGCAAACTGCTCTTTCTATTCTCGGAGGTGAGTTCAATGGGCTAAGATTCGGAGGAAGAATCACCATTAATGCCATGAATAACTACGAGCTGTTCGAAGACAACATCCTCCTCAAGCAAGGCTGGGAAGACAGTCGAGAGAGCGCAACAATTCTCGGCTTCACATTTGATTACAAAGAAAAGTTACCGCTAGAAGAAAAGCAAAAGCGTGATGCTTTGAAACCAGAAGAAAAAGCAAAGTACAAGATGAAATACTCAATTGGTAGTATCCAGGATTCCAACAACCCAGTCTGCTTAATTGACTCTTCTATCAACAAAGAGACCCTTAACTTCACTACCATCGAACTTACCAGTGTGAATCGCTCCAATTGCTCTGCGACAGATGGAGTCGCCTTCCCTATAGAGTCATTCGAGTTGAGTAAAAACCTCGGAGTTCTCCTACCCATCTTCGAATGGGCCTTAAGTGCGGAGCCGAAGAATAAAACAAAGGACCTCTACACTCAAGCATTAGCCCTCAAATCCCTCAATAGCTTCGCGACAGTTCCTGAGAACAGCTTCCTTCTCACATCCAGTCACATGAAGCTTGTGGAGAAGATTTTAGACCTCGCAACTTCGCCTGTTGTATCGAAAGAGCTGACGAATCTCGAAATCAGCGAAGAAAGACTTTACCGCCTATTAGAAAAGTGCTGTGAAACAGCGACATCAATGGATGAGTTGCCGATTATGGCCGTAACAGTCAAAAACAACGAGCTTGAAGTTCTCCTTGGTAAGGACCTCAAATGCATCAGATACTCCGTCCAGAGTGGTTTCAACATGGACAAGGTGAGCAATAAACACTTCGAGGCCGTTGTCGTAAACAACCCTAAAGAGCTTGCCTCTCGCTCATACCTCAAGGACTACTTAGAAAACAAGGCAATTATCATGAATTTGGAGGACATCAACAGCGAAAAGTACCCAGACATAGTGCTGAGTGCAAAGATTGTCATTACATGCAATTTCGATATGGCCAAGTTCGCCGAGTATTATGATAAAGTCTTGAATAAGAAGAAGACAACTGAGGAGGAGATCAAGCCAGCAGGAGAAGAAACCATGATGATACAGGAGGAGGAGTCAAAATCGAGTAAAGGACCAGCCCGTCTTCCTAACTGCTTGATATCGATGAATGACAGAGCTTTTGATCAGTTGTTGGTTGAATACGAGCGACAGAAGAACGCTGAGCACAAGAACGTATTTGAACAAGCTGACACTCTCAAGGAGCTCGTCGAATTCGGATTCCCGAAGGAGATCTGTGAGACTTATATTCGCGAGAACCCGAAGGTTAATCTCGATATCATGATCTCTGACATAGCGAAAATCATCGAAGAGAATGCCATTGCAGAAAGCAAATTAAAGGAGAAATTGTCAAAGGCTATGAAGACTACTACTGCACCACGCAAACCTACAGCCCAGGGCCAAGGGAAGAAAGAAGAGAAGAGCAACACCACTCAAGGTAATATCGAAATCGAAGAAGAGAAGAAAGGCGAGCAACAAGGCGGTGCTCCTGAAATCCAATTATCTAAAGGAAAACCTCAGACTGAGGACAAAGATGCGCCTATGAAAATTGGAGGAGGTTTGGCTGAAGATGAAGAAGAGAAAAAAGGTGATGAGAAAGAGGGTGCCAAGAAGAAGACTGAGGAAGAAGAGCTGATTGAGAAAGAAAAAGAGTTTAAGCTGAAAATGATGAAAGCAGCTGAATTTGCATCTGGTGGACAACCAAAGCAAGACATTGATGATCCAACTGGCCAAGATAAGAAGACAGAAGGTGCAGAGGAGACCATTGAGGAGATTAAAATTGAAGAAGCTCCTGCCAAAGACGCGGCTCCAGACTCCGAAGACGATGAAGTTGTTAAGCAAGAACTGGATTTCGATATTGAAAAAGAAGATGCAAATCCTTGCTTCAGAGTCAAAGGTGAGAAAGAGCTTCAAAACCTTGCTGATGAGAAGAACAAGCTCTATGATGATCTGATCGATTTCGAAAGCATGAACAAGATTGGAAGATTGGTGCTCTTCAAGAAGCTTACTCATAATCTCAGTGTCTTCTACGCTCGCAGAATTATCATCCATATCCTTGAAAACTGGTCAGATGACTCCAAGGTCGTATTTGTGACAGACAAGACCTTATTCCCGAAGTTCCTTCGCTTCTTGAAGCTCACCACCGTTGAGGCCACCTTCTCAAGCACGAACTTCTGCAACAATCACCTTATCAACAAAGTCGAGAAGATCCTTCACAAGTTGCTGTCAAAGGAGAGTCGCATAGGCGGAGAAAGCGCATTTAATGAGGTTTTCTTTGATCAAGTCATTATGAATCCGATTGTTTCCATTGAAAATGAGTTTGGTATTAGACTGAACAAAATCTTAGGAGCAGATGATAAAAGCAACAAGAAGAAGAAGTCTGCCAGAAGAAAGAAAATTAAAGTTAATCAAAAGTTCTACACGGGAAGCATCTCAAATGAGAATGACATTGAAAATCCATCCCTTGATTATTCGCTTTGGATGGCACAGGTGATGCTCCTCTCACCAGCTGAGGAAACCAGCAAGAAGGTTTACAGACTCGATTTACTGTACTTATTACTAGGAATTATCCCCTCAATCCGTAACAACCGCTCGCTCCTGTGGGGTGTTTTGATCTTTGCTCTCAACATGATTGACAAATTCACCACGAAACCTGATTTGTTGGACGTGAAGGATGCTAGAATATTAGAACATCCAAATGTTAAGCTTCTGCACGACTTTTTCGATGCTCTCAAGGACAAGGAGAAAGTTGACGCCCTCTCGAGAAGAACTCAGATTATTTCTGAGATTCTTGTCAATTTGAACAGACTCCAGAGATTGATTGATCAGAGACCAGAATCAAAGGCTCCTGAAGGCAGTAAGCTGGATCTCAATCAATTTAGAAATATCGAAAACTTGACTGATGTTGTCGAGATGATGCAAAACTACCAAGACAATAAGAGTCTTTTGGCTAGCACATGGCTGCAAATGTCAAGCGAGCTACTCAAGAATGAGCAGAAAGTGATCGATGGAGACCACTTCTACTACAAAAACCTTCACACCTTTAAGGTTGTGATGCCTTTCGCTGCTGAGTGCAGCATTAAATTCTCCGAAGACTGTCAGGCTGATCCAGGAGATTCGTTGATCTTATCTTCGGATCCTAATGGAGAATTCTCAAGTGAAAAGATCGCCGGACTCTTTGCTAATAAAACGAAGAACTACCCTACGGGTACGTTCTATGTTCACTTTCCAGTTAGAGGCGCCGACGTTATCGCATTCGGTGCTAACGAGAGCAATCAGATTAACAGCGATATGACTGTGAAAGGACCAGTTTGCCTCGAAGATTTCTCCTATTGGAATGTGGCAGCTATAGATGGAGGCGACCAGCACACAATGATACTCAATAAAAACGGTGAACTGTGGGCTTGTGGTGCCGGAATTCAGACGGGTCTCCCGAACGGCGGCAAGAACCTCGCCCAGGTTGCCGCCAAAGATAAGGTCAGACTCTTTTCATGCGGTTCAAACTTCTCGATCTTTATCACTGAGCAAAACGAAGTTTATGGAGTAGGAAGCAACGCAGAAGGTAGACTTGGACTCAATTATAACTCAGGCACAGCATACCCACAATTGATCGATTTCAGTCCACTTCGTACCGTCAAGAGTCTGTCTTGCGGTTATGCTCATACCTTATTGTGCACGACAGAGGGAGTAGCATACGCCTGCGGACAGAACGACTACGGTCAGCTTGGTATCGTTGATGACAGTGGCAATAAGATCTCAGGAGTTCAATCTTTAAGAGTTGTTAATTCACTAAATAAGAAGCAGACGATTCGAGTCTCAGCCGGTCATAGCTTCTCACTCGCAATTGCCAGAGAGAAAGGAGGGAAAAATTACGTGTTCGCCTGCGGAGAGAAAGCGGGAGGAAAACTTGGACTTGGTAAGGGAACAACTGGAACAAGCCAACATTCTTTCATCTCTATTCCGGCTCTCGAAGACGCTGGAGTTACACAGATTCATTGCAAGAGAAGACATTCAATTGCTATCACTCAAACCGGAAAGATTTACTCATGGGGTTGCGGTGACCAAGGTCAGTTGGGCCATGGTGACTTTGACAACCAATACGCACCCAAACTCATGGAATTCTTCTCCGATATGAAGGTTATTTCTGCTATCACTGGCAGCAGCTTCACTGCCATCATTGCCAAAGGAAAAGATGATGCCAATAATAAGTTATACTTGACTGGCGTGAACCCCAAGCACAAGGCAGACGATAAGGTGTCTCTTCCTGTTATTGTTGAGTCATTCGAGGATAAATCTGTTTCCAAGGTCTTTGGCGGAGCAAATCACATCTTTGCCATCACGACACCGATGAACATTCCTGCAGTCAGAGACATACATAAACTAAAATGCAGCCTCACCGGAGAATCACCGATTAAAGGCGGTATCTACGTCGACATTTTGAATGGAAACAAAATATACAGTGCCTCTGCTGCAGAAAGTCCAGATCATAAGTTTAAGATGCCAGACTTGCTGCTTTATTCCCAAGAGGCTCTGAGCTCTCTTGAGAAGGTCACCTGGCCAACTCTCCCTGCTCATCTTGACGATTACCTCGAGAAAGTAGAGCCCAACGATAAACTTGAATTTGGTGTGAACTGCGGAATGACGGGAGAACCAATAAAGGGAGTTTGCTTCGTGAGCGTTCATGCTTATGAGAACGAGCCTCTGAGATTCTTAAGCCAAAACGCAGCGTTCAAAATCCAGGAGAATCAAGTGTCCCAGACTCTCTACTACAGAATCACCCGTCCGATTAAGAAAGGAAAATCACTTCCAGTCTTCCCAAGGACGCTCTTCTCCGCTCAGAGCGAGACCTTTGGTTACCAGATGAAAGTTACTCCAAAATACAACGAAAAAGGCCACGAGTATATGATCAATAAATACAAAGAAAGCTTTGACGCCTTCTACGGAGATATGAAAGATCTCAAACCTGAAGTTGACGAGCAGTTAGTTGATTTGATTAATACTGTCGCGCAGAAGCTCGAAAAGAGCGTTTTCGACCTCAGCGAGAATATCAATTTCCCAAGAGACGAAGTAAATCTCAGAACTGCCATTGAGAAATGTAGCAGTGACTTCCTCAAGAAGAGATTCCAAATTCTCAAAAACTTCAATCAGAAGTTTAAATCCCTTCTTCCCTATATCGATTTCTCAGCAAAGAAAGACACGACGAGATTTAGAAACATCTATGCCCAAGCCTCGGTCTATATCTTCTGGGATGTGAAGAGCGAACTTTTCGAGAAATTACTTGCGAAAGACGCGAAGAGCTCGTCAAATCCTAAGATCAGAGTTAACAGAATGAAAGCCAGCAAGTTCATCGCAAAGGGAAAACCTGATCACACCGGTGAATTCACTGTCTTCGGTCAGATTTACCAGCATTTCAAGAGTGCCGGCTATTCGTGCTTCAAGATTTCCAAAGACCAGAATCCTTTCACTGTGCAGTTTGTCGGAGAGGCCTCCATCGACGCTGGTGGTCCATACAGAGAGGCAGTTTCTCAGCTCTGTACTGAGCTCCAATCTGGCGCTCTACCACTTCTGATTCCAAGTCCTAATCAGAAGAATGACAGTGGACAGTTCAGAGAGAAATGGGTGCTTAACCCAAGCGCAAACAGCTTGATCCACTTGCAGATGTATGAGTTCTTGGGAGTTATCATGGGCTGCAGTATCCGTACCAGAAACTTCTTGAATCTGGATCTTCCATCCATGGTCTGGAAGCAACTTGTCGATGTGCCTGTCAACAGAAAGGATCTTGAAAACATCGATAGATACCTCATTCAGTGCCTTGATGATATTATTAACATTCACAAGAAAGGCGTTGATGAAAACAGTTTCAGTGAAATTATCCAAGAGAAGTTTGTCACAACCTTAAGTGATGGATCGGAAATCGAACTTGTTCCTGGTGGACGTAGCAAGATTGTCACGTAATCTATTTTTGAGGATAATAATGTATTAATTGGTTTTTGTTGTTGTTAGTTTCGATGCAAGACTTGAATGGGCCGAGTTAGTCGAGAAAGCAAGATTGAACGAATTCAAGAAGCAAGCTGAAGCTATCCGCAAAGGTCTCTGCCTCATCGTTCCTGAGGGCGTTCTCAATCTCTTGACATGGAGAGAGTTGGAGACAATCGTCTGCGGTAAACCGATCCTCGACATCGATCTCCTCAAAGAAAATACCGTTTACAGAGTAGCACCCCAACCTTTGTGATATTTTTGTTAATTTCAATTTTTTTAACAGGGAGTTTCTGAAACTGATCCAGTTATCGAATTCTTCTGGAGAGCACTTACTGAGTTTACTCCTGAAGAAAGAAGTATGTACCTGCGTTTCGTTTGGGGTAGATCCAGACTTCCTCTCACATCAAAAGATTTCCCAATGAAACATACAGTTGAAATGTAAAAATAACTCAATAATTTTTTTATCTTATTTGCTTGAAATAAAGGTTAAGAAAAGGCTCAGTTGACCCTGACATCATGCTCCCAGTGGCTCACACATGGTAATTTCTCTTTTTTATCAAAGGCACATACCTAATTGAAATACGTGAATAGCTTCTTCCAGATCGAGCTTCCTAAGTACACAAGCTATGAGATATTGAGAGACAAGCTGAGATATGCTATTAAGAACTGCCAAGCCATCGATACTGATGGAAGAGCATATGATATTTGGGATGAAGACGATTAAATTCAACATTATTACATTACTATTAAGGCTGTGCAATGATTACATAACGCGTTAGAAAAAAAATTTTATATATATTCTATCTAACAAGTGAATTCGTATCTCTGCATTCAGAATAAATGCTTTAGGAACGAGTAATTTGAAGGAAAAATTATCTCTTCATTTAATCGGATTTTCAGAAATTTTTTTCATCACCATGAGTGGAAAAACTCTGCCAGATTAGAAAGTGAAGACGTAGTAGTCGGAGTAAATGGTTTTTGTCAACTCAGAAATAGGTTGAATATATTTGGGATATTCTTTTCAATATTTGAAGAAATCTCTGCAAAAGTTGGATTTTCCTCTCAACAGAATCTCCATCTTCTCAATAAGGTAGTTAACCAGCATTAGATCTATACTTTAAGGTGGAATCGTATCAATCAATCAAAACAAACTTACAGATTGAAAACCGCACATTCTAGAAAAAACAAATCAAAAAACCGAATTGAATTAGGGATAATTGAAATCCTAGCTCTCATCGCTCTCATCACGTGCTCTCAGCTTTAGAAATGAGTCATGTCGAACAATTTCTACAAAATAAGTTTCAGAATTAATCAAGTTGATCATTATTAGTTCGAGGCGCTATATTAAACTTTATCCGTTTTATTGGTCTCATTTATCTTCGGGATGTTAAAAATAGTTCGTCAACGTATAATTTCGAAAGCTCTTTTCTCTCGTCTCTCAAAGCAGAGCACTTAGCTGAGTTTAGAGTCCAATGTCATTTGTACCGGTTAATTTTATAGGTGTTAATTCAAACTACAAGAGTGAGTGATAACCTCTTCTCCAATAAATTTGTTACAACGAGCAACTCTGTATTTAACCAATCATTATAAAAGCACCGTAAAAATAATTAAAATTACAAAGTTGATTTTCAAATATCTAGCCTCGCCAAATAGATGTCACTCAACAACCTCAACATATCCGAAGAAAACAGTGAAGTCAACATGTTTTCTAATCGAAATAGGCCAGTGATATCAATATTTCAAAGTAATGCTAACCAAAAAAAAGATATTCGCAAGAAAGTCGAGCTGAGAAGCGGTGTAACTCAAGCTAAAATCGAAAGGATTACAACGAGGGAGATTATCATCTTCTTTGTATATTCCATATTATTTTTCGTAGTCGCTGCAACTCAGGTTCAGGCTGGTAACGATCAAACTATCTTTGAAGCAATGGCAAAAATTCTCTTCAATAAGGTGCGTATTGGAGATGAGTACAAGGCTGTTAACTCAGATTTTGGGACTTTTGATGAAGTATCAAATTTTGAAAGCTTCCTTGCTTTCCTGAAGCCTCTTGTGGACCCCAGATTTTTTGCTTCAGGAGACCCAATCTTGATTGACGGTGAATATATCGATGCATTTAGATTCATGATGCCATTCACTTCTTGGAGAGTCGTCCAAAAACGCGTTGACAGGGTCCCAGGTACAAATAAAGCCATAGAATATAAACGTGATCCCAGTGGGAAGGAATCAAAAGAGTCCTATGGGTAAATAACATGTTCCAGTATTCTGAAGAAGACGGAGGGTTCCCACTCTACTTTGATATACCTCTCTACTCGATAAACGGTTCAGAAGGAATTATTATTCAACAAAAAGCGATAAACAACGGATATTTTGATATATTTACAAAGTCAATTATAATGGATGCAGGCTTGTATTCAAGTTCAATGGAAAGAGCCTGCCACGTAAAGATAACAGCTGCAATTACTGCTGCCGGCTCTCTTCAAACTTATCTTGAAAGTAGGTGCTTTCAAGTCGATATATACCCAACTTCAACTGCAACGTTTAGAGTAGTTTTGGAGATAGCCTTCGTTGCCCTCACGCTTTACTACTTGATCATTGAACTTCTAAAGCTCATAAACTCAATCAGTAATGAGAGACTAAAACTTCGTCTTGCAAAGCAAAAGCCTCAAGTTGTAAACAAGACTATAAGTGCAGTGTCTCTCGCGGATAAAACTTTGGAAACAGGGGCTAGAACTTTCCAAGGCTTAATTAAAGGAATCCTTGCTCATATTCAAAACGTTTGGAGCTTTTTAGATGTGGCGATGCTTGCCTTGATAATCATTTGTATCGTAAAATGGTGTCTCTACTTCAAAAGAAATTCGTTAAAAACAGTTCTCAATCAGCTGACAATTCAACCGAATCAGTACGTTATAGAATCTGAGAGTGACCTTGCCGTATTCCGTTCTCTAATCGTCAAACTCGCTGACCTGTCTGATACATTCGAAGCGTACTATCGCTCCTGCGCTATAGCAGGATTAATAATAATTCTCAAGATACTGAAGTACATGACCAGTATCTTTAAATCTCTGAGAGAGTTCGTCAGTTTCGTCCTGAGCGTTGTGATAAGAATTCTTCCTTTCATAGTACTATTAGTAACCATCCTCATGGCGTTTTCTCTGAGCAGTTTTTACTTCTATGGGTCTGTTCTACAGGCATTTTCAACCTTCGAGAAGAGTTTCTTCTATACAATGCAGAATATTCTCCAGAACTACGATCGAAAAAATGACATGTCTGCCTACAGTTACTGTTTCACATTTACTTATTTCGCTACATTCAGCTTCATTGTTATCTTCATCATGTCGAAGATGTTCTTGATTTATACCATGGCCGAATATCGGAAGTTTGTTCAGCAGAGAGATCTTCAACGAAAAACCGAAAAAGAACAGCCTAAAGTCCACCGAATCCATATTGTGACTCGCATCATCGGATTTGTGCGCAATCGAATCTATATGAACTACCTTCGGTGTTGTAAGAGGAATCATTTTATCAGAGCCCGTCAAAAACAAGAAGCAGCAAAATATACTATCGATCTATTGGACGATGGATACAATGCGAATGTCTCCATTGAAGAGACCATCAAACAAAGTCAGAATAAAATAAAAGCTTTTTCAAATGATGTCCTCAAGGAGAAATTTCGACAGAAGACCAATAAAAACTTCGTTCGAGTTCTCTGGACAACAATCGGAGTTATTTGCATGCTAATCATTATCACTGTAGTCGCAAGCAAGAGGAATAAAGTATCTATAGCGTCCGAGATTGGAGATGGAATCCGAACATTATTCACTAATTTTGTCGGTTTTTCTCCTACTACGCTAATAAAACTCGATTACTTGAACTCAGTAGCGCAATTGAAAATTTGGATCACTACTTCGTTTCCGGCTCTAATTGTTTCCAAAAACGTTACTATTCAAGATAGCAGTGGAAATTTCCATGAGTTATCTGGATATTTCTTGGATGAGTACTTCTACGTAATTAATCAAGAAATTGGTGTCACAGTAAGACGCAAAAACGCTTCGCTCAATCAAAATGGAAAAGATTTAACTATTTTTTTCAATGTTTCTTTGCCAGCTAAGTTTAATTGGGGTGCCAGCACACCTCAAGCTAATGAATTTGCTGGAGATATAGTTGGAACAATTTCAAATACAACCTACCACTACGCACCCTTTAAACCTGGGTATCTTAATATCATAAACCTCACAAACTACACAACCCATCTGACTCAACTGATCGAAGATGGACTGATAGATTCCTCGCTAAACTCGATCTTATTTGAAGTTGCTCTTTATCACGTTGTTAGAGAGCTGCCAGTCTATGTGCAGATCGTTCTCACCATAGATGCCGCAGGAAATATCAGAAATAGCTTTAAATCACTTGTCCTCAACACTCCTAAAATCAGTGGCAGCCCTTCCTCAGAAGAAATATTTGTGTCCTTTCTTGAGCTAGTCATCGTTATTGCAGCTCTTGTATGCATATACGACGTTGGTCGCGCTCTCAAAACAAAGAACGATTTGTACGAACATTGGTATCAATTATACATCAACTATTTCTCTGTGTCAGTCAAAAACAAACGTGAGGATATGAAACCAGAATTTATCAGACGTTTAGAGTTTCTTGTGAGTGGAGAGATTGGCAAAATCTTATTCACTATCTTCTTAATCGTGGAGACAGCTCTAACAGCTGCCGTCTTAGTGATAGAAATCACATTACAGCAGAAACTCAATTCAGTCATTCCAAACGCGCTCGCTACGAATCCTCAGCCTTTCCCTTATCCTACTGAGATGCTGATCCAAAAGCTAAAAACCTCGCAAACCTTATGCTGGTATCTCCGACTAGCCGATTCGATTACTCTCTTAATCGCGGTTAATCACCTAGTCTCTCAGTATTCATACAACCTGCATTTCTACAAGATTACTCAGACATTCAAGAGGGTGGGCTCTGACTTGATGTACATGATCGTGATATACGTCTTTATTCTAGTCGGCTTCGCTTATTTCATGCTCCTGACAGTCGGGATCTACGACTCGGATTTCTCTAATGTGTTCCAAGGCTTCAGAGAGCTGCTCGACTCTCTTACCGGTTTAAAGGACTTTAATATTGTCAACATCAGAAGTTTTAAGGACTTGTTCATATCATTCATCTTCTTTTACCCTTATACAATCATCGGAAAGTTGATCCTGGCAAATGTCTTTATTGGCATCGTCTATGACTCTTACTCGCGTTCAAAGAAAGAAGCTGTCAAAATTGAAAAGATAGAAATGGGCCTCTCGGAATTTTTTAGTCTGACGAAAAGCATGGTTTGTAAAAAGCGCAAAACAATTACACCTCAGCTCGCTGAACTAAGCAATGAGATGAACGAAATGACGAGCTTTCATAATATCATAGATCATTTTAGTGAAACTTTTACAGAAAATAACTCTGAGAAAAAAGATATGAAGCTATGGAGTACGAAGTGTTCACAAAATATATTAATCGAATATGAAGCTCGAAAGAAAATCAGGAAAAAAGTCAAGGAGTTTGATTCGATGCATCTTGACGAAGAGGAGGATACCTTGTTTCCAACCCATTCCCAAACCCTCCCACCGGAGCATCGAGTCAAAAAGTATCATATTAGAGAAGTGTATTGGAATTATTTCAGGCTGGGAGTCCGAAAACTCATGAAGTACTTTAAGGTTCTCGATAAAAGAGTTAAGCAGAGCCAAGAAAGAGTAAAAATCGATTATGCGACTCAACTCAAGGAAGAAACAACCGAGAAAATTAAAATCGTACATAACCCAATTAGAAGCGAAGATCGAATCTAATGTTTCTGATCTTCAAGAAATTAGAAGAGTTTTCAGAATTCACAACATCGCTGAACCTCAAGAAGACGATGATGACATGGAAGATTAACTATTTGTTATTGAGTTTCAATTACATAAACTGTCATTAAATTGTCCTTTAGAACTGCCTATCCAAACTTAGAAACAAGAGAACAGTTGCTGCGTTGTCTGAAGAGTACGGATTAATTTCATGTAAAATTCATGTGTCTTCAAACTTTATATATTAGTCAAACGCAACCTACGAAGTTTCATGTACGCAAATTTACGGTTTTGCTTGCAGTAATTTTGCAAAAAATGTTTTCATTTCACTCAGCACTTTTTCGTTAATACTATGTCCAAGATATTTTTCAATGACTTTTGTGATTTTATGGCCTGAGTTTTCAAGTTTTGCATAGGATAATGAACATATCTTCCATGGGAGCAGTTCATCAGCTTCACCATGAGATATGAATATTGGAACCGCTGAATTCTCCTTTGATTCTTTTGCCACTGGGAAGAGGTATCCGCTGCAGCAGATAATCCCTCCCAAAGGTTTGTCGTACTCCAAACCACAATGGAGTGCCATACAGCAGCCTTGTGAAAATCCTCCGATGAATAATCTCTCTGATTTGCCACCTAGTTCTTCCAGTTCTTTATTTAAAACCTCCTTGATTCGTTTCGAATTCTCAGCTATTTCGTCGAGTCCTAAAGCTTTCTTCACGCCTTCCTCGGAAAACTCAGAAATTCCGAGTTCTTTAATATCATACCAAGAAGGCATTTTCATTCCTCCATTAATGGTTACAGGCTTAGTTGGAGCTGTTAGCAGCACCACTTTGGTTGTCTGAGTGAAATTGAGTTGTAAGATTAGTCAACAATGCTGAACGTTACCTCAGGAACTGGCGAGATCTCTGAACAGAATATATCAAACCATCCATCAGCAGTGTCTCCGAGTCCATGCATCCATACAAGAGTTTCAGTGTGTTTGCCGTCAGAAGGTGTAATGTAAATGTCCTTATCAACTTTTGTAAGCTTCCTTTTAGAATAAGTATCCATTCTGCAATTATTCTGTAGAAATAAATAGAGAAATTTCGTTAATATCAGTGGGTTGAAGTAAAGAAACTGCAGGTTAGTGTGAAGGCTCATTCTTTCCATTTATTTTATCAACTCACTAAATCTGAACACAGAGGAGAGAACGAATGTCCAAGCTTAATTATAAAAAAATTGGCATTGATGGAACTCAACAAAACACACTGCATATGATGATGTTAACAACCGCGCAAATGTTGCGTTGTCAAATTAACTGTGGCTGATCTACTCAAGCGGCATATAAATAATGAGAGATAAGCTGAAGTTTATTAACTTCCGCCGTTCGGTCAAGGCGAAAGCGTGGTCTCAAATCAAAATAGAAAGAAATACGGGTAAAAACTTTTTTCCCCTCTCTCCCTCTGCGGTTCTATATTGCACATCGACGTCGATTAAGCTTTTTTTTTTTGTTTATTGTGTTAGTAAGCTTGCTTTATGTTCAAATCTTGACATATCTCTCCGTTCAATGCACTATAAGTTCAATTATTCACTTAATTTGTTACATTAATTAAGACTGCGATAAAAATTCGAATAAATTCACGTGACTCAGTGGTCTTCATTCGATCTAATGGCTACTATCGAACCTAGCGTGCTTGCAAGAGCAATTGCTCTCCAATACAAACATGCAAACGATAAGAAAACTTATGAAAACTCAGTTGTAGACGCATCAGCAGAAGAGATAGTTTCAGATAATGCTATATTTCCTCCTGGATCGATTACATGGGCCTTACAACCGACAACTTCTGAAAAACCAAGTGACGAACCGAAATCCAGAAAAAGGCCAAGTGCAGAAGCTCAAGACAAGAAAGGTAGAGCCAACTCATCTATGCTAACTGAAAATTGTTCAATTAGTTGAAGTCAAACCGTTCTTGACTGAAAAGAAAGATGAAAAGCAAACAGATGCTCAAGTTGCGTCATTAAAAAGCCAGCTCAAAAAATACGACACCTTTGCCTCGGCTGTCAGCGTGAGTGGACTTATTATAGCCTTTGCTGAGGTAAACTTGCTAATTCCCTCCAGAAAAGTAGTAGAAATATGCAATAGAATGAAATATTCTACAATAATGAACATGACAGTCATCTTCCAAATCACATTTTAAGATCTCTGGTTCTCATTACTTGTCTCCTCTCAAGTATTTACTGTTTGCGAAGTTCCTTCAATAACTTAAACTTACTCAACCAGCTTTGTTCATTCTAAAGCATTATCAAATCGAGCTTGAGCTCCTGAAATGCAGAAGGGCTATATACTCAAACAGTAATACTAGAGCAACAATCAATGCGCATCCTGTAGCAACTTTACTTGAATCGCCACTCCTTTTGAAATTCATGTTTGAAGTCATCGTGAATTGGATTCATTGCCCACCTGGGTTAGATGCCGTAATTATGAATTATCAACTAGGTAAATCGTTTATTTAATTCTGGCTCTGATTTGTTAAACGAAAGGAAACACCTTTAAAATATCTCTGAATGAGTACATCTTGTTTTTAATGTATTCGAGACTCTACGTCATATTCAGGCTTTTCGATCACTATACGTTTTGGACGAATCCCAGAGCAACGCGTGTTTGGTCAGTTAAGCATGGCAAATACTTAGTTTAATACTTTATTTATAGCAAAATGAATGGCTTTACAGCGGATTCAAAATTTGCGATCAAAGCTTATCTAAAGTACAAATCGTTTTGGGTCCTCTTGCTTGGGTTAGTCCTCTCTGTTTTCCTTTTTGGGCTGTGGGTGAGGATATTCGAAAGACCATTTATGACTAATGCTCGCGCGAGCAACTTCAACTACATTTGGAATTCATTTTGGTGCGTTATTGTTACCATGACAACAAGTAATTGATTCTGGGTTACCTTGGCTAAGCTGCGATTAAGTTGGATATGGCGATATTTATGCGTCAACACATCTTGGAAGGTTTGTTTCGATCGGTGCGTGTATCTGGGGAGTCTTCCTCCTGTCACTATTTGTGGTTATATTGAATAATTACACCGAAATGAGCAAAGCTGAACTGAGCGTAATAACTTCTTTCGAAACTCAATGACATTGATGGTTAACTATTCATTATTCCTCAGTCATATGAAGAGTTAGTAAGAGAGCAAAGAATACATGATAAATTAAGAAGTGAGGCTGCAGTGGTGATTCAAACGCAATATAGATTGAGACTGCTCAGAAAAAAGAAGTCTCGTGATTTTAAAGAGCGAATGCTAAAACACATTGACCTCATGGGCACTGTGAACAGATTTCGAATCAAAAGAAAGTAGTCATCACTAGCATCTTTTCAGTTCAACAATGGTTTCATTAATGCTTCCAGGAGAATAACGGAGAAAGCAAAAGGGATCAGTGAAATTATACAAGAGATGCATGAAAAAGAATCTGAGGAGGCAGAAAGTCTCCTGAAAATGCTAGCTCCGGTGAAAAATATTGCTGAATCGATAGACAGCATGGAGAATTATCAATTCACTCTTAATGAAAAAATGGTTACTATCTACGAAAATTGCAAAAAGCTTTTCAATTTTTCAGTTGGTAAAATTTTTGATGTTTCTCGCTGTTAATAACACGTCTTTTCTCATACCATCGGCAGAATCGAAGAAGGGATTGTTAGGTCACGTTACAGATCTGAACGATGCAAAAGGAGAATATGATTTTCAAGGCAACGTTGCTGGAAAAAATCATGACTGTGATTATGCGAGAGAATTTGGAAGATTAAAAGAAGAGAGAGAACCAGCGTCGCCGCCTGCGATTATAAGAAAAGCATCAGCTATACCCGCTTTTCCAGACCGAAAGAGTTTGTTCGGAAATCACCCTTCACAGATCCAAGAAGAATCTGAAGATGATTCTTCAGATGAGAGCTCTGAGGGAGTAGAAGAAGGCGAAGGAGAAGAAGAAGGAGAAAACCTCAGAAAGGATTATTCAAGCGGAGTGCTCAATAAGCCAGTCGAAATTAGCACTGAAAAGAGATCTAATTTGGATGGAACAAATATGGGCAGTTACTATCCACAACAATTGAACTATGGGGAAGACGATACGCGTCTATTGAAACATCTGAGCTCGAATAGAAATATCAATGATTTCTTTCATTTACCTGGAGGTATTGAAGATCATGACTCGACGAACAATAACTCAAAAATTGCAAGCCCATAAGATTTCAACTAGATTACCAAACTTACTATTGATAATATCAATTGTATAAAGTTTAGATTAACAGAGACTGTGAATGTTAGTAATTTGGATTTGATTTAGTGTTTCTTATATTCATTTTATTTATGAAACGAATGCCAGAGCTTAATTAATTTTGGCAAGAGAGCATAAGCATTCTGGTATTTTCTTTCAATTATTAGTTACGGAGTGGAGTAACAGCAAGGGTCAGTTACTGCACATACAAAATTTGAAAACAGAGTTAATCGTGCATACGAATAAATAGCATGAGTTCACATTCATGCAATGAGATCTTGTTTGCTCTCTTAAAAAAAAAAACGAGAGAAATATTTCATACGATAATATCTTATCAAAAAAAAATATCTTTAGCGTATCTTTTCACTTTTTAATTACTTAGTAAGCCATCGGGCTTCTATTGTCTAGAGTCATTTTATTGCTGTTGAAGCTGAGCGCAGTATCCAGCAAATTATCAGCAGTACTATTCTGTGAGAACGACCGATTCGTGCTTAAGCTCAAACCTTTTCTGTGCAATTGCTTGTGAATCATGCTCTTCATCAGCAGAGTCTGGTAAATGGGACTAGTTTTTTTAGCTTCATTATTACTCTCTCGGTCTGAAAGGGTAGATTGTGACACATGAATTCTTGAGGTAGTAGGTTCAACTGAAATCACTGGAAGGCTTTCTTTTATTCCATAATCGAGAGTCGTGTTGAAAATGTCGTCTGCTTGTAATTGCTTGCCCTCGCATTTCAGGCTCGGTTTCTCGTCCTGAGTGATGAATTTGAAGCTGCTTTTTGACTGATCATTGGATTGTTTGCTTCCAGCTAACGAAAAGCCTGTTTTGTTGAAATAATCTTCGTTCGGGGTTCCAGAGGAAATCAAAGGATTAGGTCTAAACCATGTAGCTGCCTGATGCTCTGGAGTTGGCTTTAGATAATTGATATTGGAGACAAGCAGCATGTCTTTGGATTCTTTCAAGGGTCTAATTTGAGCTAATCGTAGCTTAATTGAAGTTCCAAAATCACCCTTGTGAGTAAGATAGTTCATTGATTTAGATTCGTTGATCCCTCCCCTCCGGAGTTGTTTTTCCTTGTTGAAAGTCCTGATGTGTGATTCTTTATCTTGTGTGAAAACGAATTTCATTTTATCGGCGCGATAGCTGTCGGGAGCTTTCTCAGGAAGATTGGACAAATAATTCATTTGATGGTGCTCTTGTTGTGTGTCACGTATTTTTTCAAATTTCTCTTCCACTTGGCTAGCGACTCTTATCCTGAATCGCGTTTTTTGCTGTTGTTGTTGCTGATGTGGTCCTGGACAGAGCGTTAAAGAACGTTTGTGAGACTTTTCTTTCTCTGTCATCGAGATCAGTTCTTCTTTGATGCTCTTTTCGCGAGTGGTCTGGCCTACAACTTCTTGCTTGTTGCCTAAAATGGCTGTGGCTTTTGATTGTTTAAATCTTTTACACTTGGGACTGAGAGATAATCTGTAATGGCTTGGGAAGACGGTGCCGTTTTTAGAAAGGTCTTCGATTTCATCTTTTTGCTGAGAGAATCGCTTTTTTGCAGTATTGGTCGGATTTTCACCAATTTCCATTACTGAGATTCGCTCTTGCTTGGACTCGTCGTTGTAATCTTGACTAAAGGTATCATCCTCAAGGATCGCATTTTCAAAGAGGGCTTCATCTTTTGGTAGCTCGTTGTTTGATTGGCAAGTGCTAATTCGAAAGGTTTTTGCTTGATGTTTTTTGTGATTTATTCGCTCTGGAAGTGAAGGTGTGCTACAAATAGGCGAGAGCGATGATTGAGGCAACGACGTGTTGCTTTGGACGTTTTCCTTTGTTGAAGTAGAGGACTCTCTCAACAATCTTCGGTTAAAAGTGCCCATTGTAGCTTTGTTAATCGCATGTGCCATGTTAACATGTTTTCTCAGGAACTTCTCTGTCTGTTGTACATGTTTCCCCTTCGATTCCAGCTCTGATACCATTTGTTGATAAATTTCATTCCTTTGCTTCTTCTTCATTTGATAATATGACCGGATCTGATCCTCGAGTTCAGTGTGTATATTGACTAATGTCCTTTTGGAAATTGATAGGACCGAGAGATTTATTGATGAAACCTAGAGCAAAAATAATGGTTAATTAAGAGTAATACCTAAAAGATTTAGATACTATCACACGATAATCATAGTGTTCATGAGGTCGAGTGTATTCTAACACTTCTTCTCCAAGAAGAGTGCCAGGTCCCACTGTGCAAAGCGTGAGCCAGTGAGTTTTTTCCTGCAGAATCTCGTCCGGTCGACACGGATTCCGGACGGTAACTACATATTTCTTTTGGATTTTGCACTCTCCGCTTTCAATTAGATAGAGTTTGGGTTTTTTCACAATGACACCCTCATTCGTTAAGAGCTGTCCTTGGGAGAAGCTCCCGCTCTGAAAAGAAATAGTATGAACATTAAATAAGTAATGAGTATTACTGTGAAGGAATATAATATTTTGTTCCTCATTTGTGATGAAGAAACCGAAGCTAGAAAAGGAAAGCTCTTGACCAAAAACTCGCTCTTCAGGTCGCTCTTTCTTCGAATGAAATCGTTGTAGGTCTGAGAATTTATGACTAAGAATTCGCAATTCGTCTTGCAGAGAATCGAAGCAGACCTCTTTTTCCCAGGCTCTTTTAACGCTGTAAAAACACAGAAGTTAGACCTAAAAAAAAGATATAGGGAGTGTATACCAGCGTCTCCAAATTCTGCTCCTTTACTCAATATTCTGACAAGAAAGCCATATCGTGAAGCAAATTTTTTGAATTCAGAATTATCAACTTTCTCCTTTGCCTTTTCTTCGTCATCTTCGCTTTCATGACCGTCGTCTTTCTTTTGTTTCTCTCCACTTTTTAAGGAGGTATTGTTCATGATTTCTTTGAACTTGTCCTTTGGTATTATGGATGTTCCCATGTAATTGGTAAGTTTGGCGAGAGCAGTCAAACTCGCTCCTTTCGAATCTCTGCGCCTGACGATGGATGGAGATTTCTTATCTGAATACTTGAACCTGTTCTCATCTATCTCATCCAACTCGTGCTTTGTACTCGCGTCTAGTTGAGAGAGGCTGCTTACGCAACTTAGAGTGTTTCGCGAAGATCCTCTTAGAGCACTTGTTAGTCGTACAGTTTTTTCGTAAACCTCTTTGTCTCGTGCGTACAAATCAGAATAGTTTTTGTTTGTTATTATCCCGACCTCTCCTGAGAGGATGACATAGAATTTATTGTTAGATGGATCGTCTTGACGAAACACGAATTTTCCCATAGGAATGCGTTCGTATTTTATTTTCGAGCAGAGTTTCATCAGAACTTCGTTTCGTTGTAGAGGATCGGTTTCCGCAAACAAACTCTTAAAGAACTTTAATCCGCAAACCACGTCATAGATTCTCTGGTAGAGTCAAATGTTAGTTAACGAAAGAGAAAGTGTGTGGATTTACCGTCAGGTCATCGATTTCTTTCTTATCTTTTTTGAGTGCTTCTACGAGTAGAGCTTGATTGACATCCTGAAAATTCAGTCAGTCTCAGAGGAGATAGGTGATAGAAAAAAGATACGATGTCTAAGTCAGATATGGACTTATCGTCTTGATGTTCTTCGCAAGGAAGAGAATTTAGCGACATTCTTTCAAATTGAATTATTATTGCTAATTCGATTGTTTAACTGATAATTAAATAAATAAGAAGAATAAAATTCATCTCTTCCCGTTGGTTTTTTTGAATTAGACATCTGCTCAAATTATCTGTGAAAAGTTTTACCATCATCTCACTTGGTGTCGTCAAGATGAGATTTACTATACAAATATCTATTTGAACCACAAGCCAACAAAAAACAATTCTCTTCCAAACACAAAGGGGAGGTATCAATTCACAACATTTTCTGAATTTAATAATGCTATGACCTTAGAGACCCAATTTTCAAAATTGTCTACTTTCAAAGGCAAAATCTATAAAGTGATTTGTGTTATGTAGTTTTATATAGCGCCTATGATTCATCATGTAAAAATTGCTACATTGTTGCAACAAGAACTAGTTCTAAGGAGCAAACAAGCCACTATGAAACCGACTAACGAACTGCTTGTAATAAGTCATTCGAGGTGAACACGTTTTTAAGGCTTTCATTCCTACTCATGACGTCCATGGGGATCATATTCAGCATACCTTTTGTCCTCCAAATATTCTGGCTCAGGTTCTTCAGGTATGGGGTCCAAATTATCACAAAGACGACCAGCTCAAAGACCAGGAAAATTACGAATTTGATGATCTCGGTGTTCCAAGCATAGGTAAGGTACGAGATGAATGCATCAGTGAATGAAGTTGTTAATGCAGTCATACCGAGGTCTGTGTATTCAATCAAGTCAACTAGAGGAGGGTGGTAAAATTATTAGTTTAATTTGTCATCAGCGGAATAATGGTACTTGAAGTCGTGAATTGAGTGCTATTCAAATAGCTTTGAATAATGGTGTCTGTCAAAGGACTCTCCAAAAAGTATTTATTGATCATATCTCTGTCTTGCTCGACAACGTAAACGACACCTTGTTTCAAACCTTTTTGTAGAATTCCTCCTCCTATGGTAGAACACTCTATATTATTTAAAACAGATTTAGCATCAAACGTTTCAGTATCCTAGAATTACCGCTGTCCGCTGCGATGAATTCGCAAGTGTTATTTAGATTGATAGATTGGAATAGCGTGTTGTAGTCGCTAAATTGGCTTGGGAGGCCTACCTCGCTTTCAGTGATACTCTGTTCTATGTTGTAGATCGTGCTTGTATACCACACCAACGTTTGGTTGTCTAATAAAGTGAAGGTTAAGATATTTCAGCAAAAGGATGTATAATTAATCACCTTCGATGTAAAGCGGTGCTTTTAAAGCAATTTCTTCTTGCGCAAAGACATTTACAAACTTAAGGTCAGCAGGTCTTTCCAAAATTTGTCGCAAATGTACGTATGCGTTTCGTACATTGTTGATATAGAGCACTTCAGTTCCAAAGTCGATCGCGAAATATGCCATGTATAACAACGCGAATATTGAGAACTGAATGATGACCTTGAGCCGGTTGTTGTCTTTCGAATTGAGAAGCTTTTGCGATCTCTCCAAGAAAGCATCTGCCTCTTGCTCGAGTTTCTCCTCCATTGCTCTCATGTGCATGACAGAGTCGTGCTTAGGTTTGTCTGTAGGTTGTGGAGCAATTTCAGACTTTTTCTCTATTTCGCTTTTACTACCCTCCATCTTGCTCACATCCATTCTACTACCATCTATTTTATTCTTTGAGCCTCGTCCCTTACTTTTGTTCATTCTGGAGGTGTTCATTCTTGAGCGATCCATTCGAGAATTGTTCAACTGCTGCGAAGAATTCATCTTTTCTGGTACTTTGAGAGTCTGAACAGTAAGACCTTTCGCGGATTCTTTCATCGAGATTCCATTATTATCTGGAGTTTGCTTCTGAGGAGAGTCTTTATAGAGAGCCATCTTAGTTTCAACACCGTTGCCTTCAGTTGCTTGGCTCACATTCATTCCACCGCTGGTCTGATTGATCTCATCAGGACTTCCTTGATTAAAGGAGTTTTGACTCTTTTGCATCGATTCATTTTCTTCGTCGCCTTCTTCATACCCATTTGCATCTTCGTCTCCTTCATCTCCTTCATCTTGGCTTGCTTCGTAGGAGTCGTCGCGTTTTTCATCTCGATCTTCGAGATATATATCCAAGTACTTCTCGCATTTGTCTGCTAAGAGATGTAAATCGGCACTTGGAATATAACCAAAGAGCGAGAGCACTCTGTTGTTTGTCTTTTGCACTGTAAAGACAAAAGGTACGATGATAAACTGCGAAACCAATATCGCAATCAGAGCACAAATCATGAAAATTTCAATTGTTAATCGATAGGTGCCAGTGCGGTCGTAATAGTAGTCATAGAAGCTCAGTGCAATGTTTTCCGATCCCCATCTCAAAGGTCGCAATCCGTTATAGTTGACATAGAAGAAATTTTTCTTTGTAGAATCGACGGTTGAAGTGTTGTTGAAGCTTGACAGCGTCGAATTTCTCACTGAAGAAGCTGAAGTAATGAACTGGAACAGCGAATCGTCGTATGTCGTTTGCTGTGTCTGATTGGTATTATCTTGCATCAAGTTGATGATGGTGTAATTGGTGTTATTGGAATCTGAATTGACTGCGATATCAGCTTTAATGACATTAAATTGAGTTGTTTGGAGGTTGTCAATCAGAGTGATGAGCCTACTTTTAATGTCGGCTTCAACTGAGGGTGGACTAGTGTCGAGAAGCAAGCCGCTGCATAATTTGTATGCGATTAAATCGGAGGAAGAAAAAATGTTAGAGTTACGTTGCAAATAGTTGGAGACGCCTAGTGTAGAACAGAACGTCTGCGAGAAGGGCGGTACGTTGGTAGGAGTAAGTAACCCCTGAGATGCCACTAGTGATATCAGTTTTATGTGTGCTTCTCACTCCAAACGAAGCGGCTGTAAGGAAATATTATTAAAGACCTGAAGGTGAGGATTCAAAGTACCTGCCAAGCCGATCACAATGATCATTGCTACTATCATTGTTCTCTTGAGAATTTTGATAGATTTGGGGACATTTTTCTCGGAGATAGCAAGTTTCGTGTCTTTAAGTTGTCTCATGTCATCATTCACAGAGGATCCACCTGTTTCATGAGAGAGAGTCAGTTTCGATAAGATAAGAATCAATATGAACCTGAATGGTTAGAAGATCTCTCACTTTGTTGGCCGTCTTCAAGGGATTTTTCATCTACAGGATAAAATCATTGATAATTTGTTAAACATTCATCAATCTACGGTTGAGCTGAGCATGTTCGTCCGCTTCGTGACCCGCAGTCTCCTTGTTGATTGTGTCTTTTTGAGTCAACTCTCCTTCTTGAGCGTCAGATTTCGTCTTTTTAATGTCCTCGTTATCGTTAACTTCGACAAACTTGAGAACTTTGAGATTCACATCGCCATACAGCATATCCTGAATCATCACGGCACGAATCTTGGCTTTTCTGTAGCGGTCCTGATTGTCCTCCCTTTATAAATTTTCATTTAGATCACTTTTTCATTAATAATTTTTACGTTTGAAGATCATCATCATAATCTTGCTTATAATCGCTTTCATTGTGGCTTTCAGCGTTTCCAAGAAGGAAATTTTGCTGGAGATTCGTTGTATCGATTGTAAGAATCACACCACTGGGACTCTTCAAATCTTCGATGGTCTGGTTCACGAGATCGGGAATGATAGCCTCAATGGTAAACTGATTGTTGGAGAGGTTGCCACCAGACACCAAAGAATGGGTTATACCAAACGACTGATAGCAGGAATACGTAATTCCAAATACCTCTCCAGACTCTCCTCCGTACATGATATAGTGTACTTTCTCATCGGTTTCAACGTCATTCCTCATGAAAGTGGTTCCAGCTTCGATATCCTTTAAGAACCCAACGATCTTGATCCCATCCTCCAGGTTTGGCAAGATCTTCACCATCAAGCTGCAAGGAACAATGTACCCTGCCTTGGTGACAGGGAACACAATTCTCTCCTCTCCAAACACTTTTCCTTCTGACGTATCAAAATATTTCTTCATGATATCGTCATGAAGCTCTGCATAAACCTTCGGCTGGATTCTCGTAATATTCCCTCCAATAATCTCGCTCTTTGAGTATCCGAGAATTCTGGTGACTTCGTTGTTGATGTTCAGCACGACTCCCATGGTGTTGAAGTTTCCTGAGCATGTAGCAATACAGGTGTTGCTGTTTTCTCCATACTTCAGACGCTCATTGTCAATGAACTGTTTGTTAACCATTGAGCTCTTATCAACATACTCAGCTTTTTCTAAAATCCGCTGTCCTTCGGTATCATCGTTAACGATATCTTTCAAGAAGTTTCCGTAAATCTGGAGACATTTGATGTTATTAGGGTTCATCTCGTTCAGCTTTTTGAACATTTCACTTGTTACTTCGACGTTGTTGGTAATTTTGCTTCCAAGACCCTGCAGTTTTTGAATGTCAGGGTTTTCTTCGAGCAGTTCTCTCCAAAAGTCCAGATGGAACAGGACAGACTTCTCGATAGCTGACTGGAACTCCACGAATCGATTTTGGAAATGAACGATAATGTTGACGTCCATACCTTTGCTTTCAGAATTTCTGATATCGCTCTCAATCATCTCTTCTTCGATCAAATTCTTGTAGCGATAAATAGAAAAATCTTCGAGCAGATTTGGCTTGTGCTCCTTCACTTTCATAAGCTCAAAGAGAGCTTTGTATTTGTTCTTGAGCTTCTCTTGCAAGACGTAAGCGTAAAGCATGTGTAGTCTGTTGCTCTTCGAATACTTTTCGAAAGCCTCGAGCAGAATTCCTCGGACAAAGGCATACCAGTTCTTTGCTTTTTCTGGAGTTTCTTCGTCCCTAAGCATATCTTTGGCAAGCAGCATCGCAGTGGCTTCCTCCTCTCGTTTTTGAGAATTTTTCAGGTATTGCTTAACGATACCCTCAAGAATGATTCTTTGCTCAGGTTTTTCTAAACAAAAGGTAAAAAGCTCTTTAAAATCAGTAACTTCTCAAAGAGTACCTCTATTTTCTATCAGCTTTAACAATATATTGACAAATAACTCGTAGTCATAGTCTTTCATATTCTTGATGTCCATTCTCATTATTCGCCATTTAAGTCGTTCGATAATCTTGTAGTACACATAGGCGATGAACGGCGCGATTACCACTGCGTAAAACAGTCCAATGTTTCCAACGCTGTCATCAAGGTCCAAGAACTATGAAATAAATTATGTTAAGGATTTCCAGTAAAGAATAGAGGTGTTTACTGCATGGATACACCCAACAGCCGCAAACCAGAATAGCACAGCTTCAAATCCAATGACGAACGTGAAAACGGAGTCATCATAGTATGGTGGAGCTCGCAACCGTAATCCGAGGAGAGCTATGTACGCGACACCGACTATTGCGATATAATATTTCGTGTACTCTCCCTAATGATGAAATTTAGAAATTAATATTGAATAGTTGGCGTTGCAAAAATGTACCTTGGTATCCAGAACGAAGTATAAGGGTAAAGCCAGCTTCAATATTAGCTTGAGCAATCCAATTCTTGATTGAGGAGAGGCGAAGGGAATCGTAGAACTGGGGTTGATGTCAGCATACAGCAGTGAGTAAAGAATAATGAGAGTGAGATATAGTATGAATCCAATAATGCCGATCGCGAGGTAGAGGAAGTACAAACCACTGTAGCACTCCGTTGTCCCATGGATTGAGTCGCCGTCTTGGCAGTAAAAGGATGTGTAGAAAACTTCAGCGAATGGAATTGTAAGAATTGTTTGGACTAAAACTGCATAGAGACTCAGAAACTTGATCGAGTACGTCGTGAAGGTGGAAGTTTTCTTCTTGTTTCTGAGTATCTGGCATGTTATGAGCAGCTTCGCCAAAATGACGAACACTTGAATTCCAAACACCACAAAAAGGATCACTACGAAGAAAGCTTCGTTATCTAAAGTGAGCAAGTAGTCGAACTAAAATGACAAGATGAGTATTAATTATGAAATTAAATCGATAAAGCTACCTGGAAGTACTGTATCGCGTATCTGATGTATGTAATCGCCTCTGTGTCCCACAGAAAGTCGAGCTTAGGGTGAACCGAGTACCAGATTAGTTGTATCGCCTCAATGAGCAATAAGAGTTTGTAGAAGAGAGGTGTTGCGAGTTGCGATTGGAGAAGTTCATGCATAAGTAAATACACCTAAAATTGTGAGTCAGAGGCAAGAAAAACAGTGCTGTACATATGACTTGAATCTACCCTCGTACTTCTCGTAGGTAGACTGTTCGAAGTTGTCCTTTTTAGTGTTCATTTATGTAAAACTGGTAGAAGTAGTTGCTGTCTCTGCCTGTTATGTTTCAAAACAAATGAATCAGTAGACACTCTCAAGATAATTATTAATTATAAAAATTTTAATTCGATAAACTGCCCTTTTTTTCGACTCTCTAAATAAGTTTAACGACCTCATTTTATATTTGCACACTGTTGCATTTTGGAGAGAGGGGTTTTTCTCGAAGAATGAAACTTACTATGACACTCTTCTGAGAGAATTCATAGGACTCAGTGAAGCTCTGAAGGAATACTTTTCATGCTGAGATGTTAACTTTTTTCTCATTCGGCTTTAGGGTTTCGGAAAGAAAGAGAATGAATGATTGCAATAGAAACTTTTTGAATTAACTCATCAATTTGACCTGAACACTTGCTATTTAGCTATTTTCGATATAATTATTTCACGAATGTCTACCATATAATAGATTAACGCTAACGAATGCATATTTTTGTGATCTTCTCTTATTTTTCTGTTCAAGGCTGCTTGCAGACTTGGATTTGAGATTCACTGCGAAAGCATGTTAAGACCTTTTCTGGGAAATTTATCCAGTGTTGCAAATAAAACCAAAATTAATCGAAAAGCCCTTGAAGCAATAAAATTGACTCTCTCTATGCTAGTGATTCGTTTGTGCTTCAAAAGATAACTTTCTAAACAAACCCCTGGGCCTAATCTATTGAAATATGTTCCTCTCTTCTCGTAGAATAGCCCAATAGATTCTATGAGTGAGAGTTACTCTGATTTTAGTATATCGTAGCATTTCAATGTATTCTTATTTTGTTGACAATTGAATTTCGTCATTCGAAATATTGAAGAATCAATAGGACGAATTCATATTTCGAGAAGCATTCGATTATTTAACTGAAAAGAATGGCAGCTCTTAGAATCATTAATACATCTCTTTATAAGTCTGCTGAAATACATAATTTTGTTCGCTCTTTCTTCTGTTAGTTATGTAGTGTTTTCCATGCGAAGCATAATATGAAATCAAAGATAATTCGTATATTACAGAAAAGTTCTCATTTACTTTTTCAAAACTTCAATAGATATTGCTCTTGTTCATAATAAGAATATCATTGGGGTTGTGAAACCGCATTTTTAAAGGTGCTTGGTGTCTTCGGGGTTCTCATTGTCGGAGTGTGCTCTTTTAATAATGGAGAGGACAGTCTTGATCTTGGAACAGTACTTTTAACAACAACAAACCTCATTCAACAATAAAAAAAAATAATGTTTATTACTCAGCATTCTGATTCTTCCCAACAATCTTATCGCTTATTTTCTTTTGGTATTTATTGAATAGTTCTTGCTCTTGTAATGTGAGGATCCTCTTCATCGCCAAGAACATTTCATCATTGTCTGTGCAATGAGCTTCAAGTTTTTTAACTTTCTTCTCATAATTCTCCTTTATCTACAATTTCATATTAAGAGAGATGTTATTCAATACAGCTGCAATTGTTATCAAACCTTTGCAAAGTTCTCCTTTTCATAGGTAAAAGTGCTTACTTGCTCGCTGAGTTTCTTCACCTTTGCTTCATATTCAGTATTCACTTTTTTCAGTCTTCTCACTTCCTGATCAAGGCTAAGTATTCGTTTTTGCATCGCTTCGACCATCTTTTTTTGCGCAGGATCAAGCTTAGACTCCCCTAACTCACTTTGAGGAGAAAAAAATGTCGCGGACGCCATTAGCAATGACTCAAGCCCATCTTCTTCGAGAACCTCATCTAATGTCGCAAATTTTTTGAAAGTTGCGCTGTTTTCAACTGTTATCCTCTCAGCTTGTTCCTTGATGACAGTGGGTTGTGAATCTTTTCGCTCTTGTGGTTTATTCACATCGAAATATTCATAGGCTTTTTTCATATCAGTCAAAAAATTTTTCTCAGTTAACTTTTCAGTCGCTTCTTTCTTAGGATCGGTGGTGATAGAGCTGCTCTTCCGACCCGCAGCATACGGATTGCTTTTTAAAAACTCTGTAAAATTTTTTGCCTCTTTCATGCTAGGTGTTTCGTTTCCCCCCATACTGTCCTGCCGATTTTCCTGAAACATTCAATGAATATTGCTGAAAATCTATACAACAATTGTGTTGGATACCTTCCTAAGGGCTCGCTCTCCGAATTTTGTCTTCGGATTCATAGTTAAAATATTTTAGTAATTAGAGTAGTATATTTTATTCTTTTTGATCTTTTGCTCACTATAAGTTTCAATTTCTATCCTTGACTCGAATACAATATTAAGCATCTATTTCTTTTTGATGTGTAGGATCGGCTGTAAATTGAGCATGTATTAATCAAGAAGATATATGAAAAATAGCTAAGCAGAAGCCTTGGTTTCCTTGTTTCCGACTTTTTCTTCGTCTTGCATGGCCATATATTCGCTGATTCTGGCATTAAGTTGGTTATTAAGGTCTCTCATCAGCTCTCTTCTGATCCATCTTCTGTAGAAACAGAGGGCGATCACGAGGAAGATTGTAGCAAGGACCGTGATCCAAGCCACGACAGAAAAGAGATCAAATTCAGGTTCTTCGTAAATAGATTCAGCTTTCTTTCTTTGGAAATGTTCCACACAGCTCGAAGGCATGGTACTAAAGTCCTCGCAGATTGCCTCATAAACGTTTGTTACAGGGAGCACATTCCCTCTGTATAAGAAACCATTGAGGACGATCGAAGGCCAGATTTGAATTCCTCTTCTCTTGAAAAACGTTCTTTGTTTTCGGAGTCTCCAGTTATCATCGAGGAGTTCATTCGGTCCCTCAAAGCTAAGGTTAACACATTCATCAATTTCTTTTGGTGTAAATTTCAAATTTTTCATCCCCTTCTTGAAACAATCGTCCATTTTCGCGCCGTCCTGATAGGGACATTTAGGGTCATACTGGCTCATGTATTGGAACCAAGCTTCAATGCTCAAGTCAGCGAGACAAAGTTGTCGGAGATCTTCTCGAAGGATATCTCTTCCTGTCAGCGGACCACTGTCATCAGGATCTGGGCTGCAGTATCTTCCTCCAGAGAAGCAGTTCTCGTTGTCAGTTGTTGTATAATTAATCTCTTTGCAGTATGGACAGTACCAGATGGCATAGTAAGGCTTGGTAATCACCTGATCAAACCCAATCTTTTGAATATAGTCTCTCAATCCCTTGGCTAATTCGAATGATCGAGTATCTGTTCCTGAGAGCCATAATTCAAGTTTCACTTTGTCTTCTTTGCTCTTGGGAAGTTCGAAATTCATGGTGACTGTGACGCGCTCACCGTTTTCAATGAATTCTTTCATCTTTGCACCATGTCGAGGCCCAATCATAACCGTTGGAATATGCACGCTACTGTCTTGACCGTCACCCACTGGCATAGTTTGATCAAGAGGTTCTTCAAGAGTGTCGACAACGATCAGCATTCTGGCGCCAGCGAGCTGAGCGTTTTGGGCCTTCTGGGTGAAGGTGCAACCTCCTCGCTCAGCCAAAATAATGGGGTATTTATCCGCTTCTTCAGCTTTGTCTTTAGGAATGGTAAATGGCTCGAGAGTTTCGCAAGCCTTGTATGGTTTTGCGAGGTAAACCTCACCAGAGAGCTTTCTTCCCCAAGGCACGTAACCGAAATTGGCTATTGCTGCTTTTGGAGATTCTTTTTTCCAATACTTCTTCAAATTATCTGGAGATAAAATTTGCAGCTGGGCACAAACCAAGCATAGAAGAATAGAGAGTACAACGATTCGTAATTGCATTCTGCGTCCTTTGATCACCTTCAGACTCTATCATTCACAATGAGCGCCAAGAAAGTTTCATTTCTTACCTTTTTTTGTTATTTCTAATGTTTGTTTTTCTTTAACTTGAAAATGTTTAGAATACAATATCAGAATAAAAAAATCGATTTGATTCTAAAATTGAGATATACAACGTATGATATTATGAGTTTTTCTTTTTTTTTATAAACAAGACGCCATCAATAGTTGCATGCACTGAGAAACCCTCGATAATTCATGAAAATGGTTTGAAGAATCACATTTTCCACTTTCGGAAAATAGTAATGAAATCTATTTCCTTGAAGATTCAAGATAGTGCGAAAAAATTTTAAAATTTGAAATGTTGCTTCTTGTCTATGAAATTTGTAATGCCATTAATAATGCCTAACTAAATGTAATGTAGTTTCTCACTGTTTATCAATCATAACTGAAGATTAATAATAAGGTTTAAGAGAAGCTAGCAAACACAGAATACAGACAGCCTGTATTACCAACGAGCTATATATTGATAGAAGTTCAAGTTTGCAATGTTTTAATCGCTCATCAATGATTTTCTGATACAAATATCTTAGTTTATTTATATTTTTTTAGTCCCTTCTCTTTCAAATAATTTTCCACAGAGCTAGGCAAATATTTGATAGAACGCTTTGATCGAAATCGAGCGGGTATGTGAGCTCTTAATGGCCTCGGCATTCAGAACTTTCTGCAAAATCCGATCGGACTCCGCTCTAAAATGCTCTCCCACCTATAATCAATGATTATTACAAAACGTAAGTTATTTTCTCTGATTACCCAAAGTACGAAACCACTCGTAGATGGAATAATGACAGAAACATCTCCATCTTCCTTAATTTGTAGAAGAACTGATATACTGAAGCCGCTAGAGTATCCCAGCGCTCTAGCAATCTCATCTTCAGGATCAAAATTTATGAAAGCATAGCAGTTTTCAGTCCAATTGACATCTTGTGGGAATATTCCTGTTTGATCTAATGAGATGATGGAGCTATTGTGGTAAGATGCTTCTAGGTCGTCCATCGATGGCTTTATCATAGGAGCGATGACCGCTCTCTCTCGAGATCGGGAGTGAAACTTTGGGGTGTAATCTCTTATTCCGTTAGTCAATGCCTTTCTTCTCAAATCAGCAATTCTTGCATCTACAAGTTCTAAAGGCAGACTAATCGCAGAGCTGTCGATCTTGAGCGGTGGCAGTGTAAATTTTTCTTTCTTTGGTCTCTTTAGACAGCGACAGCAGCAGCAACAACAGAACAATTTCTGAAAGCAATTACTAATGCAGTCGATATACCTGATAAAACAGCAAAGAACTATCTTTGATGAAAATTTAATATCAGGGTATTCAATGCTCAAAGTGGGCTTACCATGAAAAGCGCGAGAATGATGACGAACTCTACAAATTCCAACCAGCAGCCCTATAATGAGTTAAGACAGAATACTTTCCACTGTTACAATTTTAACGAAACAGCCGGCATCATAGAAACCTTGACAAGTCGTAGCACAGGATGTTACTTGTTGTTGAACAATTGAAGCGTTTTGGACTTCACTTGCATTAGGATTTTGAATCGATTTAGGCTGATAACTTGATTCAAACTCTCAATATGATTTAGCTTGTTACTTGGAGGGCATTGGATGTAAAATTGACGATTTTTGTGTCGAGAATGCTCGCAATGCTATTTTTAAGAATGATTTCACACGTATGACTCGCGTTATTGACAGTAGTCACGGTTATAGTTTCAGTTATGTTTTTACTCTGCAATGGGCCAAGAAAAATGCTCTGAGCTTGGATTGGCTGAACTTCGATATCGCAGGCTATAGCAACGCTAAACTCGGCTGCTATAGTTCCTGTATTCGTGACTAGAATCTGCAGTATTCCATTTCCTGAAAATGCTTCAAAGTTTTTAATGACTGCCAAATCGATCGTGCCGGTTCCACTAGTGGTACGTAAAATTTGTTACCAAATGTTATTTACAAAGACGTTTACACATTTGTGATGAATTCAAGTTGGTCCGCTGAAATTTCCAGAGTGATAAGCGTTGAAAATGAGCCTTCATAAATCGACGCCAGAGACATTGCAGTATTATTTTGGTATGCGATGAAATTCCCAAACGACGAAAGCAAGTATTTGGGTTTCCTCCCGGCTGTGATTGCTTCCAAATCTTGTTGATAAAGGTCCTCGATTTGAGATGTCAGGCAGCTGCCAATCTGCTGCTGGCACTTATCTAATTAACAACATTTTGATTGCATTGCATTTTAACTACTGGATAATGGAGGTCTTCTTACCGCTTTGAGACCTGAACGCTGTGTAACTAATTCCAATTTTATCACAAGTCAGACCATCCATTGAAAACATAGACTTGTCTACCAACATCCAGGCAGAAGTTCCCTTGTTAAATTCAACGACAAGATTATTCAGATTATCTACTTCAAGTACTCTAGGATTCTGTGCTGGTCTAGTTGGGATTAGTAAATAATAGTTGTTGAGCGGATTGGGTGGGGTGCTAGGGTAGAGATCCTTTTTTGTTATAAAAATAAGGAGGGAAAGAGAGAGAGAAAAAAAAAAATTAAATCGTGATACCCCAATCACTCTTGCCAGGACAGATGAATCGGGATTTATCGCGAAAGTATTTTGGGTTCCAATGGAAAGATTTTGATTCAAGGAGGATGATGGGTTGCTATTATCGATGATGGATATGCTGATCGTATAATAGTATTGGAAGTTCAGAATAGAGAATCCTGAGTACCATAGTGTACTAAAAGTAAGACAGTGAGCGCTCGCAGAGCTAGAATGAAATGTGAAATGAAGAAAGACTTAGTGCAACAAGATACCCATTTCCTAGGTTGAGTATTCCGCAAGATTTTCCTCGATTGACTGCACCCGGATCAGTTCCAATGATTTGTGTGAATGAACATAAGCAGCAATATCCTTGGCTGTCTAAGATCTTCGCTCCTGTGGTATCGTACTGAAAGCCGCAGGTAGGATTGTTTGAGTTCTGACCATCTTCACAAGAGAAGATGTTGGTGAAGATAATAGATTCAGAAGGTTTTGAATTGAAGTCCTAAAATATATATGGTCTAAACAAATTTGTTAACAGAATTAGCTACTTGAAGGTATTGCAGAGGATAGAGAATATAAACTTGAGACTTTCTTATCTCGATAGTGACTGGCTGTGAGAAAGCTTGGGTTTGTTGAGAAGTGGTGTTTGTTGCTTGGGACAAATTCACTTGTATGTACTCGTTGGCGACACTCTAAACAATTGAGGTCAAAAGGATTATAGGGAGAAAAACAGTAACCTGGTTGTTTCCAAGGGTTAGAGCTACAACAAGTTTTTTATTGCAGTTTAGATTTGTGTTGTTGTTACTATTCGCAAGACAACTCATCAGCTGACTCGAAGAGAGAATTGCGGTATCTCCCACTATAAAGAGGAGAAAAAGCAGCAGCAAACGTGCGAAAGGAAGCATAATTTCTATAGATTTTAAAATTTTTTTGTCCGTTCGCGGTACAATTTTAAAAAAAGTTTTTTGAACTGTTTTTGAATGTTGTTAGCAGCTTTTTGCGACTCTGACGTCAAAGGATAGAAATGGGTGTTTATAAGTTCCTGAATGCATAAGTACAATCATTTTCATGATCTTTCTTGATGTTTAACAAAGGTTTGAGCTAACTACAGTTTTGAGAGAAACAAGAAATGCTATTATTTCGAAAACTAACGAGCCAGATGTGGATGTCACAGTTGAGCTATCCTCAAGAATTCTCTTCAATACTTCAGGTAACCAACAGAGATCTCTTAATAAAAAGTGATGAGAAAAAAAAAACTATTGGCGGGGGAAGAGAGGAAAATTATTGAAGTAGAGTTCATCTTGGAGGCAATCTGCCTGATGGTTATCATAAACCTAAGGAATTTCAGAATTCAAGATGATCTACAACAGAGGGAAATGGCATTCAATCCATGCAGATTTCAGAGTTATGCCACTCTCAATTAATCCATCTTTTGTTGAAATCGGATCACTTGATTCATTAGTCCAATTAGATATCTTTTGACGTCATGAGTGCACGCATTTATTAATTTTCTCAATAAAGAAATATCCCCACCTAAAATGAAAAGCACTCTGAAACTTGCAAACAAGCTCTACAAAGAAAAATATTCAAAAATTGGAGTGTTCATTTCAAAGAACAGAGCTCAAGCCTTCTTCGATGAAGTCCTAGGACTCGTTTTCCCAGAGATTGGACAGCATATTTACAAGAATGAGGATGAACTATATTTCGATTTGGCAAAAACTCAACAAGAACTCAATTTCATTTTAAGATCAATAAATCCGGACAAACCTCCAGAGGTCCTGACGAAAGTAACTGAAGATTTTTTTGGTGAGCTCGGCTCAATCACAGACATTCTCTTAAAAGATGCAGAATTTTTCGCGAAGCAAGATCCTGCAGCCTCTCTTCTCGAAGAAATCATCATCTGCTATCCTGGCTTCTATGCAATCAGTGCTTACCGTATTGCGCATTTCTTTCACAAGCGCAAACTCGCTATTTTCCCAAGATTGATTACGGAACTTGCAAGACAAAAGACCGGAATTGATATTCACCCTGGAGCTGAGATAGGAAATCCATTTTTTGTCGATCATGGAACTGGAGTTGTTATTGGAGAAACGGCAGTAATTGGAAATAATGTCAAAATATATCAAGGTGTCACACTCGGAGCGCTTTTGGGCAGCAAGGAAGAAGGACAGACAAAAAAGCGCCATCCCACTATCGAAGACGACGTCTGTATCTATGCGAATGCTTCGATTTTTGGCGGAGAGACAGTCGTGGGAAAAGGTTCAATTATAGGAGGAAACGTGGTTCTCACTTCAAGTGTTCCTCCTAAGTCCCAGATTTATTTCTCTCAGGATAAGATCATCAAATCTATTGTTAACTCCTAATGACTCCTGTTAATGCAATCTCAAATATGGGAAGGTTCATTGATAGAATATTTCGTCTGAGTTTTTCTTAGGATTGATCGTTGTTTCGATTTATAACAATAGACATTAATTCGCGTGAATACTCATTCTAGGCTCTAACTGTAAAGACTGACTTACGGCAACAAAAACAAAGCGAAAAACCGAATATTTTCCCCACAATCTCACTCTAGTCTAGCTATATCAATCTAAATGAATGATTTCTACAATATTTAATCCCAAGAAGCACAACTCAAAAAAAATTTTAAATTGTGCAATTTTCTTGAATCACATTTGTGCTGATCAATGCAAGTTAGTAATTATTCATGATGACAAATAAATGGAGCAGACAAGGATGCTAGAATTTACATGAAGGGTACAAAAAATAGATTGAAAGGGCTAAACAAAAACGATTTTCTTTCTAAAATAACCCTCTCTCTAGGATAGCTTGCCCAATAATAATCATAGCGCTACCCAAACCGCAGCTGGCACTCTATGCAAGCAATGATGAAACGTCCTTTTTGATTCTAGACAAAGAAAAAGTCAATATTATTGCGAGACTCATTATAAATGTTACTTCTTTCGGATGTTCGCTTCCAGCTCGAGATCGTCATAGAACAGCTCCGGTTTAGTGCTTTCGGACTCATCTGCTTCAAGATTCTCTTCTTTGTGATTTTCTTCCACCGAAGTAGGTTCTTCGAGTAGCTCTTTGGGTTTCCAATTTGAAAAGTATGATCCTGCCATTTGTCTTGAGATGCTAGGCTTCACATTATTGCCTTTCTCAATAGCAGAAACTCGGAAGAATTCCTTTTTGTATTCATCCCTCCATAAATAATACTCTTCGAGGTCACTCTTTGATTGATTGATAAGCTCCTGCAACAACAGAGTGTTAATGATTATACAGCCGTTAAATGGCAATTTTTTACTTGTATATTGAGCTCAAAAGTGAATTCACTATCCAATACAACGTAAGAATTGAGATGTGCGTTCAGATTGAGCATTATTGCATAGGTTTCAAAGACTCTTTGGAATAGAACCAGCCAATTTCCTTTAATACCTATTGTGTTGAGAGGGGGAAAAATGAGACTAAAGATTTGCAAATAAATTTTATACCTTTGAGATCGTTAAAATTCCAGTCATTTTCGTAGATCTGGGAAAGGTCTTCTAGATACTGATAGACATTCTTATTTTGTCCAAAATACCTCTGGAATTTTTGATTGAGGATGTCGTTTATCATGCTGTAGCTGTAATGTTGTGCAAACTTCTGCTTCATTTTTTCAATAAACTGCTTGTTGAAGCTGTCCAATTTAAACAGCTTTTCGATGAAGCAAGAGGTTTTCGGTCCAGCGCGAATCGCCACCTCGAACAGGTGAGCTTCTTCTTCAGACATGAAGTCTCTAATGACGTAATCTTGTCTCTCGCACCACTCATAGAAATTGCGATTGATACAGTTCACGAGTTCCGAAATATAGTTTTTGATATAGAAATAAGATTCTATCGTGTTCTCAGTCAGCTTCGCCCTGAAATATTTCATCTCTTCATTGTTTTCTTCATTCGAAGTATCATCCGTTTTCTGTTTGAGTGCATTACAAATCATCATTGACAGATCCCTCATCGAGTAAAATTTCCATTCCTTTAGCATCGCGCTTTCCATAATGGCGCATCTGATCAGGAAACGGAAACTCTCCCGGAAAAATTTCTTCAGATCAGTGAAGCTAATCACGTTTTCAGCTTTGTTCTTCACATATGTCAGAGTCAAAAATCTCAGCGCAATCTGTCCGTTGTCGATGAGGTTTTCGATGTCCAGAGTGTCAACGATATCTTTCTTTGAGAGTCTGTTTGGTACAGAATAGTCATCGTAGGGAGTTTCAGCAAGGTAAATAATAACTAACTCGATCTGGTAATTAACGGATTTGTCTAGTACGTCTAATATTGGATTGAATCTTTTTTTGCTTAGCTCTCGGTCTTGATCAAACACGAAGATCACAACGTTGCTGCTTAGCAAGTCCGAGTCGCTCAGATAGAACTGTGTTTCTGATCCCTCAGACAAATCGTCTCTATCGACGTTGCTTCTTCGCTTATTTCTTGCAGCAACTGGTGTTTGATAGTGCTCGTCATAGAGTTGGTAACTTAACGAGAGGGTTTTCGTCGCTGAATACCACTCGAATTCGATATCTTCATAGAGGAATATTTGAGGCAGTGTCTCAGAATTCAACACACTGATGTCTTCGAAACCATCGGTGATGTATTTCAGCAATAAATCAAGGAATTTGATATTTTCGTTGTAAACGACAGAGGTGAAGAGACTCATCTTGAAAGAAAATGCCTTCTCTGAAGGATATCTTTCGGCGATTGTTGACGATAGGAATGAAAAGAAAGGGAAAGGAGTGAGCTCGCTATCTTCAAACACCACTTCAGGTTGGTTTATTTCAGTAAAGTTGGCAAGTGCTGGTCTCAAAAGCCCTGGACGAGCATGCATTATATTCTGCTTGAACTCTTCTAATTCTAATGCCTCCTGTCGCTTGAGTTCTGCTTTCTCCTTTTCGATCTTTTCTCGCCGTTCTTTTTCGATCCTTTCAATTCTTTCACGTTCCTTTCTCTCACGATCGAGTTTCTCCTTTCTCTCACGATCGAGTTTCTCCTTTAGTTTCTGACTCTCTGCTTGCTCTTGTTTTCTGCGTAATTCGTCTTGTTGCTGCTGCAGTTGCTGCTTTTTGAAAATCTCTTCTTGTTGTTGCAGGGTCACCTTTTCTGGTTTCCTGCTGGTATCTAAAAGCTTTATACTCTCGGAAGGCTTTAGAATAGGCTGGCCTAAGTTTGAGCTGATGGTCCTCGCGGGTTGTAACTCATCTCTCTTCGAGCTCGGGCTACTCTCGAGAGGCATTTCTTCATCCTCAGATTCATAGTATTCAATGGGTCCATGGGTTTTCTCGATCGCTCTCAAATATTGACTCAGAACAGAGTGGATATATTTGGGATTTGGTTTCTTCCAATTTCCCTTCACAATGAATTTTCTTGAGACTTGGTGGTTGTTGAGGTAGATATCTGGGTCTTCTACCCCATCATAGCCAAGATACTTCTTTTTGTCTCGTTTGACTTCGATGATTGTGGTGTTTTTATGAGGTTTGAGTGCTAAAAACATTTTTTGCTCAGCAAGTGTTTGGTCCTCTTTTTTCATGTTAAATCTTGAACCCATCGCGTCATCTTCCATGTCAAGATGATTAGAAAGTTCATCAAGACCAAAAGTTCTCATGAATTCTTCAGTTTCAAATGTATCTTGGAACCCAAGCATAACTAATAATTCTGACACAGTGTAAGCATCGTTGTCTTTAATTGCCTAGTATTGAGTTCAATGAAAAAAAATTAGCATGATATTAGTCAACAGGTCAGGCAAAACAATCATTACCCGCATTAAAGTTTCCAGAGCCTTGACTCGAATTCGCTTGATGAAGAGAGACATAACACAGGCTGTGAGGTAGTCGGCCTCATTCAATAGATTGAAAAACTGCACGTAGTTGTTATCACGCACAGCAGAAACAACTTTCAGAGCGAATTTAATTTCCTTAGAGAGTAGAATCTCTAGTGGGAATTTCTCCACCTTTTGCTGGATTTCCAAAGTGTTATCAGTCTCAAGCTGCAGCAAGAGATCATAAGCCTGAAACTCAGGTTCATTCTCGCTGAGATAGAAGTTATCTTGCTGGTCTTTAAGCGTCGTTTGTAGGTTGCGCACGCTGTCTCTATTCTTAACGATGAATTCGACCGCTTTTGCTCGACAAAGCTCGTAGTTTTGTCTAAGCGTCGTCAATGCGTCTGTTAGTCGATCAGTGTTGGTCTTGTCACTAAAGGATCCTAATTCTGGATCTCTGCCTTCATTGATGGATAGGATATGGAACCGTACGGTTTCTTCAAGGATCTTTTTATTGATAAAATAGCGTGATGAAAGGAAAAATTATGAGGTAAGTACATCAATAGTGTCTTTTGGAGTTTTGGTTGACGTGATAACCATGTCTTGTCGAATAGCTCTGAATCTGTCCTCAAGGAATGAATAGATCTGGCTGAAATTGAAATTTTTCTTTGTAAACATGATTTTGTTCTCTTTCTTGCAGTCGACATCGAGGATATTATTGATCAAGTAATCCATGGTCTGCCTCAACACTTTCAAAGGTCGAATTAAAACCGGATTATCCATCTTTTTATCGGCAGCTGGTCTCTGGAATTTCTTCACACACCATTCGGGTCTATCTTCGAAATCAGCCAGATCTTTCGTCTCCGTTCTGAGTTGGATTTCTGGATCCGGGCACATTTTGAGACATGCTGCGTTGGGAGTCGCTACAGCTGCAGAAGTTATTGGTTTTGATTTCTGTAGAATCGAAGCTTTTAGTTGATTTATTTCTCTATTACCCATGGACGCCGTTTTCGTGAGTGCTATTGTGTCAGGAATAGCGGGCCGATTTTGAGTTTCTTTGCGAGCTAATGATATGCCATTTGGGATTTTGGCAGTAGAATCTTGCTTTGCTAATGCGAGACCCTGTGATGATTTTGGCTGAGTTGCTGGTTTGTCTGATCCTGCTATCCCTCTCCTTTCATTAATAATTGCTCTAAGATCTTTTTGAGGACCTTTAGGTTTGCTGCTTTCTTGATCATCTTCATCACCTTCTTCTTCATCGTAGTCGCCTTCCTCGTCTTCGTCTCCCTCTTCGTAGTCACCTTCTTCTTCGTCTTCTTCAGCCTCTTCTTCATCGTCATATTCGTCTTCTTCTTCCTCTTCTTCTACATCAGCATTTTCGTCCTCATCCTCTGATTTCCGCCAGCTTTTTTGATCGGCGCGGCCAGGTTTTTTCTGATCGAAGGGTCTTCCTCGATCATCCCCTTCCCTTCTGGGTCCTCGCCCATCTCCTTTTGCATCATCTCGTCCTCTTCTTTGAGCATTTGTGACTCTTGGCTTTCCCGGGGCTGATTCACGACGGTTTGCCTGGAGTCCTAAAGGTTTCTCTTGCATCTGTCCTCCGAAGTGGCTAGTCTCTTCAACTTCCATATCCCCCATGCCTGAGGTTTTTCCCATTTGAGGTTGATCTCTGGACCGCTGATGTCTCTGTTGTCTTCCTCCTTGTTGCGGCTGATTAAAATTACTACCGAACTGTCCTTGCTGCTGTTGCTGTTGGTTTTGGGGACCACCAAAATTCTTTCCTCTGGGTTGTTGAGACTGCGCCATTTGGGCAAAGAGATTAGCTCCTCCGCCTACTGCGCCTTGTGTTTGCTGTTGCTGCATCTGCTGACCGTCTCTGCCAAAATTTTTCTGTCTTTGCATCCCTGTTCTTTGACCTTGAAAGTTGCCTGATTGGAATTGACCCATCTGATTAGTTTGTCCTTGCTGTTGAGGCTGATTGAATTGTCTCTTTTGCTGGAAAGGCTGCTGTTGTTGTTGGTGTCCGAAACCCTGTTGTTGCTGTTGGCCAAACCCTTGTTGTTGCTGGCCAAAACCCTGCTGCTGCTGACCGAACCCCTGTTGTTTTTGTCCAAAGGTTTGTTTTTGACCAAAACCTTGCTGCTGCTGTCCAAACCTTTGTTGTTTTTGACCGAAACCTTGTTGCTGTTGATTCATATCTTGCATGCCTTGAAACTGCCCAGCAGACCTTGCTCGTTGATTTGTATTTTGAGCGACGCCTGAAAACAGGTTGCCGCCTCCTCCAGTATTGAATCCGGCCTGTTGATTGTTAAACATGCCTTGTCCTCCTTGTTGCTGTTGCTGCTGCATGTTAGTCCTTTGCTGAGGTCTTCTGAAGGGAGTTTGCTGCTGCTGTTGTTGCCCTTGTTGGAAAGAGTTTTGTTGCGGCTGTCGAAAAGGTTTCTGCTGTTGTTGCTGTGATTGAAAGCCTTGGCCACCCATCTGGTTTTGTTGGTTCATACCTCCTTGAGAACCAAATCGACGCGCAGGAGTCATATATGGCTGTGGGTTTCCTCCTTGCTGAGATTGATTGAACATACCAGCATTTCCACCCATATTTTGCTGCTGTGGTCTACCAAAACCACGGGGATTCTGTTGTCTATTTTGGTTCTGGCCTCCAGGTCCACCACCTCCCCTTCCTTGGCCTTGACCTGATTGGTTGCTATTTTGAAAGAGATTTTGGAAGAGCATTTTTGCTCTCTTTTTTTGTTTTTTTACGAAGGTTATTTTAATTTTAGACCTCGAAGGATTCAAAATCTTTTCTCGAAGCAATCATCCTATTCTTCGAAATAATCCACTCTAGTTCCTGCTCCCTAGGTTTTAAAATCTATCCCTCTCTCTGTATACACAATGGAGATAGTATTCTTTCTTTACATAGTGATCATAGGCATCAAGCCCATCTATTTTTGTTTGTTTTGTTGAGATGACTCTGCCACTTCCCTTAGAAATTGCTTATAAAATGCTTCCAATAATCCATCGAAACCTAACTCTTGTGGCGTACATGCATAACCTTATTATTGTCTTATTACTAGGTAGTGATTGGCATTATGAGGCTTAAATATTTCAATCGGAAGCCACAAATTAAGTTATGAAAATTCATGATGATGATGTACTGATTATCATCTGTTTAGAGAAAACGATACCTACAGAAGAGAGCGAGAACCCTGTCAACACTTCTGGTGTGGATTTGTAGATATAACTTGTTTCAAAAATTTGGCGGGAAACTCTAATTGACTCTCAATGCGTCCATCGATACCTCTCCGCATTTGTCAGAAAAACCATCTTCTTACGTTATTTTCACTCAACTATTCTTTTAAAGAGAAATTCAAAAGCCTATATGTCTGTCATTTTCTTGCCTCATCCCCATACCAAAAAGAAAACCGATTTCAGGATGGGTTTTCATCAACAACACTGTTTCAGTGAGATTTCGATAATACCTTTCGGCGGAGTATTGAGGGCTTTAGTAGAGAAAAGTCCATTATAACAACAAATTCTACACAGAATTTTAGGGTCAAAATTTAATCAATAACAGAGCTGACGCAACAATTTATCAATCGACTAGATTTCGAAAATCTCTTATTGTTAATAGCTAATCTGAGTTCTTCATTCGAACAATTTGGATTTTTTGTTTTAGATTCGCATTTAAAGGAAATTTCGATATCCCTGCTCGCCTAGTGCTCGATGCTTTGAATGGGATTGTGCAAGCTCAAACTAAAAATATGAAATCATAGCTACATAAACAGAGTTATTTAAGATCAAATTGTTCATTATAGAGAGTTCTTCTTCGGAATCTGTGAGCAAGCTTCCATTTCTTCAGTCACCTTCAAATTTTATATAAAGACTAGAGCTCATTGCCGACTGTGACCCATCTTTTCCTAACATTATTTCTTCGGCCGAAAATTTCAAGATAAAATCCTAACGCAAATTAGTCTGGTGTCAGTGAAATAAGGGATTACCATTAGGCACTAAGTCTTCGATAAGTTTATAAATTTCTTCAGGTTTCTGACTTTGACCTCTACGTTCACTGAAAATGACGTCAGGACCAATGGAATCTCCCATCTTAGTTTCAACCTTGCCCTTTACACAGAATATAATCAGACTTTTTCTTTGTAAGCTATTATTACTTTGACTCCTATCAGGCATGATTCTTTTGCATGTTGAAGATAAAAACCGTGTCCTTTAGCTATCTTTCCGTTAATAGTTTTTTTCGTCCAGGTGATTTCATCAACGAGCTTATAACCCCATTGATGGATCAACTTACAAGAGAAGGCATACTTAGCATTGATCGTCCTAAGGACACCATTATTTATAAGTAACGATATTATCTCATCTGTTCTTACCACACGAAGACAAATCCATCTGTGGAAAGTTTCGGCACAGGAATTTTAGAAATAAAATCATCGGCTAAACTATCATACGCAATGGCAACACCTCTTGAGGGTTGAGAGGTAGAGAGTTGCCATGGCGGATCGATCATGATGACATCAAAAAGTTGTCCAGCATTCTTCAACTGTGTTTTTGCGAGGTTCGCGAAATCAAACGTTCTAACGTCCGCACATACTGGCACTGCCTCTTCATCTACAGCGCTCTTGCGGTCTATTTTAAGAAAGTGTTAAATAGCTGTTGTTGACGATTTTAGATTTTCATACGATCCATTTCCTTCTGTTCTTCAAGAAACTTTCTTCGGTAGTGTGCGATTTTCTCGTTTATTTTCTCCTGGAGCTTTAGCAGCATTTTCTTGTTCTTTGGAATCTTCTCCAAAGCCTCAACTAAGTTTTCAGATTTGCTATCGAGTAATTTGCCCTCAAATTCGTGTTGTCGAGCCTCTTTCACCTCTTCGGTAATGTCATACTCGGCTTTACGTTTTTTCGTGGATTTTGTCTTTCTCTTACGTGGTGTTGTTGACCTCGCCCTCGGTTCGTCGTCTTCGTTGAGTATCGGTTCGGTAACGACTGTACGATTCCTCAATACACATTGTTTCACAAAAGGCATTTTAACCCTCTTTCTCTCAGGGACGTACTCGCGATCCGAGTCTGAACTTTCAGGAGACTCGCTTGATACCGAAGAGCTTTCCCTTTCACTCATCAGTTTAAACTCAATAATAATTGTTTTATAGCCCGGGTAGCTTATATCATCACGCGCATTTTTTCAAAAAAAATAAAGGAATAAGAATACGCGCACTTTTGCAAGCTGAGATTATTGTTTAGAGCGACCTTTAGATCGATGCCACCAAATCTAAGGCACTTGAGATAGATTCGCACGGATGATATTCAGGGAATAGGATTTGAGGATCCGTACTTTGAGACATTATAGTTCATTTTACTGTTCTTCTCAGTCAATGATTGAATTCATTAAATTGTTAGAGGAGAGAAGATTCCACTTGGGCTGATTTGGATTTATAATCTTTCTAGGCTCAGATTATTAAGATTTTGGACCAAGATATCTTAATTTTAGAATCGCAGTCTTCAAAAGTTTAGAATTATGGGAGTATTTCAAGCTCAATTAATGAATATATCTTGGAATATGCATTCAGAAGAATTTCTACTTTGAAGTTCCGAATTTTCCAGCAACTACTCTTATCTTTTCTCATCTTTGCCATCTTTGTGGAGAATCAGCTCTATCAGCGCAGAAATTCAATTCATGGACTACACGGAGCAAATCGATTTTATCCTTTTTATTAATGAGTTAGAGCGCAGCTTGCTTGAAACCTACTCCATGGCATTATTATAGCGAATATGTTCGGAGAAAAAAAAGAGCAAAATCCAGTGAAAAAATTTTGATGAAATAATTGAACGCATTGGGTCTATCCTGGAGACTCACCAAAATTTTCATAAATGAGTGAATGATTAGAGACAAATTGCTTGATTACCCAACTACACTCCGCGGAAGTAATGAACAAAGAGCATCAGCTTCCTGCAATTTATTGGGTGGGCTTCTCTCAGTAGTTAAAATTGCAAAATTTATAGGATAATAGAGAGCTGAATAAATCAAGTGTATGAAAAGCAGAACCATAGGTAGACGTAGAAAAGGTTTTCTTAATTCAATCTTTTTGATTTTTCAACATGGAATAAGATAAGTGTAACTTTCTTTTTCTTATGAATCAAAATCTTCCTCAATCTCTTTGAACATTTCATCGATTTTGTCTACTCCAACGTGAGCATTCTCCTTTTTAACTTTCTCAGCTAGTGCTTTCAGGTCCTGATTCTTGTAAATTCTGTTGTCTACGATAATATCAATGATTGCTCTTTTCATTTGTCGATAGTCTTCGTCATTTGAAACATGGAACGTTGGAATAAATATCTCTGCGATAAATTTGTTGGCTGTCTTTTTGACCGTTGAGACCTTTGTGTCATTCATAGTTTCGTTCATGGAGCCTTGTGTGGTTACTTGAGCAGAGAGTGGACGAGCTGTCACTTTGTTCTTTAGTTTGGTTGGCTCATAGGTCGTGACAGAGGGCTTGACTCCAGTGACCGTTGAAAACATAAAATCTATATTCACATCTTTATTTCCTTGAGTAGGTTTTCTAAAAAACAGACTTGGATGTGCAATCGGGTCAAATGCATTCTTTTTCCTTTCTGCAAATGATTTCCCCATATTTTCTATCTTTCTCCTTTGTGATTTCAAATGGAACTCGTGCTCCTGGCTAATGAATTTTTCTTTTTTTGCTTGCTTTGGTATGAATTTTTTAAACACAGTGGCTGCTTCGGGCTCTTTATTGTCAATGTAGCCTTTGTTTTTGTTAGCCACTTTCTTGAATGCTACCATGACTTCACTAAAGTCAGGTGCTGTTTTGAAAGGGCGATTTCGTTTCTTTTCGGGATCTACGCCAGCGTCAACGTGAGGCTTGGGAGGCTTTTGGGAGTCGAAGGTTGGTTTCATCTGTACGATAGCAGCATGATGGTCTAACACACGTTTTCTGATCGCATCTCTGCCTCCTACATTTCTTTCGTCGAATTTAAGAGTTTTCTTCATCAGGACGCAACTGTTGGATTATTAATTCAGTTTATTATTCAAACACCTCAGAAATTTTATGAATTTGCAAACGAAATTAACAATTTCGATCTCTTCAATTTATACTATGATATTTTCAAGGAGCTTCCAAGATTCGGTCTGATTATGCCTCCGAATTTAAGATGACCGTTATCGCCGATGTTAACTCCCCTCCCCTCCACAACACAAAAAATTTAGAGTGGTTAAGGTTCAAAAAAGAAAGTTGCTGGCATTTTTGCTTTGATCATTAATCATGTACGTTGTTTCCTTCTTTCTCGCTTCTACAAAGTTCCTCTAATTGCTCCATCATATTGTGCAATAAAAATACAGACGAAAAACAAAAATTATTCCCTCATATTCCATTTACAGACGTGCCAATATATATGAGATATGAGCGTGATGACACTAAAAACAATTATTGATATAACTTCCTGTTGAAAATTGGGCTGGAAACAACAATTTCTCTCGCTTTTTCGTCTCTCATAGATTTTACATTGTTCATAATCTGCTGCTCTACCTTCCATTCAGTCTGTTTTGTCATGTAAATCTCTAACACCGTTTGAATAAAGCAGAATGACAGTACATAAAATGGAAGCCCCATGATAAGCGTTCTCAGCAGTTCTTTATAATTGAATTCAACAAACCCCTTTTCAAGTCCTACCAAATACGTATCTCGAAATTCACTCAGTTCTTTCTCCTCGAAAATTGTCTTCCCCACCTGATGCAAAAACTTTTGATCTTGCTGCTGAACCTTACTCTCAGCTTCTTTTTCACTGTGGACTGTCATCGCTCCTCGTCCTTCCATTTTTTTACCCACAGCAAAAAGAGTCTTTTCTACTTTATCTATAACGATATCTTTGTCTTCAGGAATGTTGTAGACATCGATATCTTCGAGTAAAACACTGTCTCGAGGTAAGACACTAACGTCTCCAAGATTGATTTGGCGAATGCCACTCACGTCCGCACCTTGAAGAAGCTTGGTATCTTCTAACGTCATGCTTGTGACTTTGATTCTTTCATCACGAAGGTCAATTTTTCCCTCCACCATCACTTTCAGTGCTAAGGGATTATCTTTCAACTGGAGTTCGCTATCGGTGTTGCTTTTGAATCTTTGGTCAACTCCTTTTTGGAATTTAATCACTGTTGGTGACTCACTCGGATCTCTGATGACCAGGTCTTCCTTATCTTTTTCACTTTTGAGCTCTATTTCTGTTTTTTCTTCAGAAGGTCCGTCATTTTCATTTTTCGATACTTTTGTGGTCGAAAATGTGTAAAAAATCCCTCCACAGTTTGATCTTTGAAGAAAATCTGTGACCAGGATTGCTTTCCTGGCAATATGATCCGAAGCCTTCCATGATTTAGAAAGGCACTTGGCAGTAACAAAGGAAAGACGATTTATCATTTTTATTTATCAAGATTTGTAAAACTATAACATTGACAAACTTCACTTTCCCCCCAGTCGATAAAAAATGAAGAAAACCGATAGAAATAGAGCCCACGCTTGCACGGTATCATTTGATAAAGAACTTCAATTGTGTTTGCCATTTGGGGATATTTGATTCTGAAATTTATCATTAGAGAGCTTCAAATAGACAAGCTGACATCAACCCTCACACGCCAACTTCAATTGCAGTATATTTTTCCTGAGAGTATAGAGTTGCTCTCAGACTCAATATTTTTCAAATGGATACCAAGTTACTCGTTATATTTAATTTGCTTGGATATTCCTACCTTTAAGGAGGTGTCGGTAGCTAATCGATAAAAGCGGCGAAATTGCTTTCATCATAGTTTGAAGAGAAAGCTAAATTCTGGAGGATATAGAACCCTGTCGAGAAACTACATAAAGTCAAGTAAAATTCTTGAAATAATATATGCAATATGAATTATTATGTAAAGTGGTAGTATATGAGTTGAATGTTTATGTAGAAGCATTATCTAACACCTTTTCAATAATGCTGTTCCAGTCTTGTTGAGTGGGCATTGTCCCTGCTTCTAGCGGAAAGCCTTTCACTTCCTATCTGAAGCTTGGCTCTTCCTTTTGATTGTTAGGCACCAAAAATAGATGCTCTTTGTCTTTGTCGAATCGAATCGTCCATCTTTTCATTTTTTCTAACAGTCTTTGAGGCTCTTTGCTGCCTCTAATAATATCCCATGAACGAGCAAACTCTCGCTGGAAATTCCCTTCTTGCTCATTTCGAAAATTTTCTAGTTTCGAGAGCTTTGCAATCTTTTTTGATCTTGCTCCAAGACCCACTTTTTGACTTTTGAATGACTATCAATTTCATGCTCTTCATTATCGATCTGAACCAAATTTCTTTGGCAATTCGGATAGTCTTTTTTTTTCACAAGGAGTGATGAAACTGAATCTTCGATTTCTTCTATCATTAACTGCTCCTTCTCTTCGTTTTCTAGAGCGTGCTCACACCTTAGAGAAGGAATAATATTATCCACTTGATTTGTGATCGTGTCGCTTGCTGACTCCTTGCTGCTTTCGGGGAGAGTATCATGAGGGTCTGATTTCACTTTCCTCATAAAGGTAAGAATATTGTTTCTAAGATCAGAGAGCTCTAAATATTGTTGATTTTGGTCGCGTACTCTTATTTGAGAGATATCATTACTTTAATGCTCCAAAGCTGAAGATGCGACTCCTTTCTTCAAAATCTTGTGACACTACTTGATAGAATGTCTGATAAGCCAGTAGACGGCCTTCAACGTTGAGAATTTCAGTTAATCTGCAGAAATCTGAGATTTCCCGAAGCACTTCCTCTTTTGTGAGTAAGGGCTGGTGACTTTCAGAGAAAATGTTAAACGCTCTTGAGCCTTCTGCGAGTTGGGTTAGGCCATATTTGAAGTCAGTGAGAGTTTTTTCCCAAGGCTTTTGACATTTGAAAAACCTGGTTAAAAGTGCTGCTGAGATACTTCATAGTATCAAGAAATTTCACAACGTTAAAAGTCTGATCCAGAAGCCCAGATGGATCACTCTCATTTGTAGGATGAACTGCTAAAGAGTGGGTCCGTGTCATTTCGCGAATCAGAGAAGAAATAAGTTCTTTGAATGAAAAAGTGGATCTCGACTCGATTTCGGTTACATGCAAATCATTGGTCCGATTTCTCAGAATCAGGCTATTTTGTTGCATTTTTTCTTGACTTTAAAAAATTGCAAAGAAATTTATGAATTTACAGAAAGTTTATCAAGATCTGAACCCTCAAAAATTTATATTAGACTTCAAAAAAATTGGTGTGGCTCTATTTTTTGACTAAAATTATTTGCTCCATTTTTAAAATTTTCCTATTGCAAAAATTTGAATCTCGTCTCTGGCTACTGTTTTTGTTGAATAACCAAAAATATTTGCAAAGCATTAACATATTTGCGCTGATTGCTACTACCATCTTACCAACATTCTATCTAGCTATATTCTCAAATTTTTTCTTATTTAGAAGAAAGTAATTATATTGTTCATTTGTCTTGTAAAAAAAATTCCTACCCTCCTGTTGTCTTCAGCATCACATTCCTTGTTGCTAGTGATGATAGCAACCATAAATAAGTGTTTAACAAAACAAATAGATATGTGTAGAACAACAAGAAAGCCAATGATTCCGTTGAGAGTATCATTGAGAAGAATCTAGTTGAGCTGTGTTTTCATCAGTATCGACATTGACATCTCCATCTGCATCATCTTCTTCTTCATCTTCAAAGTCTTCTAAATGCGGAGTATCTTTATCGTTATCAATGAGTTTCTTGAGCATGTAGTGAATCAGACATATTATCACCGACAATACACACGCTATGAATTGGACCACTCTGCAGCTATTGATAACCCATACACTGTTCTCCAACACATTATTCGATATTAAATCTAACAACTTATCAATTTGTGGGTTTTGGAAGCAGTTTGCCTTCTCTAACTTTTGCAGCGCTTCGAGATCCTCACTCTTTGTTGAATAATGCTGCTGAATTTCATAAGACTGAATGGCAAAAAAGACCACTGATGCTGCGTAGAAGATCATGTTTCTCCAAAACATTCCCTTGTAGACGGTTGGTTGGTATTTCGAAATCTTATAGGACCTGTAATTGTAAAAAATCATGAACATTTGAAGTCCTAAATTCAGCACGAGGAACACAAGATATAAGTTGTAATATTTCACATAAGACGAGAGTCTTCCTGCTGCTAAGAGTAGCTGCTCTGATTTTGAGCAAAAATTGCAAGCGGGATCGTCTTTTACAGCTGCTGTTGAAATTGTAAATAATTTATATTCTTGACCGTTCATATACTCTGAAAAAAATGGGAGTGACATCACACTCGGAAGCAAATCGTTTTGTTCAAACACTGTCCTTTCTGGGAGAGAATCTACAAATGATGTATCATTATTCGCTCCCATACTGCCGCAGCCCAACTCCTGAGCCTTCATTAAGGGGTAGGAAGTCTTATTGGGTTGTGTTCTCTTCGGAGCAAGACCAGGATCGAGACATGGTTTATCATTCAGAGAGATATTAAATCCTGTGATCGGGTTGGTTACGTTTTCATTATTTTCATACACTAAGAAGTGGTCTTCATCAATCTGCTGCTTTGTAAAGCCTAGATTAGTGTAATTCGCAATTTCTGAGGCTGATACAATCTTGATGGAGGTAATTGGACAACTTTGATTTGCTTTGATACAAAGATTATACCCAATTCTTTTGCAGGCTTTCATTTGGGAAGGACAAGTTTCAGCTCGCATTATATCGGCAGAGTTGCTTGTGATTGCGCTTAGTTTACCACAGAATTTGCGACTTCGCCATACTTTAAAAGGCCTTTCAATTATTCGAGCAACTCCTTGTCCTTCAAGGAAATAGTTACATCTCGATGCAAACAGGATGTTGTTGGAATAGCAGCCTGAGATTGTCCCTCTAAATGTACCCAGTGTGAGCTGTTCATACCCGCTCGGGCACTCTTGTCGTTCAGGAATAATACTAATTGATTCGTAAGGTTTGGAATAACACGTTCGCTTTACAACTTGCGTTATGATTCCAGAAACTCCGGCATAGCTGGGATGAGGTTCGATCAAGAAGAGTGGAATACACAAAAAAACTGTTGTAAATAAGCAGAAAGCAAGCGGGAGTCTGAGCAATAAATGCTGTATTTTTATTCGAAGATGAGATGGCTTTATGCCCCCGGTAATTAACTCAAATGGCATTGGTTTTTTTAGATCAGGTCGGAGCGGAGACTGAGGTTGAGGACTTTCTGAGCCTAGTATTGAAGCTTCTTCAGTGCTTAATCTATTCATTGGAGATATTGCTGTTATGATTCTCTATTTTATTTTACACACCAAATATTTAATCGAAATACATCTCCGTGTAAAATCGAAGAAAAACTTTTCGAAATCACGATAGATTAGGGTCTAAGCTACTTCCGATTGTGATAACTGATTCAAAGACACGTATAAAGTCTCATATATAAGGGGAGCTCGAACAACAGACATTGAGTTCGTGGGAAAGAAGAAAAAAAAATGTAAATAAAACATTTATAGACTTATTGTTTTTTTGTTAATTGGAGGATGTCAGAACGAAGCTTCTATCATTTCGAAAGATAGGATTTTGTTATTGAGAACAGAGACTGGTATTCTTTTTTATCGTCTTAGAAATCTTATTGTAAGGAATCTTGATGACAACTTCAATCAACGTTTTAAAATCTTGAGACAAGTCCTTTTTCGTGTCGATTTGATTTTGTACTTGCCTCAACAAGAGACTCAACAGATCTGAGATTTCTCCGAAATTTAAAACTTTTTCCTCGTACAATTTGAAATTTCCAAAAAATATCTTATTCGATTCAGACAATGCATCAAAGCCAGGATGGTTAAAGCGAGCTCCCTGAGGATTTGGAGCTGATTCATTATGTTGATGCAGCGTTTCGAATAGTACATTTAACCCATCTTCCATTTTGAAAAGATCGTGATAGAACTTAAGCATAGACTTAATCATTGTTTGCATAGAACATTCAACCTTCAAATTCTGAGACTCGAACAGTGAGTGCATGTCATAGTATTTGAATATGTTGAGGTAAAAATCGTAGCTCTTTATGAGCAATGTCATGACTTCTTCCATCGAATCCCGATGACCCTTCTTATGGAAATTTATCGCTTCATTCAAGCTGATTCCTTGAAATATGGTCCGAATGTGATTTAAAATATTCACAAGGTCAAAACGGCATTCTGGTGTCTCGAGGATGAATTTTCTGATCTCTGGATTCTTCATGAAGAAATATAAAATATTGACTCCATTGTGCTTAAGATTGTAAAGTAATGGGAAAAGTTTTCCTTTCTCATTTTTCGGATTCCTCGACAATATCAGTAATTGTGTGACAGTAAGGTCCTCGAGGTTCGCAGTGAGCATATTGAGGTAAATTTGAATAATCGAGGTAGTTCGAGAAGCGTCCAACAGATAGTAATGTTTGGCAATAAAATTATTCAAAGACAACATGCAGTTTAACATTTGAGGTATTTCTTTGATGGGATCGTGGCATGAATCAGGATCTTTGATCTTGTTTACAATGTGATCACAAACGGTCGAATAGATATGTGTGAAATCGACGTTGATGGCAAAAATTGAGTCTTCGCAAACATGAAATAAGAACGCTAACATTCTCTTTTTCATGGATGTACTTTTGATTAGCCTGTCTTCAAGCAGTACACAGACATTGATCGCAGCATCTCCCAAGTCGTAAAGACCTTTCAACTTGCTGAATTCTAAATCAAGTAGTTTATTCAAGGCTTCTACGACTCTCGGCATAGAGTAGTTGCCCGCTTTATTGACAATTTTTAGAGCATGCTCAATCCTTTGGTCTTCCTCTGTATCCTGGTTTAAATCAATAGCCTCAAAATCATTCGCTTCGTCATCCTCGTCCTTCAGCTCAAAGATATTAATGCTTTTTGCTTGATTCAGAAAAGCGTATTCCTTGATCTCGCCTTGGCTGAGCATAGTTTCATTCTGAGCTGCCGCTTTATGTAGATCTTTTTTATTTGGATTGTTTCCTTGATTGTATGACATGAAGTAAGAGTTTTCATAAGGATCATCGGCGAAGTTTCCACGAGGAGATATTTGAAGCTGCACTCCTTTTGAGCTGGCTGCTCCTGGAGGACCAGGTCTTTTCGTCACAGAGTTATCCTGTCGTAGACGATTTTTTTTTCTGTACCTCCTTATCAGAGCCCACGGGACAGTTTGATTAGTTTTCCGAGCAATCGGATCAATAGGAGGTAGTTTTATGAGCCTGTTAACATCGATCTGGTGAATAGGAGTAAAGTTTTTGGGTTTTCTTTCGCTGGTTTTTGGGAATGTGAGAGGTGGGAGTTTTAAAGGTACAGAATACATTTTTTATATCTAATCAAAAAATGATTTCAAGATCGAGTCAATAAAGTTTTTTTTTACAAAAAGTTTCATTTATGTTGGTGGTTGTTTGAATTTTGAAAAATATCTAAAAATCACTTAGCGGAAAAATGTAACAGGGAGTGACAGGTGGAATCTGGAATGCTGCGTTTGTTTTTCAGTCAAGTTGACCTCTATTTTCTCATTAGCTGAAAACATGCTCAATATGCCAATATATTTTTGTTCATCCACGTGAAAACACTTTTCTGATTAGGAAAAGGAAGAGGTACTTTAATAGAATTCTCGAGGATGAAAAGTTTTCGAAGGTCTGAATCACTTTTTCATGATTCAATCTTTCTCGTAGTTAACACTAAACAAGCAGAAGTTCTAATAGACTATCAAACTCTGAGGATTGGTGTTTTGTAGTTCACCTTGTTAGTGACAATGCTAACAGAAACTGCGAGCTACTATTCTTTGCTCTTTAATAGCTGTTCATGAAGCGCTTAATATTTATTTAATTGTAATATTAAGAGATCTAGTCTGGCAATGACAAATGTTCATGATGGCAAAATGCCTGAAAGACCAAGATCCAAGCAGAAAGCCCGCAGTATGTTTGAAGGTGATGATGAAGAGAATGAGCAGCCAGATAGTTTGACATACTTTGAATCATTAATGAAAATGAAACCCAAAACAAAAAAACCCTTACTTTATGATTCTACAGAATTGGGTCCTTGGAGGTCACAAGCAGAAAGCATCCTGACTCACACTGGTGAGAAGCCAAAAAAGAAAAAGAAAAAATTGAAAATGCCTTCTTTATTACTCACAAGAAACTCAGATATCAATGGCTACTCAAATCTAACTGAACCAAAAAGCGAAGTTGTCGATTCCCAAGCTGACACAAATTACATCAAGAGCGATCCTCAACTTACGACAAAGGAAGTAAGATTACAAAGGGCTCAACAGAATAATGAACGCACTGGGAAAACAAATCTCAGAGCAGCATTGACAGATCTTCCCAAAAAAGTTAGTGAAACCAATAAGAAACCACCGGTATCACATCGTGCTGTCAGTAGGGAAGCACAAGTCGATGATTCTGCACAAACCTCAACAGCAAGAAATATTAACATAAGACTAGCACCTGCAAAATTTTTTCAGCAAGAATTTTTAGTGATCAGTTCTCCGAAGACAAAAGTATCCGAGGAAATGAAAGTTGAAGTGAAAATTGGTCGGAGCTCACAGAACCAGGAAAAAGAGATGAGGCCGGTAGCAAATTTTCCATATTTATCGGAGCTCATCCAAGTGCAGAAGCCAGCAGCACGTATGATAGTAAACGTTCACGAGCGGTCACGTGAGTTACAGAGAGACATATCACTAAATACCCAACAAAATGTTGCTATGGAGGCGAAAAACATGAGGCCGTCGCCTGTACCGTCAGTTTCCTTAGATAGGATAAAGAAAAGAGTTTCAGAGATAAAGCCAAAGCCTCTCCAGCTTCAAGAACTCAAAACTCAAGTACCAAAGAGCATCACCCCACAAAACATAGGCCTAAGCCCAAAGGAGTCAGTCATTGGCAAAGGCATTCATTTCATTAAATCTCATGTCTTTAAAAAGCCTCTTGACGAAGAGCAACAAGGGACAGGAGAGAAAGAAAGAGCTTCATATCGTGAAGGATATAGCTCAAACAAATCTCTACATTTTCGAGCTCGGAGTGCGAATCTCTATAAACCAGAGCAGCCAGAATTTTTCATACCAGGAGTGAAAGTCATGGCGACTCCGAGGAAGGAGAATCTTGGTAGTCAACGAGGAGAATACACTAAAAGCAAAATTATTGAACCTCCTGGAAGTACTAAAAAAGGTGGCCCAGCAAAAATTGAAGGAAAATCACACCGAAAAGGTTTATCAGAGGTCTCGACAGACAGACCACCGCTTGATGATCCTCTCTCTAATCATTTTACGCAAACTTACGACGTTGGTTATACGATGAAGATTCTCAAAAAAATTAACCAGAACGCGCGAATTTTAAGGCCTGCATTAAAAGCTCCAGCAGTCCAATTTAAAAAGGGTAAATGAGCCGATTTCAAGGCACACATTCTTTATAAAGATTAAGCTATCCTTTCGATTTTTTTGGTTATTGTTTAAGCAAATGGCAATAGGGAGCGAGAATAGTATATATCTATATCTCCGTTTGATTTCACTGTGAAAAATTTTTATATCTTTTGTTTTGTTAACAAAAAATGTACTGTTTTTTGATTCTGAGAGACCTCACTCACCAATTAATGTAGACTTATCGCTTGAATGAAGAATTCAGAATTGCTTTTGCAAGTAGCACTCTCGTTTGTCAGATGTTCAAATAACAATCAACACTCAATGCGTAAAAATGAGAACTTATTAAAAAGATCTACGACAGCCAACCGCATCGATAAAAATTTCGCTGTTTATTAGTTTTCAAATTTGTTATGAAAATTTATTCTCTTCATGCTTGGTCTTCTTCTGGCCTGAATGTTGAAAGCTCTTCTAGTTCTTCCTCTGGTTGTTCTTTTGATTCTTCATCTTTTAAACCATCTCCACCTGAAATCTCGTTAGCGCTTGAGATATCAATAATGCGGGGAGATACATTTGTTCGATTGGGGTCATTTATTTCAATCAACTCCTGAGGTGCGGAGACTGCTCTTTCTCTTCGTTGCTTGTATAGTACGTAGATCACAAACAATACGAATATTATTCCGAATGAAGTAAGAAGCAAACTCGCAAATAATTTCAATGGATTTATCGATTTTTTGTCCGATAACTTGTAAAGATCAGTAAGGTAGGCTGTCTCATTAATCGAATGGTCAGAAAGTACTAAGGAGCAGGTTCCTAAAGTTTTCTGTCCATTTATCGTTTCAACCAACAAGTCAAAAGGTCTCCCCATTTGGACGTAATCAGAGGAGACCAATTTTGCCGATCGAGCAAGTGAATAAGGTCCTGTTGAATCCGACGTGTTTAAAATGTCCAGAGAAACATCGAGTTTTCCGCTGTGAATTTTAACTTGTTTGAAACTTGCATCGTTTTGGCTGTTAAATATTTGCGATTCAGCATAGTAGTCCCCATTGCCAGTTTCTTTGAATGTAATTTTTGCAATGGTATCATTATTTGTCGTGAGATCGTGTATAGTGCAAGCTCCTTTTGGAGTGGAAAGCAAAAACATTGTACATGACTCAGGATTCTAGTTTATATTTTATCAATGCTGTAAGAATTTCAGAGACTATTACCATTTCACAATCGGTATTTTGCACCATAGACAACGCGCCATAGTATGACCGTTGTCCATCAGCTTTCCTGATCAGCACGAGCGATCGCCCCACGAGACTCAGAATCTCTGCTGGTTCATTTATCGGTAATTTAGAGGATATTTTCACATATTCAGTCTCATCTTTTGGGACTGAGAACGCGAAGGACGAATTTAGTTCTAATTGTTTCATGAGTGAGTTTCTATTGTCACAAGGAAAGTTTGATACTTGACGAAGTAGCACCTGCATGATATTTCGCGAAGTTAAAAGGTTCTCCAAGAAATACTCCACAATAACTGGTATCACCAAAGTTATAAAAGTGAGCTTCAAATTCACTATCGGCAGGAATTTTCAGCTCCCCTTGAAGCGAAAGGTAGTATAGGGAATCTTGTGTTGCCACATTTATTCTGATTTGACCAATCGAACTGATTTTTGAGTTGTTGCATTGAAGCATCTCTGCAACGAGATTCAAGGAGGCAGGCTCTTTCAGCAATTTATCTTTGGTGAGATCCTGTAAGTATAAAATCGCATTGCTTGTGGTATTAATTATATAGTTTCCGCTAGTGACATGGTATTCTGGATTAATTTTTGCTCGAACAAAATGAGTTTGAGGCTTGACGTTCGGTTGCGGAGCTTCCTGCTCAGCCCATTGAGCATCGCAGATCATTTCTATTTTGATTTCAAACTGTCGAACATCATCCTCCCAAGTAATAGTATCTCTGAATGCAAAATTTTTATCGGACCAATAACCTTTCAGAATATTGCTGCTTTACAAAAAATAAACTAAATGACGAGGTACCCTTTCCAAACTGAGGTGAGAGACTAACCCATTGCTCATAGTCGGCATTATTTTCTCTCATAGCTCGGTAAGAAAGCGCCGTGTGATTGACATGTAAGCATCCCCACCCTTGCCATCTTACTTCTAAACTCTTATCCGTAGTGAGAGCTAATTTTGTAACACTAGAACAAATCTGTTACAGAAATATCGATAAAAAAATGGGCGGACTAGATGGACTGCTCGGTGAGATCTGCAAGAGCAAGGCATATTCGAATGTTACGAGAGATATGCCCATCAGTATCTTGAGCTATATGCCAGATGGTTGGGTTATTAATTGAGGGCAAATAAGTTGTTACAAGGATTTTCGATTGCTTCTGGATTTCCAAGTGATGATTCACGAGGGGTTTTTTGATCGGCAGCTTCGATTAGACAAGTGAACGAGCGCAACTGATCCATGTCATAGGCAGTTTCAGAGCTAGGGAAGTTGCCTCCATGTGTTGTTGGCGAACAAGTTGGTATAACATTTGAGATATTTTTTTCCCAGCTTCCAGCATAAGACCAATCCTCCATTCCTCCATTCACATAATAAACCTTTCAGAGAAATTATATAGAAAGACACCCCAATAATATATATATTATTACCACATCTGTCATTGTGCCAAATCTGTATTGACTCACTTGCTTTTTTGGATTGGAGGAACCCTCTCTTACGAGTACTTCTACAACTTCTATTGTTGTATTAGGTTAGAGTTGAGCAAACTATTTTTGCCTTTAAATGCTCTGTCATCAGGACTTTCATGAGCCTTGCCACTCTTATCTATATGATTTCCTGCACCCCAAGGATAAGCTTAGCATAATCATTATGAAGTTGATAAAACGCTGGTTGGAAATAGCAACGAGTTACTCAGTGAGGTCTCTCCTCCATGGAAAGTTATTGAACTACGAATGAGGTGGTTTTTGAATATATGATTCACAACTCGAGCTGCAGTTGTTTGCAGACACTGCTGTGGATGAACATTGTATGCGAAATCCCTATTAGCATCCAAAACGAGACTCCCTTGATGCTCTGCGCATAGTCAATTGTATCAGATAAAGATTTTTTGCGGTTTACCTTCTCTCCAGTTGTTTTTGTATCCATTTGCGTTTGTGATAGGTAAAAGCACAAACATTCTGTCTTGAAGCAGGTGATTTGCAAACGGATTTCTCTCTCGATTCAGAATCAGATAATCGACAAATTCGAGAATGATAGTTGGACCAAGACGCTCATCTCCGTGAATTGCTCCCATGAAAAAAACCTATGTCGTTACCTTTGATTAGCATAATCAAAAGGGAGAGAGTGAGACTTGAGGCAATGACTTTATTTTGTCTTCCGAACGAGAGAAATTTGTCACAGTAAGATAGTAGTGCTTGCAGCTAGTCATTAATATTGCATTGTTAGTCTGTTACAAACGTAAGTTACATGTCATGTCCGCATTGCACCTGCCCCAAATGAGAATTTTCTTCTCTTGCATCATGCAATTTTACAAACTGAGGATATTCTCTTGCCAAGTTCCTCATTTTGTCGATAGCTTGGTCATAGTCCAGATACTTGTAGTCAGGCATAGAACATGACACTAAGCTACTGAGTCCGACAACTAGTACGCCAATAATAAGAATTGACTTGTTGTTTTTCATTGAGTTTGATTTAATAGTTTAGTTAGTTTTTTTTATTTTTCTGAATATTCTTTTTGGTAACGTTTGCTGCTTATTCAGAATCTAAGTGCTGGGAGACTTAGATTTGTCCTTCTATAGAAAGTTTTTTTGCTTGAATAGAAGAATAAAATTTAGAATTTTACAAAAGCATGTCCAAATTCAGGCAACATTAAGGCTTGCCTGAATGGAAAATTAACAATTGAGGATGCAAGCCAATGAGTTAGGCCTACTTCGGGTTTGCTAGAACAATTAAAATAGTTGGCAGGTATTGCTTAAATCCATGACAATAAGTTGCAAACTTATAACAGGGTTATGATTTAAAACTAAGAAAACCTGTTAGCCTTTCTATTCTTTGTGTAATTGCAGTTCCAAGAGAAGGTAACAATTTGGACATATGATATGAGTTAATAGCTTAGAACTAGAAAGTATGCTTATAAACTCTCTTTTTTTTACTGCCCTATTCTTAAAACATCTCTACTTAAACACATTCCGCAATAGTCGTTTGAATAAATTTTAAAAGTTCATATCCAGGCTTAAATGTAGTGGAAGATAGAATTAAGAGATCTCAATGCGCTTTGAGGAACCAATTCAAATTAGTTTTGTTCAGAATGACCGATTCTGAGAGAACAAAGCCAGCGAATCCGAAATGGATGAGCTTTGAAGAATATGGCTTATCTTTTCATCAGAAAGACTTTAAATCTGAATTTGAGTCAGCTCAAAGCATTGAAGAATTAGGAAAAGGGCTTAGATCTTATCTCCGTGAAATTGAATGCCTTCATAAGCAGGTCCAAACATTAGAGAGTATACAACAAGAGAAGAATACCTCCAAGTAAGAAGTATTGCTTCAAAACTTATAAATAACCTTGGAGTTAGGAGTGACCGTATGCTGGGCCAGGAAATCATTCCAACACGACAACAGGATTTGGAAGAAGAAATATCCAGGATGAAATTTTGGCATGAGCAAGAGGTAAAGTTCAAGTCTTGGGTTAACAATGTTTCTTCCACTGAGTAAGATGGGAATCCTGAAAGAAAATCAAGCAAAACAACTAAGAGATCTTACCGCTGCTCTTAAAAAGAAAGAACAAAGGATCATCAGCTTGGAGGGCGAACTAGAAAATATGGCTGCTGAGGTTTAATATACATACAAATATTTTCGTTAAAAGACATTCAGATTACTATATCAGAGCACAAAAATGCAAAATTGAGTGAAGAAGTTGCAACAGAAAAGGCTAGATTAGGTACAACCCATTTCACTTTCTCAGATTTCTTAATGTATTCCTTGCTGAATCTATCTACCAAAGATGAAAAAATGCTTGAACTTTCCAAGAAATTGGTATACTGAAGTTGGTTTAAATTGTTTTTTCAAAACACTATGTCTTCAGGCTGAAGTATCAATTGACTATAAGCAAAATATTTCGGAATTCGAGACCATCAAGGTATTTTTCTCATTGTGTCGTTTTACAAAGAACTAACTTATTTTTGAAAGAAAGAGAATGATTCGCTGAAGAAAGAATTTGAGAAACAGAAAAATGAATTTCAAGATGTGTTAAAGCTTCGAACAGAAGAGCTGCGCGTCCAAAAGGAGCTGGAGGTTGCGTATGACTATGTTGTCAAAACAGGAGATGAGGTTATTGCCGAAAACCAAAATCTCACGGTCCAAATTGAAAGGCTCAAAGAGCAATGCGAACTTCAAAAAAGGAGTCTGAAATTTGTTGCACAAGAGGATGCAAGGAGTTTAGACGATTTTCAATACATTAGCAAAAGCCTCTCACATGTTGTGGGTCTTCTTCAAAATATCTCAAGAAATTGCAAAGAAAGTGAGTTTGTGCTCAAATTGTCTATAAATGATTATCTTTCTCGCAGATAGTCTCAGTACTGACGATGGCTCTGTTGACTTTGGAAAAATCATTACTGAAAATCATAAAGTAATTAGCACTGAATTGATTGTTGGCTCGAGAAATAAATATATATATGTAGTTGTCAGAAGAGAACTCACGTCTTTATTTCGAACGGGAAGCCCTGAATGGAAAAAGTATGGTCCTTAGAACGAGATTGCTGTAGTTGAGTATTGCCTGTATTATAGTAAAAGAGATTGAAGATGAGAGGAATCAGTATATGAAGAAAGCAATAGACCGGACTAATGAGATTGAGCAGCTGATATGCAGCAAAGAATTCCATGATCTGGTCCTTATTCAGCATACTCAAGCTCAAAAGCAAATGCTTCGTGAGAAAGGAGCAGATTCTTCCAATGTTACAGCTCCAAATCAAAATCATGAGGCTGGATGGACTTCCACTAGCAATAAAATGCAAAAATGGGTTGACTTAGACAGCCAGCAGAAGCGTCAGTATGAAACTTGGTACTACGACCAAATCCAAAAGACAACAGAAGAATGCGATTTTCCGATAGTTTATGATGAGGAGCCCAATCAGATGAGCAATTTTATTCAAAACTTGCAAAAAAATGAATCTACCAAACTGGCTGGGGAAGAAACTAAAATCTCTTTAATCAGCAATCAAGATATCACTGACAATAAGAATAGAAAGAATGCTAAACGGAAAGGAAACAATGATCCTCCAAAAAATAGAAAAAGACGTACTTCTACTATTGAAAATTATTATTCCACAGTGTCTTATTTAACAACAAATAGCCAAGCTACAAAAGGATCAAGTGAAGAAAGATAACGACTCTGAGGCTCAACCTGAGAAGAAAGAGCCAGAATATGATTTCAGAGACTTTATGACCAAGAAGAATGAGATAGCTCAAAGGTTGAAAGATCGGCCAACAAAAGAACCCAAGAGCGATGTACTATCAACCATAGTCATATGTTCAATCTGCTTCTTATTCATAAAGAAAGACGATCCAAGGGAGTCTTGCTCTGGCTGTCCGAGTACGAGAATCTTTTGTTGAAAAAAAATTGACTGAGAGCTAACATTTGTCAATAGGTCAAATACACAAACGATGCTTAAACAATGGAAAACCCCTTTGCTTTAAATGTTCTGACCAGAATGCAGTCAACAAATCTACTAACGAAAAAAATGTTACTAGTAATGTAACAATAAGCTAGTTAGGCGATTGAAAGTTATTGTTCAAACTAAATCCATCATGTAAGGTGAACCGTCTCTGTGTTCTATAACTTATAAGTCAATATTAAAAAGATAAAAAGAAGCTGATGTTTCGCTGATGAGTAAGTGCAGTTGAGAAAATATGACTTTTTATTTTTCAAAATCTTGAGGAGCTCTCTAATAGTTGAGACGACTTTGTAAGTGGATATCTTGAAAGTGTTTCATCGATAAAATCTCTGTGTAAGGCAAGTATTTAAATCAAGCTGGCATAAACCATCTTGAAAAGCAATTGATCTCTCACTTAAGAATGTTCAAGAAAAAAATTTAAAAAGTCAGTTCATCATTAAACAAAGAAGCACATTCTTCCTCTGCCTTCCAAAGCGAGGAGATCAATTGTGTTGATAATTTCGTTCGTGACTCGGTCTATAAAGCAAATGTACTTCAGTGAATTTTTCTTCATTCTCAAAGTCATATATCGAGAGTCCTCAGGACAGCTATATGATTGGACGTCGACTGAAAGTTGTGTAAGATACCATAAATCGAAGGTAAAAAAAAATTACGTGTGTAATCGATAGGGATCACATACACTTCCTCCATTGATCTCAAATTTTTGAAATAGATCCTATTGCCATTTCGATACACGACAATATGACACTTGGGATCAAAGAAGTGCATTTCTATCAAATAATTAATCAAAACACTTTAGTGTGTGGCTAGAAATTTACCTGTTGCTCCTTCAAATTTGAGAGTTCTTGTATTGTGAAGACTCGCCGTTTCAAGAATTCGGATCTCCATACCTCCTGCACATCTAAAAATTGCTGCAATCTGCTCTGAGCTATGAGAGAATTTCACCGCTTGTAGTGTATCTAACAATTATATACGGTATTTTAGGATTCTATTTGTTAGTAAAAGTACGTTTGTTTGTTACTGAGATCGTCCTCTCTGTTTCATTAGAAATGTTTAATGACCTCAGTTTCAAGAGGGTGTATTTGAATTCATCCGGATGATACATCGAAATGCCAGCCACGAAGACGTATTTAGCATGAGGGGAGATGGTGCAGTGTCCTTGATAGTAATCGAATATTTGCGAATCATCTTATCGCAATTCAGATGATTAGAAAGCGAAGAAGCAGTTATCTAAATGTTTACTCATAACAGCTCCGTGATCGACGTTAATAATTTGTACGAGCTTCTTTTTGTCAGTATTGGTGCTTTCCACCAAATAGAACTTCGAGTCAGGCGAGTTTGTCGTCTTAATTGTGTACACTTCTGGGACATTACCTTCTATTTTCTTGGAATCGAACCCGCGAAGGTCAATCAGGAGATGAGACAGTTTAATTGGGTCATAGAACGTTTTCTGGTATCGTACGTAGCTTACGATAGCTGTGCCTTCAGAGGTAGAAACTGAGACTGAGAGGTTCGGCTTGAGATCTGAGTTGAAGACTTTTTTTAATGATCCTGATTTTGCATCCATAATTTGGATCGATCCATCAGATACTGCAAGCACCACTAGCATATACACACTTGAGATTGAAACTATATGAAATAGGATATGATAATGAATTAGTCAAAAGCAAAATGTTTACATTGAAGAACATTGGACGAGGAAAAAATTAATTTTCTCTGCGATACGTCTATTGCAAAGAAATTTCCTCTGTCAATCCGCTCGGTTGGTACTTCTTGCACGCAAACGACACGATAGTCGTCATCTGTTTTGACAATAGGTGCTTAAAAAAATAAAATATGTCAATCCGATAAATAACTAAAAATGCCAATGTTACGTTTCACTGGGTTAATGATAAGATCATTGATCTCAACAAGCGTATTAAGGGTAATCCAATCGGTAATTCTTATGGTGTTGCGTTCTCCAAACACGGCATATTTAATATCCTTCAAAACAACCTTCCGCGGTAGTTCTTCAGTATATAGCCATTTGTCAAGCTGGGCAAAAGTTATAACAATTGAGAAACCGAAAAAATTACTTTCGGTAACGACTGGCTTCTGCTATTAATCTGTGTAGAAAGTTTTATCGGTGCAGAAAGAAACTCTGAGATATCGGGCAATTGAGCTGATTCTGACTGAAAAAACAATAAAACACTCCTTCAAAAAAAAAAAACTTCATACAACTGCTATTCGCCCTCTTGAAGAAACCCGATCAGTCGAGACTGATCTAAAATGAGAAATTTTTTTCGTAGAGCTTAGGGGAAGACTGTATACTCCAGGTGCCCTATTTTCAAACGATGCTTTGTAGACCTCGTATACTTTATCTCTTAGGCTTCGAATATGGTCAGAAATAGTTTTAAAGTGCTTTTCGTAGGACTCTTCATAAGATAAATTGACACCCTTTCGTGTTGACTCTTCTGTTTGCGCAACAAGGCTACGAAAGATCTGGCAATATTCTTCTAAGTCTGGATTTTCTTCTGGCGCCGTTAGATAGATAGATCTCAGTAACTGATAGAGTCTCTCTCTGTTCGCTTTCAGTTGTGAAGGGGCTGATGCGTTAGAATAGCCCAAGTAATTAAATCTCCGCGTTAATTCTTCTCTTATTTTCACGAGATATCCATTTATTTCGTCCAGCCTGCGGTCCATATCATCCATCAGTTTTGCTTTCTGATTATTACTTGTGAGTTTTGATGGCGAAAATCGTTCTGATAAATCGCTGCACCACTTTGAAATGGCTTTCGAAGAAATACAGTCTTTGATACCAAGGAATGGCACAATATTGTACCCCTTCTTTGGAAGCTCCTCTAAACAAACTGCACATAAGAACCTTCTAGGCGCATCTTCTGCAAGACTGACACTGATTATCCTTGTATGGTGATACTTACAACTTAAATGTAAAAATAATCCATCAAGTTTTTCCATTTAATTCATCCGACTCAGTTCTCCTCAATAAGTTATATTTAAGATTTTAACTTTTTCCTTCAGGAAATCGGGACTCTTACTCGAACAGCGAGCATATTCTTCAACAAATGGTAAGAGCTTCAAAAGCAAACGCACCTTTCGAGGCTAAAAAGAATGGAATGTGTCTGACTAGTATATCGCTCCTTAAATCTGATTCCAATTATACGCACAAAATTTAGTTTAGTAAGTACTAAAACATTTGAAGCAGAGAGTGCGGCAAAAGAGAACAAGTTACAAATGACATTTCTTATTTGGTAGTAAACAGTAGCTAAGCTCTATCACTAATTATACAAATCATCATTATATCAAACCAACAAAGTCAGTAAACATATTAATTTGGAAAACAAAAATTCATTTATCAGGAGACTATTTATGAGGTCAAAAGGTCAAAAGATAGATAAAACTATTGCTGCGTATGTTATCCAAAATTTGGTAGCAAGATCAGTTTATGAATTTGAAATATTTTTTGGCTCAGAATTGAGCAGATTTACGTTAGGTGGAGCTTATAATGCGCTTGTTATTAATGATTTCCTTTCCACGTTCAAAATACTCAGTATTTATTCATATGATGGAAAGCTGAGATGAACATAAGAACGACTTTCGCAGGTATCAATAAAATCAAAATAAATTTAAGCGAGAGCAATAAAATTATAATAGTTAGTTTACAAAAGCCTTCCATATCAATGCAAATGAACGGATAATCGAGAGAAAAAACAGCTGTTGAGATAAATTTATGATCGATGTGGCCATATGGCCAACTTCGCTGTGTTTTATCACTCGAAGCAGCGTCCATTTTTTTTTTTTATCGCTTGAATTGGATACATTTAAGGATAACATGCTCTCTTCTTGAAATAATATGCCTTTGTGATGAGAGCTTATTCTATCTTTTTCCCCATATGAAAAATACTGGTAGGTTCATTTGTTCACTTGATGAACTGCATAAATTTATTAGTTCTGATTTTGAAGAAATTAATTCAATGCCTTCCTGAAAACACAAAAACATTCGATTGGAGTATTTATACGGCCTTAATTTTGAACAAAATAGGATTCTTTTTATTATTCTGCGCTCGTCCTAATAGAAACAATAAAATTAACTAAAGTTGGTTACAGTGAGTTGGGAAATACCAGCAGGGTATGACATCCTATAGCCACAAAAAAACGAAATCCAATACCATGTGTCTGACAGAAGAAATGTAATCTCAGTCAACGCACTTTCCTGCTTATGTCTAATCACTCATTTTTCAAAGGTTAGGGACATTAGTTAACTCTCCACTTAAAAGGTCTTCTTTTTCAAAGTCCTTTACAACTGCGGGTGATGAAACGAGGATTCCTGCTAGCCCTGATGTCGTAAATTTGCCTTTCTTGCAAAATGAATTACCTAAACTTAGAATAAATTATCGATACTATTGGATCTTGACCAGACGCTTGTAGATGTCCGGACTTATCCGGCAGCGCATAGCGTTCAAATTAAGGTATATCGAAATGAAAAGAAATTGATTAACAACTAACTCGTTTTTCATAAAGTTTGATGGTGACGTTGACACCAAGTTATATTATGCTATAAAAAGACCAGGACTGGATAAATTCCTTAAGGAGCTTGCGAAAGTGTATAATTTGTACATTTATACCGCGAGCGAGAAGAACGTAATGATTTACAATGGTCTCGTTCGTGATGTTTGGACCTAGTATGCTCAGGAGATATTGCGAGCCACTGGAATAAAAAAATACATCTGTAAGTTGTTTCATAGAGAACACTGCACGCTCGTTGTTGACTGCCACCCTCAAAAAGATATTTTAAAGATTGGATTCGACCCTGATGGTACAATATTAATTGATGTAACATTGCTTTTGTGAATGATAAAATAATCGGTTCTCAAGGATACTTTTGCTCAGTTGAAGCCTCAACTAGAAAGTTCACTGCTTATAGACGGGTTTTATGGAGATCCTTTGGATCAGTGCCTCAAGAAGCTGCTGCCATTTCTGCTTAGTATATCATCTGTAAATCGATCTGATTATTGCTTTTTATTAAGCTAACCGATTAGGTGGAAAATGTGAGACCGATCGCAGCCAAATATTCAGAATATTGCTCCCGAATATTAGAAAGAAAAAATCAAGAAAATAAGCGCGAGAGCTCTCCAACGTTAAGAAAAACAGTTTTAGAACATGATCTCTTTGATACAGGTGAAGAAGAGGATGACGCGACAGGAAAATCCAGAAGGATATTTCCATCTTTTAATAATCCGATTATCACTTTAAAGCAAAAGATAGCAAGTGCTCACTCAACTCATTTAGAGCGACTATTATCCAAGGAATTTGTGAAATCTGAAATCATCTTGAATCGTCATGATTCAATCTTTCAGTCCACTCAAAGCAGATGTGATTATCTAGCAACAACAAAGGGTGATCTCGTAACTAAATCGTTTACAATTGAGGGTACTCTTCGCGATCTCAGAGAGTCTAAAGATTCTAAAGATAAAAAATGGTTAAGTAGCTAGTTAGTTGGTGAGCTAACTAAAGAACTAATACTTTTCAATACTTTCTCAACTATTAGAGTTAAATAGTTGAAATAAGTATCAAATTCTGTATCGAACAATCGTTGTTCTTAACAAAAATTTTTTTTGATGATAGCTTCTACATTTTACTTCTGTGTATTGAAGCTTCAACATTCATCTGAAGTATAGCTATTATATACTCTATTAATAAACTGTATTCAATTTCACTCTGTTAAGAAATCTGTAAATATGGATTTTCTGCAAGCTGCCTTTAAGGGTTCATATAAGTTTGCAATTTAGCGGTTTTATCTCAATTTTTTCAATAATAATGTTTGATCTTTTAAATCAATATGAAGAGGTTCTTTGCTCTATCGTAGATGAAACAGACAAATCTCAACTTCGAAAACATTTGATTCAGATTAAGAGTTGTGATAGTTAATTCAAGGTGAAGCTTATTTAATCATTCTTTTTGGCTCGATCACTCATCATTATTCGTTCATTAATTTTTTTCTGGAAGGTTCGCATCCCAAGGAAAACTATGCCAGGAGCAAGGGTTCGTAATAGCACAAATAGCGATTGTCCAAATTTGTCAGGAATCAGAATTTCTTTCTCCTTTCTATAAATCGCTCTCAAAGCTTTCTTCGTGAACACTTCAGGAGCCATTCCATTCTGAATACTTTCAGAAGTGTTGCCACTCACTTCTCCATGTGAACCTGTAATCGAGTTTTTATCGAAATTAGTTCTTATGTAGCCAGGACAAATCGTTGTAACATGTACACCATCACTTTGAAGCTAAAGAAGAAAAACAAAATGAAAAAGATTGAAACCATTCAATTACCTCAGCTCTGATTGAATCAAAAAGAGAAGTAATCGCATGCTTGCTTCCTGAGTAAGGTGCTCGATATGGAACACCGAGTTTTCCAGCTAGACTGCTAATAACCACTAGCTGTCCTTGCTTTCGTGCTTTCATTTTTTCAGCAACTGGCTTTGGTTGTCACAAATGATTATGCTAATTTTCATCCATGAAAGATACTCTAGTGATAGCAATCTGGGACAGCACATTCAGATTGAAGACTCTCAGATCATTTTGGATACTATCTTCCAAGAATGGAACACGGTTTCCCATTCCTGCGTTATTGACAAGGATGTCAATATTGAGTGACGGATTTTCTGCGAAGAATTGGCGGGTGGCTTTTTCGGTATTTTGAGGATCAGACATATCCATTGGGAAGACAATAACTTTGTCAGGATTTTTGCAGGCTTTTTTCACTCTCTCTAATTCATCTTTCCTTCTTGCTGATAGGATAACAGTAGCTCCAGCTTCTGAGAAACCGTAAGCCAAATATTCTCCAATACCAGAAGATCCACCTGTGATCCAGACAACCTAGTATCATAATAATCTATCGAACTTCGAATCTTCTCAGAAATACCTTATCCTTGAAAGTTGTTGGGCCTGCGAGAACGTCGATGATCCAGCGTATGGCCTTCACAGCTATGATAATACCAATGAGACCCACGAATAATGTGGTGCAGCAGCAATCAAACATATTTTGGATATCTCCAAATGATTTAATGTATTTCTAACAATGAGAATTTTTCTGAGAGTTTTAATTAATGAATTTTGCTGGTAATGAGCATAGCTGATTTAGAGAAAGAGAGATGGATATACTGAGAACTTTGGCGCAGAAAATGTGTTTTTTCAAAACATCGGATGTATCTCAAAGTAGCTTGAAGATAACCATTTTAGCTCATTCGTATCCAGCCAGTTCAGTTTTCTGAAGGTTTATCAGAGAATTCTTGAAAAATGAAAGCTCAGTTGATTGAAGCTGAAAGGTTCTGAATTGAGAATGTGTTTTTATCTATTTTGATCTCTACCAATGTATATCAATTCACAACTTTTATTACAGCTTCCATGCTCATGGATTCAATCAATGGTAGAATGATTATACAAAGGAGAACTATTATCGACACAGAGGTAAAAGCTCTATCCTCGATTCTGTTGCTGGTGGATATAAAGTCACCAAGGAAACTTTATATAACTCAGCAAATCTGATTCTGAGCTCCAGAATCGTAATCTGCAAGAATTACCTCCCTATCGTACACACACCTCAGAGTCGATACTTCAAGCTATTTAAAAAAACTATTTTTGAAATGCGTGTTTAGTCATTTGCAGCTACTGACTATTTATTGAGATTATTGTGAATAATAAGCATAATATCTTTTTATATTTGAAAGTGCTAAAATGGTAAACTCCAACTATTGAACTTTTCTTTGCTAACTCGCTGAATTCCCAATAGGAAGCTGCCCCATCCAGAGCAAGACCACTCGCTGATGAAGAATTCTCAAGCAAAGTTTTAGATCTCGTAGGAAATGCTGCTGTCCTTGGCCAGGTATACAATAAATCACCTATTTGTAATCAACTCTGCCTTCTTTGAATAGTTGAAAAAGGGAGCTAATGAAGCCACCAAAGCCCTCAATAGAGGTATTGCCGAGCTCATTATCCTTGCTGCTGATACTCAGCCTCTCGAGATCCTCCTCCATCTCCCTCTCCTCTGTGAAGATAAAGTAAAAAAAACCTTTATTGAAATACATAATAATTCGTGCCCTCAGAACGTTCCATACTTGTATGTTCCTTCAAAAGCTGATTTAGGCAAAAGCTGTGGTACTACCAGGTAATGTTATTTTTGTCTATTTATTATTAACGTCGGATGTCGTTATTAGGAGCGTTGTGGCAGCTGCTGTCATCAAAATGAAAGACTCCAAATTGAACAAAACTATCAACAAGATCAAGGACGAAACCGATAGACTCTTTATTGAATCAGGCAATGAATAATTTTGTCTTCTTGTCATTAGGATTATTTGCAAATTTCTATGTTTTTCTTGTTATGATATGTATTGTGGCTTATTCTTGGTGTGCAGTTTAATAAGTCTCAGAAGCATAGCAATTTCTTGATTCCTTTTTTTTTTGATTTTTGTGCATCTTAACTTTAGAAAAGAAATTTTTAAACTGCTCAAGATATCATTCATATACAGAAATTCATTACACAATCGCCTATAAAGATGAATCATTGTTGAAGAAAAATGTATTTATTTAGGATTTAATAAAAAACATGAGAGACCCTTTTGAAGAAAGCGTTCATTTCTAAATTGTCTTCTGGAAGCTCTGATGAGTTTTAGATCTCAACTGGCCTCCTGATGTGCTAGAGAGTGAATCTCTAAATTTCATGAAAGGATTTTATACTTATGGAGATAGCTCATCAAGTCATCTTTGAAAATTGGTTTGATGAGAAAGTTGTTCATTCCCGCTTGTTTGTGTATATCAATTTGATCTCTCTCAGCGATTCCGCTACATCCAATAATAATTGGGCCTTCACCGAATGCTGTTAGAGCTCTGATTTCTTTTGTGGCTTCAAGTCCATTTTTTATTGGCATATTAAAATCCATGAAGATCATCCGATAGCCTGAGGGGCAGCAAGGCAATTGTTGTGATATTTTGCTTTTTACTTTCTTGACAGCGTCTTCTCCATTCATTGCAGTATCGATTTTAACAATACCCAAACTTTCTAAGAGAGTTTTTAAGGCCCAAATGTTAAACTCATCGTCGTCAGTAACAAGTATTTTTGTGCAGGAGCAGAAATTTGGATCATTTTTTAACTCTTTCTCGGAACGGATTTTCTTACCAAAAGGTGCAGAGTCAAAACTGTGAAGTGTCCTAGTTTCTGAGAGTCCTTTCTTTGACATATTGTTGAGAGCTTGGATTTTGAGCGAAACCTCATTTTCTTTTTCTCTTAGGTCTTGAAAATTGATTTCTTCTTCTTGTCTGTGGTGAGAATTCATGTCACTAATAATGAAACTAAACTCTGTCCCTATACCGAATGTAGAAACAAAGCGGAGACCACCTTCCTCTTTCTCTAAGTTGAGTCGTTTGGCAAGGTTGTTACTGATGCGTAGGCCGAGTCCAACGCCTTGCGCATTCAGTTTATTATCAGCTCCAAGATCCAATTTTCCAAAATTTTTGAAAAGTTTTCCGTAATCTTCTTTCTTAATACCCAAACCTGTGTCTGTAACCTGAATAAGGATCTTGCCAGGTCCATGACTTTTTGCAACCAGCCGGATCTCTCCCTTCTCAGTGAATTTAAGAGCATTGGAGAGCAAATTGACAATAATCTGCTGAAGCCTGTTTGGATCTGTAGTTATCAGCATCGGGATGGCTGGATCGATCCACGTTGGCAAAGCTACTCCTTTGAGTTGAGCTTTAAATCTTATCATACCAAGACTGTTCTCAAAAACGTCACTCAAAGAGGTTTCAACAAAAACCAACCTGAGTTCTTTTGCTTGGAGCTGATAAAGGTCAAGGATGTCATTAACCATATTAAGAAGTGCCTTAGTACTAGCAAAGGCCGGTTCGAGATAAGGTTCGAGATTTTTTGAGAGATGCACCTTTAGAGTGTCCAAACTTGCAAGTATGCCGTTTAGAGGAGATCTAAACTCATGGGTAATTGCAGCCAACGCAGAATTCTTTTGCCGATCGATTTCTTTTAATCGTTTGGCAATGTCTTTATCTGTTATGTCTTTCATCATGATGATAAGATGGATTTCTTTAGCTAAAACCAATGGCCGTACCTGGATCTCTAATTGAACAACTTTCTTTTCAGACTCCTGTAAGTAGCTGTTTATCTTGAAAGGAATTGGGTTCCCAGCCATCAGTTCTGCCCAAAATACATACTCCGGTTCTATATTAGTTGTCATTGGCAGCTGCAAAAGTCCTCCTAGTCCCGAACTTCTTCTTCTGGATCCTGCAAGTGGGTGAGGAGAAAAAGTGCTTACATCATCACGAGTAAGGTTGCTTTGACTCTCAGCAAACTTTCGATACTTTTTCCAGAGAGAGTTAATTGTGTCTCTAACATTCTTATATTTCGACGTTTTTGCTCGATTATAAATTTTGTTAATTGCATCATCCTTTTTGCTGGAATAGTTTTGAACCATATTCTCAGCAACTCTCTCGCTGTCTTTTATTTTCTGAATTTCATCCTGATAAACCCATTGATTGGGATTCAATGTTCGTTTTCTTTCTTTCTCAGTTTCTGTTAATTCGTGGTGAGAACTGGGTTTCTTTCCGGCCCTCTTCAAAGGACTAATAACTGCTTCTATATTTTGAGTTGAGAAATGAACTTGAGCTGATGCCGAATAATTTGCATCTGGATTTCTCGATTTTTTTTGGCTCACGCGTTTTGTAACACCAGGTAAATTGACTTGCTTTAGATTGGTGGTTCTGTTGGAATTCTCTTTTTGCTCGGGGGACAACTGTGTCACTTTTAAGAAATTTGGGGAATTCGGACTTCGTAGCAGTTGTGAAATCTCTTCATGGTAATCCCCAAAAGTATCCCGTGGCCTCGGCTGTGCAACGACATGTTGGATATTTTTGTCTTTGATGAAGAATTGATCTTGAGAATGTTGAGCAATGTTGGGCTTTGACGATGTTCCTCCAAATGCGTTTTCCTCACCGTTTATTTCAGATAATGTGTGAGGTCGAGAGTAGATGTGTGAGACTTCTTTGTCTTCGAGGTAGTCTTTGTTAGGGAGATTGAGAAGTTTATCAATCACCTCGTCTTCTTCGCAATTCAAAAGAGACAGCATGGCGTTGTTAGAAAATATAGCATCTCCTGCTTGGTTCAATATCATCACTCCCTCAGGAAATGTGTTCAAAATATTTTTATTGATATCATCATTTATATTGTTGCTTGACTTTGGCTGATTTTCTTCAATGCCTAGATTCACATCACTAATATCAGCAGGAAGATTCATCGCAGGTTTCTCTTGGATTGTACTAATTTCGACGTTTAGTTTTACTCTGCAGCTATTGTCTAGCTGAAATTCATTCAAAGAGACTTTTTTTTTCTGACGCTTGTTACGACGCTGATGGCTCACATGTAGCGCGCAAATCATGGCAAAAAGGAACAGAAAATCCGAGGAGTAGTTAATAGGATTGGCTGTATAGAGAGAGAATCGAAAGTAGACGTAAATAAGCGGCTCAACAATCAAGAGTACTCTGATCCAGTTCTTGCTTGTGAATAACACCAAAGTAAACGAATAGCCGTAGCATTTCAAGAGTTCCGGCATTTTCTCACTCCATATAACTTGCAAATCTTTCCCCTCTGCAATTGCATCTTGAACTCCAAGCTCGATCTGTACGGCGATAAAGGCGGTCAAGCAAACAATAAACGACAGTTCGAGCAATGAAGTAAACTTTGGAGAACTGCCTGCATATTTCATTATTAGAACCCAGTAGACTGACATCAAGGCAGGAGAGAGCACTAAAAGCAGAATCCGAAGAGGCTCGAGCATGAAGTCGCGAGCCTCTATGTAGACGATCATGTTTAATGCAGATTGGATGACGCAAATGGCATAAACCAATATCGTAAAAAATACGATAATCTTCACAAGCTTCAACTCTTGAAACACGCTTTTCGTGGTTGAGAGCTCCTTTGTTGCCGTTGGTGAGGTGCTGGTATTCTTGGTCATCAGTGTGAATTATTTTAACAATTAAATTGCTTATACGTGATAGCAATCAATTTTAACCTTCAAGAAATCCTTCCCATTCAAATAGGGCTTCACGTTTTGCCCATTGAAGAAAAAGTTGATGGTGACTCAATGAAGGTACAAGAATAGTTATTATGTAAAATTCAGGAGAAAATCTAGATAATTGTTTCCCAAAACGAATTTTCACTCTACAAATAAATTCTTGTGTCACTTTGAAATTTCAAGCCCTTCACAGAAGAAGAAAAGATCATAATAATGATAAGAGCACACAAAACGAGTTGGGATGTGAGAATCATAAGCAATCACAGTATCAAAATAAATTTTCAGTTAACATTCAGATGCTGAAAAAAATTTTGATCCCGGGGTTTATTGTTCGAATTAAAAATTAATTCAATCACGAGGGTTGCATTTAGAAAATCTGTGCTCATCCACGCTGCCCGTGTCACTCGCATAACTTAACGAAAGAAAAGGATATTTGGGATTTGATATTGTACATGAATAGGACAATACTAAATTATACTTATAATATTCATAGTTAGAAGTTTAGAGAAATGAATTAGGTAATTCGAAGTTGTGAATTCTTGCAAATTCATTCTCGATGATTAGTTATACTTCTGAAAATGAGATGCCTTACTCTCTCTTCCGTCAAATCTATCAACCGTGAATAATAAATCCCTGTCAGAGCACAAATTAATGAAATAGATAAATTTATTGGTCAAATTATTTAGCAGTAACGAAACAAAACAAAGAATTTTAGCAATCTGAGAAAATTAATTTGTTCTCATTCTAATTGGATCGATTGTATAAATAAATTCATCAAAGATGACAGAACATCTGGTTCCATGAGCAAGATTGTTCATGAGGTGGCTGCTGTATCGTATTTTGTTTGAGAGTCGTTCAGGTGGAGTCATGTTAAGGCCAGTTTCCCCGCTTTTAGTTAATATTTTGAACTGAAAAGATGCCCAGCAAATGGTATCTTCTCAAAAGGTCAAAGAGCATACCAGAAAATTCAATGAAATCATATATGTGCCAGTTTCTATTGGTCTTGCTCCCGAAAATCAAATACGCTTCCTTTGACAAAAAACCCCCTTCAATTATTGAGCCTCGAGGCCATGGAAAACCTAAAACAATGAATCTAGCAAATGGAAATCCCGAAGACGCTTCGATAAAGAAATTTTCTCATGAAACATAGGTGAAACCAGACATAAAATTATTTGCATGCAAGATATTTCCTTACAATTAAGTTTAAAAGCCTGTTTTCAGGGCAATTGAATTTAATGCTTAACCTTTCTAGACTGATTACGTCTGAAAGTGTTTGTTGCTAAGCTTCTATAAGAGATTATTAATTCAGTCACCATGCATTTGTGAATATTTCATGAGCCTCGCATTGAAAGAGCCAATATATACAGCTTTTGAATCTTTTCGAAGTGAATATTCTGCTTCTGAGATAAAGCAAAATTTAGACAAATATTCTCAATCCTTTCAAACCCTCAGATAACTCTTCCAGTGATTATAAATCTCCTCTTATGTCATGCAAAAAGTCCTTAGCGCTGTTCAGAAATCCAAATCTTCCAGGAGATGCTGAGATGAAAGATTCCTGCTCTTATTGATAGACTAACCCAAGCAAAAAAGTATTGTTAGCTAGAATCAATCACTCAATAAACCTGACCTATTTCACAGTTAAGAGAGATAATTTGAGAAATAAACTTATTTTAGAGTTTAATAATGGAAATGAAATTAATGATATACGAGGAATGGTCAAGGTCCGTTCATCAAGATGATGGCTTGACCAAGGAGAAAGAACGTTCGATCCGTAACGATGCTGTCACGTTTATGACTCTCTATGGAATCTTTTCAGGGCTCACTCAAATCACGATCGCTAAAGGAATTTTCATTTTCCACAAATATTCCAAGCTCATATCATTCAAAAAATTCGATTGTATCTTATACTCCGCCGTCTGCATATTTATTACAGCCAAACTGGATGACAAGCCCAAAGAGCTGAAGGAATCTATTAAATTATTTGATTATATGTTCAAAACCTACAAAAAACTCAAGGAGAAGGTTCCGGACGGAACTATGGTAGAGCTCGGCACAGAGCATTTTTCCAAAGAAGCTTACTCAGCCTTCAGGCTCGACCAACTTACTTGGAAATTGCTTGAGGAGAAGTTTGTCGCTGCAGAAAGCGACATATTGAAAACTACGGGTTACGATTTCGAAATCGAACTACCTTACAAATATCTGGACTTAGTCAAAACGATGAAATTCATCCCAGATGCAACATTTTTGAAAATTACCAACAATTTCATTAACGATTCGTGGCGTACAACAATTTGCCTTTATTATGAACCACGCTTGATTGCCCTCGCTGCATTGAACCTTGCGCAAAAGTATTGTGATCTGAAACTTGAAGATTTAGAGCAGAACCAGCCATGGTACAAATGCTTTGGAACTGATGTTGAACGAAAGGAAATTGAAGACGCCACAAATTACTTAATGGAAGTTTACAAACAAGGTTAGACTTTTTTTTGTTGGACGAAGCGGCAGAAGCTGGAAAGTATCCTCTTGCAGCAAGTGCCACTCGTTGTAAATTTTAAGTACACTCACTAAGAACTTCAAAGTACTTTCTAAATTAAAACTATTAAGGTATCGATAAGATTTTTGTATTTATGATGTTCGAAGGCTCTATAGAAGCCGAACCCACTAATTTTGTTAGAGACCTCAATTTTTCAAAGTAACTGGAAGCATACTTTAGTTTTTCGTATTGAGAATCAATTATGGAGAAACTTCCTACATTTATCGACCTAAAATGTGCTAACATAGGTAGACTGGTCTATATTTGCACTGTGTTCCTTGCAGTATGTCGAAAATGCACTAATGTTAGAAATTTCGTGTTAAACGATAGAGATGGATTTCTTCTACAAATTCCTACTGGGAGGCCCAAATTTTGAGCACAATAATTGAAATACGACTCACGCGTATCATTGTACTCAGCTAGGTTGTAGGTTCATGCGATGCTTACTTTTGGATGATGGCAAAATATGTTAATAACAAGTTCGAATCAATAAGCCTGATGAAACGGAGCTACTTCAGAAAAAATATGTATAGATCGACCTTTTTCTACAAGAGTCGATAGTCCCTATAATTTTACTAACATGATGGCGCAGTTTTTTTTAATTTTTTAGAGTTGGAAATGAGGGGAGAGTTGAGAAATTATGTAGAACTGTAAAGAATTTGCTTGAATTTTACTTTTGTGTTACTAACCTAAAATATGATTACTTTGATTAGGAAACATTAATTTTGGGTGAGTTAGGTATTTCTTTTGTCAGGAAAAGAGATTAAGAATTCCTTTTGGATATAACTACGCAGATCATCAGAAACATAAAATTAATATGAAGTGCGAAACTCGGTTCCTTTACTTATGCTTCTTCCTCATCGAATTCACCTTCTTCTTCAGCGGTGGCGTCTTGGTATTGTTGGTATTCAGAGACCAAGTCGTTCATGTTGGATTCGGCTTCAGTGAATTCCATTTCGTCCATACCTTCACCGGTGTACCAGTGCAAGAAGGCCTTTCTTCTGAACATGGCAGTGAATTGTTCAGCGACTCTCTTGAACATTTCTTGGATAGCAGTAGAGTTACCAACGAAAGTAACAGCCATCTTAAGACCCTTTGGTGGGATATCGCAAATGGATGACTTGAT
>ENA-UOTZ01000014-UOTZ01000014.1-compost-metagenome-genome-assembly--contig:-NODE-14-length-101801-cov-12.327150_pt1 | contig 101801 bp, 66 predicted proteins | sample MGYA00238144_ERZ746983 | MGnify/ENA primary metagenome ERZ746983 (study PRJEB28759, sample SAMN06268863) | compost metagenome | isolation source: single cell | place: USA: California, Emeryville, Joint...
TTATAGTTATTAAGTTAGAATATCTCTTTGAATGATTTCATTTGAGTGATGAAATTTCTCTTGAATCAACTTGTTGAATATTTATGCTATACATCTTTATTATTCTTCGATAAAACAGACGGAATGCGCATCGTCTAATTTCTTTTAGCAACGACATGAAAAGCTTTAATTTACCTATCTCTTGTGTACTAAGTTTGATGAGAACCTTATCAGAAACAAAATCATAGAGTTTCAATGAACCGTCTGCTGAGCTTGTTGCAAAGTATCTCCCTACTGATTCCATTTTACCTTCCAAATATAAACTTATGAGTGCAATTCAATACCCGATAAACAAATTTCAATTACCTGAATGATGTTTCTTGTATTCACGAGCAAAGCTTCCTGCTCTAATGTCATAAATTTTACTGCTCCATCTTCTCCAGCGACCGCTAATAAATTTCCATCAGGGTGCCAGCCGATCGAAAAAACATCTTCTTCTATTATTCATATTAATAATGACCTGCAGCGTCATCCGAAAAGAACTACCTTCAATACTTATTTCATCTATGAGCTTATTCTCAGAGTTCATAAGAGCTAGCTTTCTTTCTGCAAATTTGATAGCAATTGTCTGATTCTCAGTTCTAGGATTCCAACGCACCTTATTAAACCAGGCTTTATTTAGAACAATGGTCATCACATTGATTCATTCTCATTATTCATACCCTCAACGTTGCTAGGGGTTACCAAGGATACCTCGTTAGTATCAACATCCGATAGCACCATAGAACCTTCGTAATCAATCGTTACAATCTTATTTCCTTCTGGACTGAGACTAAAACTATCAATCCACACTACATTGTAATGATTTTAGTTTTTTTCTCAACGAAAGTTAATTTCAACTTTTATGATGAGGATTCCATTTAGATTTTCTCAGAATTTGAAGACTGTTATTGTCGATTAAATGATACTCAGTCACATTTTGGATCGGAAGCAATGCTGTAATACCCCTTCTTGAATTGATCGCAATGTCTCCCGTGCCCACATCTATATTATTATTAGAAATAAGCTGACGCATACGGTATGGGTACTCCCTTTAACTATTTCATGACAATATATCTTTTTATACCCATTTTTGACATCCACAATTTCAAAGCTCGCTAGACCTTCAAATTCGTTATGGTGTAATGACAGGAGAGCTTTCGACTCCAAATGAGTCCTTCTTCCTTCTGAAATTTGCGATTATATCGAATTACTTTCCAAATTACCTGCTCTAATCTCTATTCCCTGGTACGGGCCCAGTAATTTTTGAAGTTGGAAGTCATAAATACCAATGACATTAGTTACGAATGAACACCAAGCAATTTTGGATGGTAACGTTGTTTGTGTCGAGGAATCTGCAGTTTTATCAGTGCTGATAGCGTCTCCATCTCCTCTCAAGTTAGCATCTATCGAAGAATCCATAGTATCTTCAATTCAAGTGTAGGAATCAGATCTGTTCGAATCAATAATATTTTAATTGATAGAGGACTTACTAAACTTCTCATAGGATAAAAGATTTGCTATAGTACTCGAGTAGATTTCAAGAAATATTTATACATAGATAGCATCCTGAAAATATCCTGAAAATGATAATAGACATATATAATATATGAATTTCTCACTTTACAAAAGGTAATCTGAATGTAATAAATCCGTTTGACCTATCTTCAGCTTAATAGTAGGAAAATTTACTTTGCTAATTGTTTTTTGAGAAAGAGAATTTAGGGGTAGATCTTCAGAATTATCCCTTTTTAATCGCTCTCGAACGGCCGGTTTCAGGACTCTATGAGTTGGAAAACCACTTGTATAAGTCTTATTTGCAGTTATGCTTTTCGTGGAATCGCTTAAGGAGAGACCAGGCCACTTATTATGTCCTTGACGCTCTGAGCTTTGGCTAGTCAGCATACTACTATGAGACGGCACTTTTCGATTTTCTGCTTTTGTAGTGTATTTAGCCCCCTGCTGCTCATCCTCAAGAGTATCATTTCGAGAACTTTCAGTTTTTTCATCTCGTTCGGTGCTCGCTCCTTTTCGAAAGCTTGATGCAAATGTCATCATCATACTAAGCGAGGTCTGAGTATTAGAAGGGTGGGCTATAGTCGGATTTCGACGAATCTCGTATTTATAGGTTTCATTCTGCTTTTTCTTTTCCTCATATCCCTATTGGACATTATAGTTATTAATGATAATATACTGCGTTTTTGCATACCTGTTTCTTGCGGATAAACTCCAAGTAAATTTTTTCACCCCAGGTCTTTCCAAACAGGCAAAGTAGAATCTTGCAGAGCTGATTAAGTACAGCAGCATTCATCTCTTTTAAGAGATATTCTCTCGAGAGCTGTTGAATTTGATGCTCCTTCAACTCCTTCATTGCAGTTTTGAGCGCTTTTTCATGCTCGTCAAGAGAAAGTTGCACTGAGAAAAATGTGTTCCCAATATTCGGACTTCCGAGATCATTCGCACCTACGACGTTATTATTAATCTATTTATTATATAACTAAGATTAATTCATTCGCAGTACGGTCAACTCACCTCTTCCCAGCCCACTATTTTCAAACGATTTCCAGTCTCTTTATTATGCGGATCAAAGATCGGTTTTCTACGTTTATGTGAGTGATGCTTGAGCTTATCAATTTTCTCTTTGATCTAAGTAGTTGGTTTGTTGTAAAATAAACTTTAGGGATTTACCTTTAATAACGACTCTTTGAGATGAGTATTCATCGCATTAAGTGGATCTTTCTGATCTCTTTCGTTTCTTTTCGTGGAAGCGAATTTGTTGAAGAGTTGGATATACTCAGGGCTGCTTCGGTGAGCTTCGATTTTATCAAGTTTGCTTTCGAGTTTCGCGTACTAAGAGATACATTGTTAAGAAATTGATGTGCAAAATGAGTTTACTTCGACTAAATAGTGTATCGACTCCTTGTCAAGATAGGCTGGGAAAAACTCTTCTCGAAGATCACCGCTGATTTTCCAAAGCTGTTTGATCACATATATCAACCCATCATCTCTTTCTCTATACGTAAGTAAAAAGTCGTAAGGATCTCTTCTGAGTAACGAATGATTTACAGTAGGTAATAGTCGCTTTTCAACATGTCGAGATAGAGCACCCTCATTTCATACTTGATCTCCTCTTTCCGTTCCTTGAGCAAGTTGATCTCGTTTTGTACTATCTCAGCTCTCTCCTGACCGCTTGTAAGCCTCTTTTGCAGAAGTTCGTTCTCATCTTCTAAAGCCTTTATTGTGTTAGTAAATGCTTCTCGCTTGGCTGACAGTTCTCGATATTCATTTAATTTGGAAGTTGTTTGCGAGTTTTCTTTATTTCTCCGAGAAGATTTGGGGTTTTTTGTGGTTAATGCGTTTTTTCTCGTCTTTTCCTCGAAATCGATCAACAACCAACGATTCTTTGCTATCTAATACAAACAAGGTTAATTATTGCATACTACAATAAAATGAAAATTACTTCGAGTGTATTATTTTTGATCTGCTCAGCAAAGTTTTGATTTTCGATATGTATCTTTCTTAATAGTTGTTTTTTCCCTCGTATGTCCTGCAGGACCTGCTGATAGGTCTTTATGAGTTGGCATTCCTTACTAATAACACGCGTTTTGCTTATTTCATCTTGTTTTTTTCGCAAAAAATCAGAGAAGTTAAACTGATACTGAGGGGCGCAATCCTCATCTTTAAGCTTATTATAAAGTGATTCATAGTCAATGAGTTTTTCTGCAGGAATTGGACCCAAATTTTGTTTTAAACTTTGAAATTTATTCATTGTATCTTCTTGCAAAGCGGTCCCGCGATCAGTAAAGCATTTTTCGTCATAGCGCTTCGAGGAGCGTTTACTCAATTTATTTAATAAGATTGTATTCAATATTTTCCTGTTTGCTTCACTCTCAATACGTTCTATTGTATGCTTGACTGTGAGAGTACGTTCACTATCCTTAGATTTCTCTGAAGATGTTTCCACTTGTATTTGCGCTTTAAGAAGAATCGATCAGATTACATACATTTAAGCTAGAAAAAGTTACGGCCTCTATTCTTGAGAATAGAATCGATAATTCGATGATTCAAGTGAGGTTCTTCTTTCGTCCAGTCTTCAGTTTCCTTATTTTGGAAAAATTTTGGAAGGTCTAAATTACTCTCTTACAGAGATGAAAGGATCACATGAGTTAAAACATTTAAAAAAATAGACTTTACTTGTATGGAGCCGGCGCTCTTTTCCCCACCGGTTCAGAGCCTCGACATCTTTTTGATCATTGAAACCTCTTGATTCCGTGGGTAATGGATCTGCATAGGGCGAATTAACAGACCGGTCTTGAGGTGAACGAGTGTTAAGAGCTTCAGAGTGATCTCGACGAGCCGCTCTCGAACAAATTGGAGAGAAACCAAAATCTGAGTTTTGCTTTAAGATTCCAGGTTTCTTCTCGTTTCTACTCGCTATTGAACGCTGAGTGCTGCTATCATTGCCTTCGATACTTGCTCGGAACTTCTCTTTCAAGTTGTGAGTAGGTCTCGGATTACTGCTACTCAACTCGGATTCGTTAACAAAGCGATAAGTTTTCATTTTCGTCTGGTCGAGCAAAGTGCCAGTGGCTTTAGGAGATCGATGCGTTGTTGGTTGAGTCGTATCCTGGCTTGCGAAACCAGGGTCCACCACATTTTTTACAAATGAACTCGTTTTTCCTTCTGCTTTGATAATGCTAGATCTGTCCTGTGAGAAAGTCAAAGTTCGATTGCCTTTTTGCTCATAAAGCTTCGAATCGTTTTTTGGATCACTTTTATTTCTGTTTAGAAGGCTGAAAGTTGACGGCTGTGGTCGTGGACCAAAATAATCTGGAGAGCGTTTCTCAACATCTTTTGGATCTTTCGAAGAATGTTCTCGCAGAGCGCCAACGATGTGATTAAAGGTATCCATCTTGGGTGACGCTAACGGAAATGACTTATTTTTGAAGTCTTCTGATATTTGTCTGGACGCCATTAAAACGACAATAAACACACACAATTTTTGTCAGGTTTTATTTCGATAATTTTAATCGCTTTAAGTCTGGCTCTTAATTAAAACACTGCGTACACAAAAAACCCTTTATACCAAAATACCCTATATAAAGAACTACGTCACCATCCTCATTGATTCTTATTGATTCTATATCTTCCTTATTCGATAGCTCACAATCTATAGTCAGTAATCCACCCATTTGAATGGAGATTATGATACCCTTCACATCATCATCACTCTTTTAACAGAGAGGAAGAGAAAATGAAAGATTAGAATTTTGAAAATACCTTCTATTGGTTTAATAAATGAAGAGAGAGAGAAGTTTTATTACATTTGCTATAAAGTTTTATACGACCAAAAAAAGTCAGACCTACATATTATTTATTGAAAGGCGTCTACGAATTTTTTTCGGATGTAATAACTTATAGATCCCGTAGTCCGCGAGTTTTAAGCTATCAGTGAATCGATGCTCTATCGTCCTGCAGCCAAGAACGATACAAATTATCGTTTTTCCATCTTTATTCAGCACAGAAGACAGGCAAGGACCAGCTGAATCAGTTATCCCAGTCTTCAACCCATCAAACCCTTTCCAAAGCAATTTGTTCGTATTTTGCCAACACATAACTCGTTGCTTAACAACGCCATTTTGAGTATTATCAATACATGAATTAAATTCCTTCGTTTTCACAATAATCCTCGCTAAGTCATAAGTCATCATTTCACAGCAGAGAATTCCAAGATCTCTCGCTGTTGAACGGTTGTATTTGTGCATTAAACCATGAGAATTCGCAAAAATGGTATCTTTAAGGCCGATCTCTCGAGCAGATTTATTCATTTCCCGTACGAAATACCTGACTGGAGACTTGCATATGATTTGTTGTGGATTAGATATTTTAGAATTTTCCTTGGAATGAACGAGGTTATTATACTCTTCTGATTGATAAAAAAGCAGTCTTCCAAAATGCTCTGCGAGCGCAAACGCAGCGTCGTTTCCGCTTGGAAGCATTAGGCCATGCAAAAGGTCCCAAAGGATCAAGCTGTCGCCTGCTCGAAGGTTAGCTGAAGTGCCAATCATAGAAGCCGCAGTCTGCGAGACCTGAATTCGGCATGAATACAGGTCGATATTGAGTGCACGTGCGATTTTGAGGCACACGAGGCAAGTCATGATTTTCGTTAGACTCGCTATTTCACGTATTTCGTCAGGGTTTTTTCCGGTAATATATGTTCGGGTCTGAGCATCGTAGAGAGCCCAGCATCTTGCAGAGACTTTTGGCACTTGTCTTTCTAAAAATGAAAGAATAAGAAAATTAATAAATGAACTATGATCATTCTCTTGGTTACTTTTTTTGGGTTTAATTTCAGGTGAATTCATCGTTTCCATCGTAATTGGGTGTGTCGAACTCGCTACCAGAGTCCCCGATTCATGTGCCATTTCGACATCAATTCCTGGCGTCTTAGCTTGATTATCTAACTCTCTTTGTGAACAAGAGATTAGTTTGAGTTTCTCATCATTTTTCTCAAAAGGGTTCTCAGGAGAAGGCAATTCCAAAGTAGAAGCATATCCATTTATAGTTCTTTGTATCTTCAAAGGCTGGAGCTTGGATTTTCCAAGTAGAGGAGATTGCTCAGGTGAAAAACTCTTTTCGAGACTGCTCCTCAACGGCGCAAGCTTCTGGTTTCCTCTTTGAGGATGCTCGCTGCTTTGGTTCGATGAAGTCGCAGTATCCGAAGTAGAGCGAGCTCTGGTCTCTGGTATTATTTTCAATGAAGGAAGGTCGTTCTTTTTTGCCAGTTCATTAATTTGTATACAACTGAGAATTGAAGGTAATTCGTCTTGGAAGATCGAGACATTCTTGTTTCCAGTATTCGATAGCGATTGATCAGCAGGTTTTCTCCTTCCTGAATTCTGAATGTTATCATTTTGAATGTTTTTTTGCTTATTCTGCTGCTGCTGGTTCAACGATGCATGTAGATTTCTACTGCGAGGAACGGGCTTTGTCTCAACGAATTTGGAAGGTCTTTGGGAGAGATGAGATTTCGTTAGAGTGATGGTGTCGATGATTATTTTAGTTAGAGCAGGGGGATTCTTGTCGACGGATTTCGAGTTCTCAGGGCTGGTATTGTTGAGCTTTTTGAAGCTATTCTTGAAGCTTTGGACCACAGGCAAAGTTTCCACACGAGAGCTGAATTCGGCTCTGAAGTTCTCAATCATGACTATCTCAAGAGCTAAGTCACTGATTTTATCCGATTTTAAGTACTTCTAAAAAAACAATTGGATCATTGGCTCAAGTTTAATAAAAAATGCAAAGTAGGTGGTTTCCTATCTAATTAAGTAGCTCCTTAAGATACAAATGACAATGAACTAAATTTCGCTCCCTTTCATAATAATTTTTCAAATACTTTCAAGACAAGCTCCTAAGCGTTGAGACATAACAAAGGAGATAAGTTTATTCGGTTTGAGGGTTACTAATAACTTTACTCAAATGACATAATCAGGGATCTTCATTCCTACCCAGATGCGCTCAGTTGATAGCTCTTCGTTTTATTGAATACCAAATTTATTTCATGTTTAATCTTTCTCAAGAGTTTTTTGAACGCATTAAATTGATTTATTAACCTGCTCTACAGAACAATTTTCTGATTTTAGAATTTCTTGTTAAGCGGGTTAATTGAAGGACCGAAAACGACTAGTCAAATACTAAAACATATTCAGATGCAATAGCATTACCAGATCATTTATTGAAAAAAAATTTAATTGTTTCACTCCTGTTGGCTGATTACCATTGGAAGAACTGGCTTAGCTGGCAAGACGAATTCGGTATCATTATCTTCCAGATTCTGCTGATAGTTTTGCCAAAGCTCCGAATAACGTGTTTTGCGATTGTAAGTAAGCTCTTCATGAGTTCCAGCCTCGATTTTGCCGTCTTTCCGTAAAAATATGATACTGTCTGCCCAAGTGTTTAGTTGCAAATGATGTGTGATAAAAATTATGGTTTTATTGTGTTTCATGTTCGAAAATAATTCCATAATGCAATCCTCATTATAAGGGTCTAGAGCGCTAGTAATCTCGTCAAGAAGAATTATTGGCGCGTCTTTAAGTAGGCATCTTGCTATCGAGAGTCTTTGACGCTCACCTCCAGAAAAACGAGTTCCTTGATCGCCGAGCAGCGTGTCATATCCGTCAGGGAAACTCTAAAGAGATAATATGTATTAGATGATTCAAGAGCTTATAAAATTTCAGAATCACCATAATCTTTTCGTGAAGGTTCACTTTCTTGCAGACCTCAATGATATCCTCTTTAGTTTTTGATGGATTGGCGTATAGCAGGTTATTTGTGACTGTATCATTGAAAATATAAGCCTGTTGACCTACAATTGCAATTTTCTAGAGAGGTTAAGGTTTGAAAAGTTTTTTCATGGCATAGCTGGTCTTACTTCTCGAAAACTCTTGAGGGTGAGGTCTTTGAGATTTTGGCCGTCGATGAGAACTTCTCCTTCCAGTGGATCATAAAACCTGTACTGATGATGATGAGAATTATTTTATGCGATATAGAGTTTGAGTTATATACAATAAGACTGAATATTGTCGATTTCCCTGTGCCACTTTCTCCGATAAGTGCGATGAGGGAATTAGGCGCGAATTTTATGCTGAGATCTTTGAAAAGTGACGCTTGACTTTTAGGATATCCAAAAGTAACATTGCGAAATTCTATCGCACCGGCTTTATATTCAAAGTCTTTGGCGTTTTCAGAATCTGCTATGCTGTCATTAGAATGATTTTACATTGACATAGGCAAATATTGTGGATAAAATACGCTGGTTTTTTCCCCAACAGTCCAAAAAGCTCTTTAAACTCATAAACCGAGTCCCACCAACTTCGAATAATCGTTCCGAGCTCGCTCAAAGGCAAGAAAGCTTGCAGCAAAACAGTTTGCAGCAAGATAACGTCACCTACAGTCATTGCTCCTTGCGAAACTCCATACACTGCGTACAAGAGACTCAGAGTTATTCCAATTGAACTGGTCACTGTTTGTCCAAAAGTCAAATCCGATAATGACCTCGCATTATGGATATTGTAATAGGCGTATCTCTAGTGACAAAGATTTGAAGTTTAGTCACACAATCATCAGTTATGATTACATCAAGGACCTTGCTGTATTTTTCTTGTTCTATTTGCTCAGTACCGTAAATTTTGACATGCATATAGTTGCTCAGTGCCTCTGCGACGAGAAAATCAGCAATCTTATTCTGCTCTTTTTGGTATTTCATAAAGGTTTTTCTGTTCTATCATCCGAGAAGTGTATTATTCACCATTCAACCTAAAAATAATGGCTTACTCGCGCAGCTCTTCTTGTAAAATAGATATAAAACCCCATTGTCCCGCTGTAAATCAGCAACGCTGGCAGCCCGCCATATTTGAGAATGAGAACAGAAGCGATGGTGAGATCCACGAACAAAGGAAGAAAATATGTTGATATGTAACGAAGATTATTCTCGATTCCCTTCTTAGCGCGGTTGATTGAAAAGAGGCTCGCGTTTGTTCCTTTAAGATGGAAGCTGAGCTCCAAACTAAGCAACTGATCGTAAACTCGCAAAGAAATCTGCTTCCAAGCTGCTTGAACCAGTTTAGCGATATAAATCGTTCTTTGGCCATCTGCGTATGATTTCACCAAATTAACTTTATATAGGCACGATTCGATTAATTCACTACGAAATTCTTTCATTTACTTGCTCCATATGCAGCAAAAACGCCGATTGCATAGACTGCTGTTTGAGGCGATGAGAGAAAATCGATTCCATATTTAAAGCAGAGAGGCGTCTAAAATAATTCAATGAAGGATACATGTAACAAAACAAAACAAAAAATTAGATTACTCCCACAACAGCTGCTCGAGATACAATGAACCACGCGTATCCTTTGATAATGTTGTTATTTATACTTTCTGCAAGGTTAGTTTGCACATTCGAATGTTAGATCGAAAAAGAATATTACTTTCTGAGTTTGAATATGGAAAAAGGTAGACCGATAAAAATTTCATAACTGTAGTCAATACCTTCCTAATGAAAAGAGTAAGAGGTAAAATTGGCGTTTTGGCCTGAAAACTTACTCTTTCTTCACTTTTCTTTCAGTATTGATTTCTTTAATCACACCTGGTATAAATTCAGGTGTCTGGGTGCTGCTTTGAGTTTCTTGAGTTGTTGTATTTGGCATAAGTCGGTCAAGGATGCTAAAATTGTAGCAGAGTCTGAATGAGAGATCTGAAGGTGAATATTTAGGAAATCAGCCAAGTTGTCAGTTTAGTGAGAGTAACCTGTAGTAGAGCGGGTAAGGAGTTTGCTTTTCTGACCTGAAAAAGGCCTGAGTGCTGCGCTTTTGAGGAGAGTGATCATGATTCAAGTTGATGGTACAACTTATTTCAATAAAGCTAACAAATTAAAGGTATCATGGTTTAATAGTCATTGAAAAAATTATTCCAAACGAACGTTTATTTCATAAGGTTTAATGATTTGGTTGCGTTCTCTTATAGAGGAAAGGAGTACAAAATGTGATATTACAATGAAGATGAACGATACTTCTTGGAGACACTAAAAGACAGCGTCGTAATAACGTGACTAGGAGGAAGTTACTCGTTGCTTCCTTACTGGAACTCGCAATTGCGATTTCTCATTAATTATTCTTAATTTAGACCTCGCTATCAGTGGACCTACATAAATAAACGTATTTATCAGCAACAACCTGCATGTACGCTCAAGAAGCTTAAAGGAGAGCTTTTGTCAATTTTTTTTTCAATGGTCAATAAATTCTCTCTCTCTTTTGTAAAATAGCAATGATTTTTATACAGATTCCTGTGAGCCTAGGCAGATATTATGAATACCGACTGCTTCCTCTCTCGAAGGAAACGTGGTAGCTTATTTCTTATGACGAACAACAAATTTTAGCAAACTAGTTAGGTTAATCTGATCTCATAGAACCCTGATTTAGCAATAGCTCGAGCTTTTTTACCGTATTTACAATTAGGATCCTTAAAAGTGGCTTTTTCGATCTACAGAAAAAAGGTCTCGTTAGCATTCCAGTGAAGAAGAGATTATACTTTGGTTCCGCTGTAAGAGAACAGATCTGCCTGGAATTTCAAGCACAGAGTGATTGGGCTGAGGTCTTCAATGTTTTTGCCATTCATTGCGAAAGTGAGTTGTAATTTCACAGTTTCTTGTTTTTCAAACTCGCCAACTTTCCAGAGCATCGTCTAAAGAGAAACATAAGGATCAGCTGATAAAAATAAAATTTATCATTTTACTGCATTCTTTTCATTATAGCGAATCGCTCCTTTTGAGGTTGATGACTCTCTCTGAGCAAGTCCCCTAAATTAATTGATCAAAGCAGTCAGCTGAGATCAAGTGAATTGAAATCACTCTGGTAAGAAGAATTTTCCATGAAAATCGCTCAAATTGTATAGCGTCCCTCTAATTGCGATATGTCTCACGGTTATATTGATGTGAAGAGTATCCTACGAAATTCAACAGATGTGTTAGCACCAATGCAAGTCCAGTTTATAAAAGTACATCTTTTTGTTTGATATGATGACTCAACTCAAAAGGCACTCTAGCTCTTGCATTTTCCACTCTAAAATTAATATATTCAGTCGAGCCATAGTTTTACCAGCAAATACCTGTATGTGATTAAACTTCCCTCTCCTTGAGGAACCAAAAATGGCATCACTCTTTCGTTTTCAAAGGCCTCTAAGCTACAATAATTTGTTAAATAATGCAACCCACTCCTTCAATTACTTCTCCAGAAGCGCATCGTGGAATGTCACGGTTTTAAGCTCAGAAGGTAGAGAAGGATAAACCGTTATATGCACAGGTTTCGAGATATCAGCGTTGAATCTAATTTCTCCATTGACCTCCTCGTGAATAATATTCCCTTCTCTAAGTTCATATTGGCATCACTCAATCAAAATGAGCATTACTTGTCGATTATCGTATCCAAATATTCAAAGATATCAAAAAGTATGACTTCGCTGAAATTGCCCGTTTTTACTACCCATTTGCTCGGCCTGATGTCATTCAGACTGTCAATATAGCTCTCAAATGCATTCGGTTCAATATCAGTGCTATCGATTCCAGATTTGATTGCCTTTTCGAATTTTGCAATGACGCCGGTGTCTTTAATGGGCTTTTCAAGCGGGTATTTCTCTGTAATAAGTGGGTAACCGTTGCACAAGTAGCTTTCTAACATCTTAATATCATTGATATTAGCATTTCGAAGCTCTATACCTGAATAATTTTGATAGAGTTAGGTCTGATCTTCTCAGCTTTGACCTCATCAAACGTATCTTTAATCAGCGCGTTGATAAAATGGATCATATTGAAGATTTGGCCCAGGTTATTCTAATCCAAATTTTATGTCGAATCATCAAAGTGAAGGGCAATACATCTCTGGTAAACGTGGCGACGTATATGATATCGGCTGTGACTAAGAAACCGCAAAAGTTCTTTTTGATATTGAGGATGGGGTATAAATCTTCGATGTTCTCGCGATTCTTGGCATAGTAGCTGTAAAATTCGCGAATTATGTCGTCCTTGGAGGATCCTCCGAAATTTTTGGAGATTAGAATTTCTCTGGGTAATGAATGTCATGCAATGAGTGAAGAAAATGGGAGTACCCATTCATTTCGAGCACGTAGAAGGCGTCGATCAACATGTTGGTAATTAGGATAAAAAAATATGCGTTTTGAAGATATCTGGAAAAATTTAGCAATTTATTTACGTGTTGACGTATAGGTGTGGAAAAAGTCAAGGAGAGAAAATCGAAATTCAAAATTCTTTTTTGTTGAGATACTGTTGGATAGTTTGTTCGACGAGGAGTCTAAACCGGAGGTTCTGTGAGCTTTTTAAATTTGTTCAATTTGCTGTAGTCTTCTTGTTACCAACCATCGTTTCACTTGTTTTTTTTCTCTAAGGATATCTTCTTATCAAGAGGAAAAGAGGAAAGTCATTAATTGTGAATTGCCTATTGCCTGTTGTTAAACTATCCTCGGCAAAGAAAATTGATTAAATCGAAGGTTCTCAATATCGTTACGGGCTATTGCCAGAAAACCTCAAGTAGTTATAATATTCGAATTTAAATACATATGAATAGATATTTTAAAGCCTGGGCAGTCAAGTGTTTACATCAACCATTCAACAATGATAAACATATACGAAAGTTTAGATCAATTTCAATTAAAATTAAGGTGATAACTACTTTCTATCGGCTTCTTATTACTACCCAAGGCTTTCTGAGTGATTTGTTGAAACGAAAATAGTATGGAAAGGTGTTTTTTATTCAACACCCTTTATCCATAATACAAATCATTATATCTGTTCTTGAGTTAATAAAGATAATTTTCGGATATTCGAACTAACAGTTTAATGGAAGGCACAAAAGATCCCTTTGGTTTTGATACTCAAGGCCAAAACTACGATATCTACAGACCAAAATACCCTGCAAAATTTGTCGAAGACATCAAAACCTTTACTGAAGAGAAGGGTACCTACTTAGATCTCGCCGCAGGCACCGGAATCTTATTCTTCGAGCTCATTGACAGTTTTTCTAAAGATTGCATTGCTCATGACAGAAGCGCTAAACAACTTTCAGTCGCCGCAGAAAAGCTCAAGACCTTGACTCGGCCAGCGCCTACGAGTATTTTGGAATGTGATGCCTATGAAATCAAAGAAAAGCTCCCAAGCTCCGACCTGAAATTTGATTTAGTCACAATCGCCCAGGCATTCCATTGGTTCGAACCATACAAAATGCTCGATTACGTCACTAAGAATCTCCTCTCAGATAAAGGCGTCCTGGCTTTGACTGGGTATTTTTGCGAGGGATTCGACTATAACTATCTCACTGAGGACGAATCTTTCAGCAAATCAGGGCAGAGACACTATGATGAGTTTTACAAGATTGTAAAGCCTCATTTCGATTGTGACCGAGACACACTTGATGCTGAATACACTGATGTTAAATTAGAAGATTACTTCGAAGTGATCGAGCGGTGCTCGATTCAAACGAGGAGGGAGTTGACGTTTGAAGAGTTCCAGAAGTACCTGGGTACGTATTCAGGCTACAATCAATTGGTGGAGAAATCAAAGGGAAACGCCGAGTTTGTTGACCCTCATGCGAAAATGTTCTCTGATATACGAAAGGAGCTCGCAGACTATGAAGCAAAGACAGGCTCAAAGACCAAAGATAAACCTATCAATATGAAAATGCGCTTCTTCTTGATACTTTTGAAAAAACCAAAGTCTAAATAGTTAGCTAGAGGGTATATGTTGAAATGCTGATAATTCAAATATGCTTGATTGCTTGTTAGGAAGTAAATAATCTATATAAACAATCACGTCAAACTTCTCTATCTAATAAGTAGCAATCCAACAAATGAATCAGACTCTAGTAAGGTATCGATTTTATTTATAGTTAGTGATCGGGTGTTATGGTTTCTGAATGCGTGTATCAACCAGCATACATGAATTTCTCGACGTTAGAGACTACAAGAATCATCATCGAGGTCAATACAAAACAGACCATTAGATGTGAATTTTTCCTACAGCATCAGATGATCATTCGGTTAAATTGCTTGATTTCAAATTTGAAAAAGTGTTAAAGACGATACAGACCCAGTAAAATGATCACTTAGTGCTGACAATGAAAGGCATCCCCTGACCAAAAATATTTGGGACGGGATTCAAACTTATTTGAAAACTAATTGATGGGGAGTTGGTGAATGACTCACTTGACTGCCATTTTTGACATTCATCGAGAGCAGGCTGAGATGGGTGTTTGGAAATTAAATCTTTCTGGAAAAAAATGCAAAAGAGTTGCAATTTGAAATTCAGGATGAAACCATTTTAATGAAAACAGACTCCTTGTTTTTCTTGATTTGTGGCCATATTAACAATCGTAATCCTTAATTACTTTAAGAAATTCAGAGATGAATTCTGAGGAAAGAAATGAATGAAATTTCTCTCGGTAAAAGTCAATAGAAATCTCTAAATTTTTGTTTTTCACTCACTTGGTAATGTGATTTAAAGATGGGAATCTTAATTCAATTGACCGGCATCTTGGAAGGAATTTATTAATGATTGTTGGCGAGAATAAACCAGTCAAAAATTAACATGAGAGCATGAAGTTTCGTTCGTGGATCTGAACTCAATTATGGTAATGAGCAATCCCGATATGAGGTGTGAACTTTAGATCGATTGAATTTGGAATGTAAATTGGAATCGGGATGGGAAACATTTTTGCATGGAAGCACAAAAGTCAAATTGAATTTGATTGTTTAGCTTTATAACTGAAAAAGTTTTAGGGGTTCCGTGGACGAATTATTTGATTAGAAATACCAAATAAGGAAAAATTGAGAAAGAACAGCTAACTCAGTCAATGCATATGAGGTATAGACACGGATTAAGTATCAATTGCAGCAACTGAGAGATCTACTTTTGATTCTAACTTGCTAGCACCAGCAGAAAATTAACTATGCATAAATAGGCATGGTAAGGTAAGGAGCTTTTATATTACTTTTGGAAATCGATTTTCAAGTTCGTAGCCGTTATGTAAGAGCTTTATCAGCTGCTTGTTGTTTTCAGAGTGAGTAGATTATGTCGAAAACCTGAACAAGGAAAGGCTATTATAATGAAATCGTTTTTTCGAAAACCAAGGCCTCGCGTGATAGAGGATGAAACTATACACTTTATGCTAAGAATGAGGTGCTCTTTATATGCGAATGCTGATAATACTTATATTCACTGAGAAAGGTAGTCAAGCCCGTATTAATTTAAATAAATTTATTTTTACTCTTGAGGCATTTTGCTTGATTTAAATTCAGCTTCGAATTTGATAATAGTCATTTGATTCTTAGACAAGAACAAAAAATAATGAAAACCATTTTGATTCTCTCTCTCTGCTTGACTGCATCTCTCGCTTTCTACAAGAAAGGAGAGCCATGCCTCAAGCGCCACCCTAACCCTCCTTCCAACATCAAGACCAAGCTTAACCACATCAACACCAACGAACTCCCTGAAAACTTTTTCTGGGGTGATGTTAATGGAACCAACTACCTCACTGTTGGCAAAAACCAACACATTCCACAATACTGTGGCTCCTGCTGGGCTTTCTCCACTACTTCTGCTGTCTCTGACAGAATAAAGATCATGAGAAAGGCTGCTTTCCCAGATATCCTCCTTGCTCCTCAAGTCCTCGTCTCCTGCGAGAACCCAGATCTTGGTTGCAACGGTGGTGACTTCCTTACTGCTTACCAATACATGAAGGACTACGGTATTTCTGATGAGACCTGCTCTCCATATCAAGCTCGTGGTCACACTAATGGTCTTGGCTGCACTGAAGATATTCTTTGCAAAAACTGCAACCCAAGTGACGGATGCTGGATTCCAGAGAAGTGGGACTACTACACTGTTGATGAATTCGGTCCTCTTCCAAACGATGAAGCCGCCATCATGAACGAACTCTACCAAAGAGGTCCAGTTACCTGCGGTATCGATGCTGCTTACATCCTTGACTACAACGGTGGTATCATCAATGTTAACACCACTGAATACTCCATCGATCATGCCGTTTCCATTGTTGGTTATGGTGTTGAAAATGGAACCAAATTCTGGTGGGTCAGAAACTCTTGGGGTACCTACTGGGGTAACGCCGGTTTCTTCAAGATCGTGAGAGGTATCAACAACCTCGGTATTGAAGAGTCTTGCTCATTCGCCGTTCCAGTCGACACTTGGACTACCCACAAACAAAACTCCACCAAGAAAGCTGAAGTCAAGGTTGAAAAGACCTGGTGGTCTACTGCCCAAAAGTTGTTCTTCCCAAAACAAACTTGCTCCGTCAAGAAAACCAAGAAGGAACTTATCAAGTCCCCATTACCACACACCTACATTAATGAGAACGACCTCCCAGCCACCTGGGACTGGAGAAACGTCAATGGTGTCAACTACCTCTCTCAATCCAGAAACCAACACATCCCTACCTACTGCGGCTCATGCTGGGCTCACGGAACAACCTCTTCCCTTGCTGATCGTATCAACATCGCCAGAAAGGGAGCATGGCCACAAATCACCTTGGCTCCTCAAGTTCTCGTCAACTGCGGTGCTGGTGGTGACTGCAACGGTGGTAACCCAATGTCAGTCTATGACTACGCACACCAATACGGTATCCCTGAAGAATCTTGCCAGAACTACGAGGCTAAGAACCCAAAGAGCGAAGACTGCAGCCCAGTCCAAATCTGCAAGAACTGCAACGGAAGCCCACCACCTGCTGGTCAATCTGGTGACAACAACTGCTGGGCCGTTAAGAAATACGCCACATGGAAAGTCTCAGAATACGGTTCCGTTTCTGGTGTCGACAAAATGAAGGCTGAAATCTACGCTAGAGGACCAATTGGTTGCGGTATCTCCGTTACCGATGGCTTCGAAGCCTACACCGGTGGTATCTACAGCGAAAAGTCTGCATTCCCATGGATCAACCACGAGCTCGCTATCATCGGTTGGGGTGTTGAAAACGGTACCGAATACTGGATCGGAAGAAACTCCTGGGGAACCTACTGGGGTGAAAACGGATACTTCAGAATCAAGATGGGCAGCGACAATCTCGCTATTGAAGAAGATTGCGACTGGGGTGTCCCTGTTGTTGATGACATCGAATACCCTGCCACCTACGAACCTTATGATGGCACCGGTTAGATGAGTTCACAACTGAATAATAAAAACTTTAAGATCAGAATATGAGAAGTTAGTTTTCCACTACTCCTATAGATTCATTTCGACTCTTCTCACTATTTGAAAATTTGCCCATATTCATATTATCCAAGAAATATAACCAAACAACCTACTCTTCTTTGTAGTTTGTAGTTTGCTCAGAGCAACGTTTCGAGATATCTTAAGGGATACATAGCTATAGATACTTCGAGATCTCTACCAATATCCATCAACCGGTATGCTGGCATAAATTATCGAGAAGAAGCATGTTTCGTATTTCACTTCATCATAAGGTAGAAATGGAATTCAGATTACTATTGTAAATAGCCTCAAGAATCGAAATTAGAGCAGCTGTCGCGGTTAATATTGTAATGGAAGTTCATCTTTTCATATGAGTAAACTTATGATCCTTGTTACAAGATGCAACAAGTGACCTATGATAAAAATATTGAGTTTTCTCAACTACCAAAAGTTAAATCAGTCTCTTTGGATTGCGTGTAGCAGGCAAAATGGAAGAAGTCTCAATATTATTTCAAGCTAAGCTATAGATAGCTTTAGAAAACGTCTTTGGTTTTGTTCCGAAAAAAGTTTTAAGTACCTGTAAAACGCACAAAATAAAGTAACAATGCAGCTTATTTACATAAATAGGACGAATTCCTTGAAGAGGTCAACTTAGTTAGTTTCAACGAGGCATAGAATTGAAATGTTTTATTATAGAACGGAGTTCAAAATTTCTTCTCTCAATTTCCGATTTCAATAAATCTTAGTTGCTATCTCTCCTACTATCGAAGTAACAGCACTTTATAATATCCTAATTCCTACGACATTAAGGCAAACGACAGGATCTATGAAGGTCTGGGATCACCAGAGATATAGGTTCGAAATGGATAGAACCTATGGTACTTTCAATTATTAAGCGTTTTTTATACTTTAAAGTCTTGCTTCTAAAATTAAGTCAGTGGATAAGATACAGTAATCTGATCTTCATACATTATTCGAAGGCTTTCCTATGGACCGAGCCCATAATTATTATGGCGATTTCCTGCGAGTGTAGTCTGTGCAGCGGAATGCTATTATAACAAGTCTGCCGATTTTCGGTAGATGAACTGCAGTAATTGAATCTTTTCGTAAACTTGAGCAAGATTAATTTTTATTGAAGTCTGGATCCTCTTCTTCTCTTTTGTTCAACCTCTTTCATCCATATCTTAGCTGGAAAAGTAGGATTGGATAGGAATTATTTGGCAAAACTCGCCTACTCTTGAGGCAATCTGTTTAATTTAAATTAAGTTTCGATTTAGATAATAATCATTTGATTGTTAGACAAGAACAAAATATGATGAAAACCATTTTGATTCTCTCTCTCTGCTTGACAGCATCTCTCGCTTTCTACAAGAAAGGAGAGCCATGCCTCAAGCGCCACCCTAACCCTCCTTCCAACATCAAGACCAAGCTTAACCACATCAACACCAACGAACTCCCTGAAAACTTTTTCTGGGGTGATGTTAATGGAACCAACTACCTCACTGTTGGCAAAAACCAACACATTCCACAATACTGTGGCTCCTGCTGGGCTTTCTCCACTACTTCTGCTGTCTCTGACAGAATAAAGATCATGAGAAAGGCTGCTTTCCCAGATATCCTCCTTGCTCCTCAAGTCCTCGTCTCCTGCGAGAACCCAGATCTTGGTTGCAACGGTGGTGACTTCCTTACTGCTTACCAATACATGAAGGACTACGGTATTTCTGATGAGACCTGCTCTCCATATCAAGCTCGTGGTCACACTAATGGTCTTGGCTGCACTGAAGATATTCTTTGCAAAAACTGCAACCCAAGTGACGGATGCTGGATTCCAGAGAAGTGGGACTACTACACTGTTGATGAATTCGGTCCTCTTCCAAACGATGAAGCCGCCATCATGAACGAACTCTACCAAAGAGGTCCAGTTACCTGCGGTATCGATGCTGCTTACATCCTTGACTACAACGGTGGTATCATCAATGTTAACACCACTGAATACTCCATCGATCATGCCGTTTCCATTGTTGGTTATGGTGTTGAAAATGGAACCAAATTCTGGTGGGTCAGAAACTCTTGGGGTACCTACTGGGGTAACGCCGGTTTCTTCAAGATCGTGAGAGGTATCAACAACCTCGGTATTGAAGAGTCTTGCTCATTCGCCGTTCCAGTCGACACTTGGACTACCCACAAACAAAACTCCACCAAGAAAGCTGAAGTCAAGGTTGAAAAGACCTGGTGGTCTACTGCCCAAAAGTTGTTCTTCCCAAAACAAACTTGCTCCGTCAAGAAAACCAAGAAGGAACTTATCAAGTCCCCATTACCACACACCTACATTAATGAGAACGACCTCCCAGCCACCTGGGACTGGAGAAACGTCAATGGTGTCAACTACCTCTCTCAATCCAGAAACCAACACATCCCTACCTACTGCGGCTCATGCTGGGCTCACGGAACAACCTCTTCCCTTGCTGATCGTATCAACATCGCCAGAAAGGGAGCATGGCCACAAATCACCTTGGCTCCTCAAGTTCTCGTCAACTGCGGTGCTGGTGGTGACTGCAACGGTGGTAACCCAATGTCAGTCTATGACTACGCACACCAATACGGTATCCCTGAAGAATCTTGCCAGAACTACGAGGCTAAGAACCCAAAGAGCGAAGACTGCAGCCCAGTCCAAATCTGCAAGAACTGCAACGGAAGCCCACCACCTGCTGGTCAATCTGGTGACAACAACTGCTGGGCCGTTAAGAAATACGCCACATGGAAAGTCTCAGAATACGGTTCCGTTTCTGGTGTCGACAAAATGAAGGCTGAAATCTACGCTAGAGGACCAATTGGTTGCGGTATCTCCGTTACCGATGGCTTCGAAGCCTACACCGGTGGTATCTACAGCGAAAAGTCTGCATTCCCATGGATCAACCACGAGCTCGCTATCATCGGTTGGGGTGTTGAAAACGGTACCGAATACTGGATCGGAAGAAACTCCTGGGGAACCTACTGGGGTGAAAACGGATACTTCAGAATCAAGATGGGCAGCGACAATCTCGCTATTGAAGAAGATTGCGACTGGGGTGTCCCTGTTGTTGATGACATCGAATACCCTGCCACCTACGAACCTTATGATGGAACCGGTTAGATGGATTTACAATTTAATGATAAATATTAACGCTAAAAATAAGAGAGGATAGTCTTTTCTTACATTGAATCATTCGATTCTTCTCTATATATTATCTATGAAATTGAAAGCGTTGAATGAATCCAAATAAATCCAGTCTTATTCCTTTCTCTTTGAGCTTACCATTGCCTTAGAATAGTAGAGCTAATCATAATGAATTAATCAAACCAACTAGGTACTCGAAAATGAATATATAAAAAAGGAAGAGTTGATGTTAGTGATTTTTTGGATTACGTTCATTGGTAAAACCAAATCCTTATCCAACACTTTGTGAGCTGACTTGAGGAAAAGAGCCAGATAGGCCTCGAAGAGATACCACTTCGATGAATGCCATCTCATGGCTAACTTCTGAAAGTAAATTTGTTCTGAAATCGGTTTCCATTTATCAATTTACTCAAAGTTTGTAAATCGAAGAGAGTGTTGCATATCTACTATAACTTAGTTGAGATGATACCATGCAACAGTGATAACATTCTGAATCAAACTCAAAAACTAGTCATTCCTATTTTCAGACTCTTGTTGATGCTAGACGATAGTAATAGTAGATTATTAGATTATATAATACGGGTTCTAATACCAAAAATTCAAAGGAAATGAAATAAATAATACTTAATAATTCGAAAAAAATGATTCAAATAGGAATGACTGTTTTTGTAATCGAAATTGAGAAACCAAAGCTATGAAAGCGATGACACAGCAAATGAGAGTAATATGTTAGGTAGAGGTACAAATGGAAACGTATAGTTTTGAGTATTATCAAAAAAATGATTGTTTAGCTGAAATCGGTAAGATTGGTATCAAATCATTGACGTGAAAGTAAATGTGTGAGAAAAGTAAATTATTTTCAAAGGAAAATGTATAAATAAACACCTAAAGTTAAATTCAAAAGATGAACAAAAGAACTAAGTCAAATAAATGAAAATCAAATTAATGTGACGAGAAGTCTGTGCTCCAACTCAAATTTGCTTAGGAAAATCTGTCTAAGTATTAAACCTGAATTTTTAATTGAGGACCTCAATAGCGAGGGAGATACACACAAATATCTCGTTTTCCTTTATAGACTCTGCTTTTAACTCTGATTGTAGCAAGCAGTCGAGATATGAAACTTGATGATATTACTAAATTCAAGTTTGAGCGATAGCACATTTATTATTATACAGAAAGAGCTGAGATAAACTACATAATCAATGATACCTTATAAGGTCTTAATTCTGTGGCAGGTTTCTGAAATTATCAACATGATTTTCCCACTTTGCAGAAAGATAGAGTGAAATTAAAACTTATTCCAAATCACCATTATGAAAAATTCCTCCTCCACAAGCCCATTTTCTAGACCGAAATCCATTAATCTGAGTCCCGTCAGGACAAGTACTCATGTTCAATCCGCCGAATCTCTTTCCGAAGAGAATGAGATATCAAGTATCCCCTCTTTCACAAAGATAATGACAGCCACAACAAACAAAATCATCAAACTTAGATCAACAACTCCAGTTAACCCAATTCAATTATCTCGTGAAAGAGAACGTTACTCTCATCTATTATCCAAAGTTTTCGACGACAGTAACTCTAGCCCGACCAAAAACATTTCTCCATGGAATTCTAATCAAAAACTCCCTCGCTTACCCCAAACAACATCCTCAAAACAAATCAGACGTGCTGACTCCCTTTCTCCCTCAAGAGTAAGCTCGAGGCCGCTTTTTAGTCCTGACAAAAGCTTTTCCAGTGTACTCCCCTCAGGAACCGCCATTAGCAATAATATGTCAAAAATTGATTTAATTCCACCGGACGATATCATCGAACCATCACAGATGGTCCTGACTAATGAGGTCCTGGAGGAATTGAAAAGCAGCAAGCCAAAATATCAATTTAGCTCAACCGATTCGAAATTCAGCGAGATTCAAACTCTTCGTCTGCAAAACATGCAATTAGCACAAAGGAATGCTATTTTGAAAAGAGAAGTCAAACATCTTGATGAATTCAAACTTGCGCTGATGAAAGAAGTCGCAACCGAAAATTTTCAACAAAAAAGAATCGATTTGCTTAAGGCGCAAATCAGTTCACAAAGGCGGTATATCAACACCATCACAAGCTTCTTGAAACTAAACCGCGAGTTTTTCTGTGATATGAAGAATGTTTTAAACTTTTTAGTCGAGGCTTACGAAAAGTGCGCGAAATCTGGCCAGACGAGTACACTAGATCAGATGCTCGACCCAGAGATCGCAGAAAATAAACATGCTGTAGAAACAGTATTAAAACAAATTGTGAAATCTCACAAGGGCTTTGAGGATTTTAAATTCTTCCTCTCGAATTTCAACACTCTATTTACAAATCTGAAGCTGCTCAGGCAAGACGATATTGATTTCCATCAGGTATTCGAAGTTATGAGAGACGTGAGAAATCAGTCTGGTGACCAAGAGCCAGAGGATATCGGCAATTTAAACTCATCTTCTCAAAAAAAAGTGCGATATAAGCAAGTAATAACAGAGTTCTTGAAAAAATACGGTGATCTCTTTCAATTGAATTCCGTTTTCCACAATTTCGAGTACCAAGACCAAGCATCTTTTTCAGGATTTCTTAAAGCTCTGATCAAATCTGCATCCAGAGTGGATGAGATTTTAAGCAAACTGTCACGTTTTGACATCGGTGGAACAAATCCAATCGTCTCTAAGGCGAATTTACCAAAGATAATTCGTGAGAATGTCGTTGCGTTCAGCAACTACTTGAACTTAGAAAATAAACTCAATCGAACGATTCTTGACAAAGACTACATTGACAAATTAGAATCGATGCTATCAGATCTACTAAGTCAGGTGATCAGTCTACATCGCGTCCTTTCGACGGAAAAAGACAGTTTGCTCGCTTTCGATGTGATTAAATTACAAGATTCCCTTAGAGTGACAATAGAGCAGCTGATTTGCGCTGGAATAGCAACTGATGCTACCCCTCAGAAAAACACTTTGATGATTTTAGAGAAACTTAAAAAGCAAGTAAGATGGAGCCCAGAGAATATCTTTGACCCTGAGAAAAAGGATTTAAAGCAAGAGATTGATCGAATAAATTTCGGGATTTTGGAAAGGGAGGATATTAATCGAGCAAACACAGATTCTGTGATGAAAGCTTGCAAAGAGTCCCTTCGCAAGCTAGACGAGCAGATTACCGCGATGAAAACTGAGCAAAAGAGTGGCTGTGAAAATACTTTGAGAAAACTTGCATGGGAGGTGGATTTCCTGATAACGAGGAATTCTGAGTTGATGGCGATAAATAGGCTGAATACGATGGAATTGGCGTATAATAAAGAATACATTGCGCTAGTTAGTTCGGATGTTAAGGTGTTGAAAGGAAAGCTGGAAGAGAAGAGCAGAAAGATTGAAAATTTTTTTGGTGGGATCTATGAGGATTTGAAGCGCTTGGAGAAAGGCTATGAGCTCTTTGCGAAAGGGAAAGGTGAAGACAGGAGTTTCGAAGATAAAGAGAAATTTTATCATAAAATGATAAAGGCGATAGCAGCAACACTGAAGAGCATTGATACTGTTTTCAATGATGAAAGTTCGCCTTTCTTCGCAGAAGTGAGAAAGCTTGATGAAAAGTTTTCAAGGGAGTTAGAGAATATTAAACAAGATCTACTTTACTATTCCAAGAGACGTGCAGAAATGACAAGCTGAGTATTTACTCAAATTTTTTTCAAAATTTTTAGTTATCCATATCCTTAGAGTGGCGAATTCATTAAATATTTCTATGGTACACCTCTCGATTTAATAGATTGGTTAGTTCGAAATTAGAATATCAAAAATTTTCGTGTTTGCTTTGGAAATTGGGGCTTTCTTTGCGGTACAAGTACTGTAACGAATAAGGTATGAGCTTTCAGAGTCTAAGATTTCCAAGATAGATGAATTACAGTAAATCCACTGCCTTATCATAACTATTGGAACTTTAATAAATAATGATCATATTCAAAATATCTATGCTGATTTCGAGGCAGTTTCGAACTCAATCTGTTAGTAAATCCAGCGTACCAAGCAGCTGATTTAGCAAATGATACAAATAAATTCGTACTCGCAAATCTCTCATCTAATTAACTGGCTATTTACTTAGAAATGATTCCTTTCAACATCTAACAACAGAAGACTCCATTTGCTTTGATCATCGGACTTCAATTATATATCAACGAATTTTAATCGTAAAGCAAGATAAATATCCCACAAGAAAATCACGCATCACGATCAATATTCATAATCTACACGCTATGGAAACCAGTCTTCAAAAAGCGTGTTGGTATGTTTGTTTCATCGGCCACTTGAGGGGTGCTTGGTGTATAATAGAAGTGCTAAAATTAGTCACGTTTTCCGAGTTCTTTCTTCATGTTTTCAATGTAGGCATTTCTTCCAGCAACTCCAGACTTGGCAAAGAAGCTTCTGGTCAAGAGTAGGATGTAAATCAGGAATGCGACCAAGTGAATGAGGATGAGAGCCTCAACAGCGGTTCTTACTGTTGGGTTAAGATCTTTAGGAAGAAAATCGAAGAAACCAAACATTTTATTTCTTTAAGATACTGCTGGAATTAGTTTTTTGCAAATAAGATTTATAAACTCGCTCTGATAAATAGCAGAAATACGTGGCATCGAAAACACATCATAATGCTTATTGCCGCTGAACTCCCATTGATATTACAAAAACTGAGAAAATCTTCAGTTACAGAGGAGATTTGCTCAACAAGTTTTCTCTTCTTCCATAAGAAACTTTTGATCATCGACAAGATGCTTTCACATGAACCTGACCAGATTAATGCCTTTTGAGGACGATATCGTTGCTTCTTTAAGTGCTTAGTGAATCACAATTTTCTGATACAACAAAATTTCATTTTCACCATCAAACGATATATATTGTGATATAATCAATAAATCGGATAAGAATTGCAAAAAAGACTGATTTAATTTACATCAGATGCAAGCAACAGCAACAACAGAAACTCGCCAATCGCCTCAGTATCATTCGAGCTTCGAGCTCCTCATCTTCAATGATTTTATGCGAACCATCCAGCAATTGCCCCTGAGAGACGAGAAAAATGTAGTCGGAAAGAAACGACAGTCCGCAGTTGCGATGATATTCAGACTCAATCCAAAACTTTTCAAAGGGACTGGTCTGCAAACTCTTCCTCCAATCGACCGTCCGATTGGAGAAAGAGTGACCCCTTACACTAATGTCAGCGGAATTTTCAAAAAATATTGTGAAACATCCAAATTCTCAGCAGATGACCATTTGTTCGAGCTTCTATATATGCGACGCGCTGTAAACGAAAGAGATCGTCATAGCGGTCAGATCGCTTTTCCTGGAGGAAAAGTCGACAACGATGAGACTGATTTTGAAGCTGTATTGCGCGAAGTTGACGAAGAGATTGGACTTAACCTGAGAGATTCTAAAAAATTTGCTTGCATTGGAAAGTTACCACGCAATTTCTACTGCTATCCAACGAGCGGAGGTTCATTATACTTAAGCTCCTTTGTATTTCTATCCCTATCTCTTGAAGATAATATCGAGTTCAAGTTAAGCAAATCTGAAGTCGATTCCGTTTTCTGGGTCCCTCTGAAGGAGTTTTTGAGTCCTGACTTGGTTTCCAGACTGATAATGGTGCAAGACACGACACCGTCCATTGGAGCTTTAGGAAATACCAAAGGGTTGAAAGGGATGCTGATTCGCTGGGGTACCAATGGGATGAAACATAGCGAATACTATAAATTCCGTTTGCCGAATGAATTGCCGCTGTATGGCCTAACCTTCAATATGACGCTCTATATGGTGCAATTAATGATTGACAATACCGACCTGTTAAAGAAGCTGAAGCCTGAATTCCAATACGAGTCTAGCAACGCATTAAAACTGATTGAAAGGGGACTTTCCTTTGACACTGTCTATCACCGCATATGGCATCTTCCGAAAAGATTTTTGCTCTCCTCCGTTTATTATCATCTGAGACAAAAGCAATTCCAACTCAAAAGAGAAAAGAGTGGGCTGTATTACCTCATGAAGCTAGTTTTTCTGTTTTTTATTTTAATAAGCGCTAAATATCTATTCCAAAGGTGGACCAGTCTATAATCAATTTCTTTTGCTTCATTATATTAATGGAATCGTTGAAAAACGGAGTAAAATACATGAGGACTGAATAAATCATAATAAAGAACCCGTTTATAACTCGAGAACTAAAACGCAGAGAATCTGAGGTTCGAGCTGAACATAACACTCTTTCAGAAATTATTTTATTCAATTATAGAGGATTATGTTATTGCGCTATATATATATCTATTGATGCAATCGAAAATAAGCAATTAGCAACCATTCCCTGAACAAAAAAAAGAATAGTTAACCCTTATATTAAAACCACTATCCTGAAGAATACGAATTAGACACGTTACTTCCAACGGCGATTGAAGCAACTGAAGTTAAAAAGCGAAATACTGGAGAACAGCATCGCAAATCCTTCTTGCCTTTAAATGTTCTTGTAGTTTTACATCCGAAGCATCAGAGGCTAAGAAAATTATTAATTTTTTGTCTTGTGCCAAAAGGAAGATTTCTTACAGTTCTTTATTTGAATTGGTAAATGCAGTGCATAAGGAATAATCATTGTGATCGTCCAGTCAGGTCTCTTCTCTATGAACGAATTCATTGTAAGTTAAAAATGCAAAGGAGAGTGGTGTAGCTTACCTCGGAAAAACTCATATTCTGATGAATCTTTGCTGTCTCGATACTCTTTCAAGGCATAACCTTTCGCTTTTAGCTTTTGAACCTCCTTCTGGTTTCTTTCATGAAAAGCAGCCAATACCTGCCTTATAGCATTCTTTTGATCCTCTGGGTTTGCAGGGCTCGGTTGATGTTTCTTGTACGGTTCATCGCCATAGGTACTTGACGTCGATTCCTCTTTTAGAGTGAGATTTGAGCCAAGTATGGCCTTTGTGCTAGGTGTTTCGGGATTATAGGGATCTCTGAGGAACTCTTGTATATTTCTGAACATTCTTTGAGAACTCAAATCAGCTGGGTTGTAACTTTGCTTCGTCTCTTTGAAATAATTAAGAAGTTGAAAAAAATGCATTATCACCTTCCATTTTCGCCTGTGTCCTCTGTGCGGTCTTTTCTACGTTTTGGAGCTTCTGTTGTAGTGTTTGTACGTCTTTTTGCTGGGAAAGGAACATCCCATCTCCTGCGTTTGGGATTTTCGATGCGATTTGTTGAACTTGTTGAGGCAGTTGGTGAGGAGCTGCTACCCCATTTGCTGTTTGCCTTGTAACTTTCTTTTGAACGTAAGGTGCTTGCTCAAGTTCTGGGAGAATGCCAGACATGGTTTGAGGCATTGTGGTTTGCGGAAGTCTTTGTGTGGGAAGATGAGTTCCTTTGTTGTCTATTGGAGGAATGTTGGTAGGACCACCTTGGGTGAGATGCGGCTGTCGAAGAGTCTGCGGAGGAATATTCCCTCGCTCAATTGGCATCTGCTGAGTTGGCCGCTGAGCCAACGGAATTTCTTTTATTGGCGATTCCTGCATCACTCTTGTATTCTGAAGCTGTTGAGTTGGTCCAGGCCCAGGAGTATAACCTTTAGAAGGGATACTTCGGTCTGCTTGCATACTAGTAGGTGGTCTATTAAAATCATTGCTTCAGACAGAATTGGGGGAAAAAGATATATACAGAATCGGTTTTTGCTGTATTTGGCTGCTCATTGTGCCCATATCAGGAACGATTTTTTGAGGAGTTACTCCTCTACCAGGCATCATTTTTGTAGGGCCTTGCTGCTGGGGATGTTGAACCTGGGTCTGATAACCTTGGGGGCCTGCTCCTATCATTGAGTTTGGAGCGATTTGCTGTGGGTGTTGCGAAGGCCCTTGCAAAAAATTAGGATCGCCCATCTACTCAGTATCATCCAGCATTTAGCTTAAGAATGCGTTTTACTGTGCTTGCTTGAGCTTTTTGCTCCTCTTGTTTTAATCGAGTCATTATTTGTTCAAGATCTGAGATATAATCAATAAGTTTATCGTAGCTCTTTGTTTCACAGCATTCTAACTAAATCATCCAGTTGAATTTTTGACCAGGCAGAGAGTAACTTACTAGTGCTGAGATTTTGGCTGAGTTTGGGTCTCTTTTATCTGCAGAAACGAGCTTTTTATAATTTTTATATTCTCCATGAGTGGTTATCATATTCGCAGCATTCTTTACGATATACATCTCGATCTGCTTTTTCACAAATTCAAGACAAGCTTCGTAGTTCTTGAGCTTCATAATCAATTGAGGGTCATTCTTAAGGCACCCTTCTAACTAAAGGAGTTGAATTTAAAAAGTCAGGACATTCGTTCTGCAGTGCGCACTTACCAGAGTTATGAGGGCCATTATATCCGGTTTTTTAGTTTGTGCAAAATTTTCCTTGTACATGTTCAACAATTTGCTTGCTACCTGCTCGTATTTTTTAATGAATGCCACTAAACTCGTGGCCTCTATCAAAAAATGATTTTAATATCTTTAAACTCAATCAATTACTTTCACTAAGCACGGACTGTTGAAGCAGCGGGGGCGGCTGCTGCTGTTGCTGCTGCTGATGCTGATGCTGGTATCCATCATTCGTTTGATATTGCGAGGTCGGCCGACCTTGCGGAAGATTCTGCTGTGGAAAATGCATGTTATCCTGCTGAGGTCTTCCTAGAGAACCCTGATTCGACATCATCGGTCCTTTCTGACCATGCATCTGGTTTTGAGCGCCCAGTTGAGTGCGAGCAGTGTCCTGCATTCTATCATAACTTCCCTCTTTAGAGGGTTGACTCATCATTCCTCCTCTGGGGTTATACTGATTATAATTCTGTGGCTGTCCCGGTAACTGTGTCTGCGATTGATGCATCATGTGTGGATCCATTTGAGGCTGATTTTGAGAGCGTGTGACCACATGCGAAGGCTTCGCGTTCATATACTGTGGTTGAGATTGAGGCTGTGTTTGAGTCTGAGGTTGCTGGTGTTGGTATTGCTGTTGCTGCTTGATATAGTTGATGTTTGTGAGATTAGAGCCCTGCATGCTACTTCCTCGAGAAGGCTCACCGTAACTTTTCATCTGATAGTCCATTGGTTGGTACGAAGACGTAAAATCACTCTGAGAAAGCGATGTGTCTAACGATTCATCAGGCTGACTTCTAGTTTGGCTTTATGGGTCAAGGAATGACATTTAGGAGACAATAGTCAACTTACTAGTTTTCAATGTAACTTTTTTGCTGGTCTTTGAGAGTTTTCATCTTTGCGAGAAGTAATTTGTTATACACACGCTTAAAATCTTCCTAAAAGAAGAGGTTTAAGCACAGGATCAAGGTTATGGAATAAACTCGAGAGTTTTGGGCCTCCTCGAAAACTTCCTGCTCCTGGAGTTCAGCATTCCTCAGCTGTTCTCTTTCGCTGAGATCTAAATGAAATCGAAAAGTGAAAATTCAGATGCTGCTTTCGGAGAGAATGAGATTGGCTACTCGGATATTTTGATAAAATTTCTTTGATCTGCGCTATCCATTTTTTGCGCTGGGTTTGGAAGTTCGAGTCCATTTTCGGTTATTGCCTGCAGAAAATGACGAGTTTATTATATATTAATTTAATCTTGTCAGATAGCTTAACATCGAATACATTAGGATATTCTAACACAGTAAACAGATATAAATCAATGCTGATTTAGTTTTTGTACATATCAGAAATTATCTAACGCATTATGACTGAGCGATCACAATCCATTGTTAGCGTGAGCTCTCGTTGTAGTTTCACATTTCCTGCATTAGCCTCATACATTATCAATTTAACCTAGCGATGAAGTCAAATTCGATTGTCACCGCTGACTTCTCACGTTTAGACCCTTCAGAACTGATAAACTGTTTATAATATGGGTTTTTATTGATAATTCAGGCCTTTTACATATAGATAATACCGCCTAGTGCAGTTCTAGTTTGTTGCTTTTTCAAAACTCCTTAGAATTTACATAACAGTAATTGAGCCCATTCAAAAGAATGCATTATAATACCAGAGCTTATATTTACTCAGATTTGTCTCCTTCTCGAAATCATGTGTAATCTCTTTCGTCTCGATACGCTTAATCAGCATATCTTCAAACTTCGGGTAATAGTACGATATCGGAAGCACATCGCACAAATATAGAGCACCCAATGCCACCAAAACTACTCGCACATCCCTCAGTGGTTTGAAAGGTAAGCTATTCAGAAAGCTGAGATTTCTTGCGACGTGAGTCACTGCAAAAAGCCTTCCTCCTATCGAACTCCAGAAGATAACTGACTCTGCAGTGTCGCGCTCATGCTTGATATTCTGAGGAAGCTCTTTCTCGTATCGTTTGTCATAGAGAGTCATAAAATTCCAGAACAACGTGTGAAAATTGAGTGCTAAAACCCCAAAATATTTCGCTTTGCTGTCGAAAGCAGGCTCATAGGATGCAACCTCTTCCTCTCCAGCTATGACTATTTCCTCTTTGTCTTGCTTGTTTTGGTTTTTCACCATAATATGTTGTGTTTCGTGTTGTTAGTTTTTTAGTTCTAATTAGATCTTTCCCGCTTATTGTTCTCATTTTAGATAGAGTAACTAATTAATTTGAAGAATGTTCTTCATTCACAAGTTAATGAAAATCAGCGAATGATTAGAACTGTCAAAACGATTATTCAAGGCTCTTTTTCAGTTGGAAGAAGGCGCATTCTTCTGTTCCTTCACGTGATTCATGTAAATAGGAATTATCTAACTTGATTTTCTTGTTAGCACCAATAACTTTTCCTCTTAATAATCTCTTCATTTAAACAATAATGCATCATCATCGTCATCTTTATCCTCCCACGAAGATACTATCATAATCTTAAGCCAAATTATGAGAATTAGTAATTGGTGCTCATCGGTTAATGAGAAGAATGAATTTAGTTTTCTTAGTGTATTCGTTGCCAATAGCAATCCTCAAAGATAATTTCTTCACACATAATATAAGAGAGATGCTACCCTTATGGTTTGTTTCTTCGAAGTTAAATACATGGATATGAAATCGGTAGGTACAACTCTCCTATTCACAATAAATGAGGAATTTACATCCCACAATATGAAATTCGTTCTGTTTAATACAGTGCAGTGTAATACCAAACCTTAAATTGATTCAACTCCGTCTCTGCATAAAGGTCCTTTGTTATCTGTTTCTTTTCAAATCGCTTGATCAATGCATTCTCAAACCTCGGGAAATAATACGATATCGGAACTGTGTCACATAAAAACAACGCTCCCAATGCCACGAAAAGAACGCCTCCATCTCTAATCGGATTGAATGGAAATCCATTTAGAATGCTTAGTTTCCTTGCAACATGACTCACGGCGAAGATCCTTCCTCCCACTGAACTCCAGAAAATAACTTGCTCTGCTCGATTTCGCTCATCTATGAGATTCGGTGGCAGCTCTGATTCATATCTCTCATCGAAAAGAGTTAAAAAATTTCCAACTAATGCATGTGAATTAAGCGCCAATGCTCCAAAAGTCTTCATTTTCTCTACAAAAGTAGGTTCAGAAGACGCATCCCCTATCTCTCCAGCGCCTGATGTTCCTGCTTTATCAACCACTTCGCTATTTTGCTTATCTGCCATGCCGTCTATTCGCAATTTTAATCGCTTTATTGTATATCTGAATTTAGAACAAGTTAGGTTTTGTCAAAATCACTTAATTCCCAGGCCCAATAACCTCATAACCCTCATTGCTTTTAGGAAATGAAAGAACTGTGAGCATAATGAACTAGTCTGATGATCGCATACTCTTGGTGCAAATAAAGAAGCCAGCAGAATAATGTGAATTTCGTATCGCTGTGAATAAGCCTCATGAAGATGAAAATATTTAACAGATCACCTTATGAGATAGTTTAATCTTTTCTTTGTTTATGCTGTACAAATAAAAATAGGCATAAATTCGACCTAAAACAAGAAAATGTAATCTGTTAATGAATTGTTTTCATCGAGATAATCTGGAAATATATAGAGAATAATAATTTTGATTTGATACAGCAAAATCAATCAGATGACCTATTTCTTGATGCGCATTCTCTTCATCAACTTTTCATTTTCAGTAGGAGCATATCTCCTTACCAACCACTTCACGATGTGGAGAGGAAGCCAGCTTACCAACGCGATAATCAAAATTTTCACAATAACCGCTAGGTCGAAAATGTAGGACAAGTCAACCGATGGCAACAGTAACGCTGTCAAGAAATAAGTAATGAATGTGCCGACCTGCGATACGATCATAACAGGATGAAGCTTCGTCACCTAGTCAAAGAAACCCTCAGAAAAACATTTTCAAATGCATTCTTTACCTCAGAGTAAATGTTCAAGAGCTCACACAAAATCAAAGCACTGAAAGTAATGGAAACGATGTTGACCCAAGGTTCATCGAAACCAGCAACTCCAATAAGCATAATAACGAATCCCTTAATTAAGGTTTGGTTAGATACAGTTTTGAGGACAAGCAATTGTTACTTGATAAAGACTTTTCCATGACCAGATGAGGAAAGTTTTCATGGTCAACTCTCTTCCTTTCTGTAAGGTCTTATAAAGGGCAGGGTACTCAAGCGCGGCCTGAGCAGGTACATCCTCATCGAAAATCTAAGTGAAATATCATTTAGAGCTTGAGGGAAGAAGTATTGTGATTACCAAGAAGAAGACGGGGAACATAGTGAAGATGGTCGCGTATCCCAGCAAAAGCATTCCGTTGTAGACTGGAATTGAGACATAATAGAACATCAAACTGAATATCATTTGGATGATGGAGATCAGCATGCCTCTATGAATAATGAATTGAGACATGACCGCAGTTCTTTTGTATGCCATTCGACCATGGTACAAGAAGAGCTTATTGATGTATTTAAACTTCAGAACGCTAAAATCTGCAGCTAACGCGGCCTGTTTACCTTCCTTTCCGACGATACCAACACCAACGTCAGCAGATTGGATCATACCGACATCATTGCCTCCATCACCGATAGCACAGGTCTTCTGGCCTGTGTAACTTTTAATCTTTTCAGTAATCATTGCCTTTTGAGTGGGAGAGCAACGGCAGACGCAGACCGCTGGCGCTTTTGTTGTGATACCGAAGAATGACTGTTCATTGTGTTCGAGAGCTGCTTTGAGCGTAGTACCATCGATAATAAGCACGCAATCATCTTTCGCACTGAATTCGTTGAGTTGGTTCATGATAAGAAGTGGGTCTTCAAGATCTCTCATTGTGAAGAGGGTCTGATAGCGAGATTTGAGACCAGCACTGATAGCGATACAAGTAGCGGTTTCGACCTTGTCTCCAGTCAGCATCCATACCTGGATACCAGCGTTTCTAAGCGATTCCAGAGTCACTGTAACATCTTCTTGGAGTTTGTCTTCGACGCCAGTGATACCTAAAAACTCCATGTTATGCTCCAAGGTTTCTATGCATTTCCTGACAGCGACCTCACGTCCAACCATCTGAGCATTGGCATCAATGAATCGCTCATTCCATTCTTCGTATTCCTCCTTCATGAGGTATTTCTGCGTGATGACAAGAGTACGAAGACCTTCTGATGCGAGTTGCTCGCATTCATCAAGAAGGAAACCTCTTTGGAATTCCGGCACCTTTGATTTCATGATAGTATCAGCTCCTTTCAAATAGAATATTATTCTTCCGCTTTCTTCATGTCGTAAAATGATTCCCATGCGTTTGCTCTCACTAGTGAAAGGGAAGTTTGCGAGAATCGCGTATCTCTCAACGACACCGACAGCGTTTTCAATGGTGATAGAGTTTTGGTCTCTTGCTAACAGCTTCATTCTTATACTTTCCGCGATTTTCACCAAGGCGATTTCATCCGGACTACTTGCTTGGAAGCCTCTAACACCATCTTCTTCGGTAGGAGTGACGTTGTGGCAGAGAATAAGAGCTGTGATAAGGTCTCTAAGGACGACTTCCTTGTCTCTTCTGAATTTTTTGATCTTTTTGACGCCCTCAGGATCTTTTCTGGCCTCAGCCTCGATTCGCTCAGCGACATCTTTCATTGGGCCTGGTCCTTTGGCGCAATTTTTCTTCAGGAGTCTTTCCATTTCCGACATGGTTTCATAACTGAATTGTATTGACTCTAACGATAATTTCTTGAAGACCATATCGTTTTGAGTGAGCGTTCCTGTTTTATCAGTCAGCAAGAACTGAATACGTCCAAGCTCTTCAGGAATCGTCGAGTTTCTCGCGATTGTACCTTCGATATCCTGGTCATTGTTAATTTTGTAGGAGAAGACGAGCTTTGAGAAATCTAAGTTGACTCTGACACTGATAGGGATAATTCCTGAAAGCAACAACAAGAATCTGAAGAACGTGACCGGCCAGTTGGTTCCGAACCCTTGACAGACAACCAGAATCAAAGAAAGGATGACCATCAATACGAAAAGCAGCTTCGAGAGGTAGTTGATTTCGTTATCCAAAGTACCGACTTTTGTTCTAGCAGGACGAGAGTTCATCGCCATTCTGGTTTCTTTTCCGGTGTAAATGACCATACCATAGATTTTTCCAGCTGCTAGCACAGTATTCGCCCACATAGTATTTTCTAAAGACAGAGGCTCTCTATATCCGTTCCCCATTTCTCCTTCTACAGAGAATAGACCAGTAAATTCGTAAATGTTTTCAATTGGGGGGCCCGCTCGTAGATTCGCAGCAAGAGTATAGAGATTTCTGGTAGCAGCGTAATTCTGTGTGTACCTAACAGCTTTTCTGTTAAAAAAAAAGTAACATCGTCAGCTATGCTTATTTATCTGACAAGTTACCTCAGCTTCCAATCGGTTTCTCCGTCCAGTTGATCTGTTCGAATAAAAACAGCACCAGTAGGGTCGCTAGGAGATGATTAGGATATTGTTGGTTAACAAATATAAAAACTTACTTTGTCCAAAGAAGTATCAAATCAGCTGGGATTCTTTGATTCGCGTAGACTTCGATAATGTTTCCAACCTTCAGATCCGAGCTTTTCGTTGGTATTGGCGCTCGGCTTGTTAATACGCTGCGAGGAAATATATATATTGAAACGATTGAGGTGTGTTGTTAAATTTACTTGTATTTTTGAGAGTTAGCTTCGTTATCTCGGCGGTATCGTTTGTAATCGTCCCAAGCTTCTTTCAGGAAGGTCAGGAAAAGCACCAATGCCAGAGGGGCGACGTAAGTAAAGGTATAACCTGAAGAGATTTACAAATTTCGTAAAAAACTCCTATTATTGAAGGTAATTACCAACTTTGAGTGAAGGGACGGCTTGGGATAGCGCAATAAGGAGGAAAAAAAGATTGAAGAAGTATTTGAATTGCTCGTATAGGACCACTGGCACGATGGTTAACACGGTATATTTCTGATTCCTCACAATGTTTTCGAAATAGTTAGGAGGGCTCACAATGCCGTCGAAGTAAACCCTTCGCTCTTCTGTCGACACGGGTGGTCCTCTAAATATCTTTTTGAGCGCACCGGACCAACGACTCTAGTTTAGAAGAAGAATAAGCAACTGAACGCTATAAAGAAAGGATCTTATTACTTCGACTTTGCGATTTTTATAACCTTCGTTGAGCAGGGGCTGCTCGAGGTCTTTGTGATTGATCAAACTACCGATAAGAGGGATTTTTGAGACTTCTTTCTGACTGTCGATTTGGGCTTTAAGATCTTTCAGTTCGATGAGTTTGTCAAACTCAGTATGCGCTAAAAATTGGTTGAAAAGCATGGAAGGTAAGCACAAGGAAGAGGAATTGGAGGAGTTTACTGCTCGGTCGGCCTTGTATATTCATAGTTATATGTACCTAAGTTTTCTGAAGGAAAAATTAAATTATTTCTCTTCAAACGCACTATTAGTGTGATATTTTGAAAAAAAATTGGGTTTGAGGTACTCTTATCTGAATTAATTTTTTTTTTGAATATCGATATCGGTCTCGACCAGTGTCACATTAATTTTTTAGCTCGATTTGAGTACGCTATGTATTCGTCTCAAATGCAAAAGTATCTTCTATTAATATCTAACGCTCTTATGCACAAACTTCAATGGATGAATGTATAATTCCGGCGTTTTGTTGCTTTTCCTTTTTAAGGGCAAGAATTTCCCACCAGTGAAATTTAAGAAAAAATTTTGCTGCCCTCATACGCCTCTATCGGCTTCCAAAGAGGTTGATTCATCAGTTCTATATGAGCTCCCAGACAGATTTGTTAAGAATGAGAGCGAGTTTACGTTTAGCTCAGGGTCTGAGAATTCAACGGTCGATATCATTAAATTTATTTAGGCAAATCGCTTTATCTTGTCAGCAATAAAGAGAGTAGGAAAAAAAATGTAAGGCTCTCGCGAGAGATGCCTGCTCAGGTTCTGAACCTCTCGATAAGAGTAACAGAGAATTGGCAGCTACTTTCTGATGACTTAGCAGATTTAATCTCATTCTAATTGACAATGGAGAAAATCTCGTTATTTTTAAATTTTTTTTTTTGGAGCTTTGTGATGTATGTGCTCCACTCAAAAAAATTTTGAATATATTATTGTAAGAAAATTGGTCTAAATTTCTGATATTCAGATCTAATGGTGACAAAAGAGCGAAAATTTCTCTTTTCCTAGTTACTCAATTAAAGGAAATGCTGATTGTAAAGAATGGCAAGTTATTTGGGCAGTCATTCTCCTATTTTATAGACAGATTAGGGGCAAAAATAGTCTAAATTAGATTATTCCTTCGTTCTTTAGATATCAAACAGATATTAACAGATTAATCAACTCAACGCTATGAAATTTTGTGCAGCTATTTGATAATTACCCTAACGTGATTCATGGAGTTTTTTCTTCGATTAAACAAGAAAGCCTGCTTCTGACAAAATAACGTTCTGATATAAAATGCTCTGTATTCGTTGTAATCAACAAGGTTATTCGACCCCGAGCGTGAAAATGGCTTTATGAAGCGAAAACAAAAGTACGCTCGATTATACAGCTTACTGCATCGACCAGACGATCCTTTGAGGGCTATCTGGTTGATTTTTGGCAATAAAATTGCGAGAAAGAATACTGAAAAAGAATGTTATTTTAAGTAGATTTTCTTGATTTAGAGAATTCACCCCAAATTTTGCATTCGCTAAATAAGATTATATTAGCCAGGCATTTTGGATATGACAAGCAAACGAAAACTCGCTCTAACCCTTATAAGGCATGCCCAATCCAAATTCAACGTCGCAGAGGGCAAATCTCCCTTTGATAAGATAAAATTCAATCCACATCTCATTGATCCGGAAATAACAGAAACTGGCATCAAGCAAGCGCAAGAGCTTTCTCTCCGATTGCAAAACAAGCCTTATGATATTGTCTTCGTCTCTCCTCTCGTCCGTGCATTACAAACAGCTACTTTGATTTTCAAAAACAATCGCGGAAACCCCAAATTTATCGCACTTCCAGCATTGAGTGAATGGTTATCGTGCTCTGGAGAATTAGCACGAAACTACCACTTGACGAAGAGAACTTTCAATCATGTCGATTTTAGAGCTATCGACGCTCTACAAAGACCAGAATTGTGGTACTTGAGCTTCCTCAGAGACGATCAGTGGATCCTGTCAATCTTAGAAGAAGCTGCTCGAAAAAACATCGTTGAGCTTGAGAAATTAGCAGGATTTGCTCTTGGCAAGCTCCAGACAGCCCCTTTGTTCCCGGAGACGCTTGAAAATTTTAGCGAAAGAGTTCAAGAAGCGAAAAGAACGGTGAGCAGGATAATACAATCAGAAGGGGCACATAAATCCTATGCGCTTGTTACGCATGATATTTTTTTACAAGAGTTTACAAAGGATGGCGAGAAACCAGGAATCCGATTTAATAATTGTCAAGCGGAAGAGTTTAGTTTAGAATAGAATCAGTTTGCTTATTTATTTCATATGTACCATAAATCACCATAGGCAGTGCTAAGTATTCCATGAACCTGAGAGATTTTTTGCTTACTCTGTGGGATATCAGTCATTATTAGGCATGGCAGGGATTGAGAATAGATTAAATTTTTATTATTTCGCAGCATATCTAAAAAGAAAATCTTACTTTTTCTCGATGCTTACAAGAGAGGAAAAAGAAAAGGCCTTCAATCATCACATTGAGACTGTAGAGAAATCAAAGAGTGAGTATGACGAAGCACTTGAGTTTTTAGTGGAGTCTTCGAAAAAACTGGAGAAAGAAATATTGGTATTCCATTTCTTTGAGCAAGTTTATATTAACTCAATCGATTATGGATCGATAGCTCCCAATCAGTTCCGTTGCTTTCGCTCGTGCGACCATTTATCATACAAACGAAGTAAATCGCTAACAACATCTTTTATCTGCGATCTTTGTCCTTCTCTTCGGCTCCATTGACTTTGCATTCTAACAAAAAAACAAACCAGATACTCGTGGCACTGGGAGACGACTATTTCGTTGAAAGATCATCACATGAAGCACAAGAGATAATCAAAAGAAGACTTGAGAGTATTTATTTTCCTAAGGATGATGAATGATTTTTATTGCAACAAAGTAATCAATGAAAATTTGGATTCGCTCAAGGAGAACAAGCGTGTAGCGTTGGAAGAAAAGGGAGGGAAATTTGTAATTCCATTTGAAATCAGCAAGTTCAGTGTTAACATTTCTTTTTTTTCAAAACGACAACAGGATCTCGGTGATGGAACCTTCGAAATTATTGAAGAATATCAAGAGCCAGAACCAACCAGCAAAACGAAAAAACCTACCACTGTTGTTGAAGAGAAGAAAACAGCTGAAAGTCAACCGAAGGAGAAAAAGGCTCAGAAAAAGGAAGTGACCTTTTCTGAGGACACGAAACCTGGAAAAGTACCTCTTTCCTTATCAATCATATATTCATTAATGATTTATATCAGGTTGAAGAAGAACCTCCTAAAAAAATCTCCAAATTTAAAATGGAGAGAATGGGAGCGTCGCAGAAGTGATTCTAACTCTAATGCATTTTTAGATGGAGCACGTATTTGTGCGTATTTTGAATGGTCAAATGATAACTAGAGCAATTTTTGTGATTATATGATGTGTATTTGCAAAAGGTCCCTCAGCAGATGGACTATATGAACATGTGGAATATGGGAAAGGATAGATACCGACGTTTTAAGTCGAAATATCGAAAGATTTGTGATTACAGCCAACCAATAATCTATTGTCATTATTTAGTTTAAAACGCCAATATAGCACATCCTTGACAAGGATTCGTAACAAAATATTCACGCAATGAGAGAAAAATTCTTCTTTCAAAAGTTATAAAGATTATTACTGAATCGTCTCATCAGTATTCAAAATGTTTGTGCACCCAGTTCACCAACCGCTTACATTCACCCCATCTTGCGTCCATTGACTCGCAACCAAGCACAACAACTATATAACTTTTTCCATCCACGTTCACATAGCCAGAGAAGCAAGGTCCTGCTGCTGATGTAATGCCTGTTTTTGCTCCTTCCCACCCTTCCGCGAGAAGTTTATTCGTGTTTTCCCATGTAGCTTCCCTGTTCGTGCCATCTCGCTGCTCAATGACACAAGAGTATGCCTGCTGTTTTACCACTTGCCTAAACAGCGGATTCTTCATAGCATGAGCAACCAATTTCGCAATGTCGCCTGCAGTAGAGCGATTCATCTTGTCGCAGAGCCCGTGTGGATTAGAGTAGTATGTGCCTGTTAGTTCCAGTTCAACTGCAATTTCATTCATATACTGCAGGAAATTCTTCACGAAAAGCTTCCCTTTACCCTGCACATAGTTAGGATTTGTCCTGCTTTTTAATTTGTAATCCTCAGTTTTCATATATAAAAACGTCCCGAACGACTCAGCAAGCGTGTAGGCAGCATCGTTACCACTAGGAAGCATGAGTCCGTGGAGAAGATCGTAAATACAGATTATATCTCCTTCCTTCAGTTTCGCTGAGGTTCCAATCATTGATGAGGCAATCGCGGAAACCTCAACGAATGTTGTTTTTGGATCAATTTTGAAACTTTCCATCAGCTTACATGCACAGAGGCAAGTCATAACCTTTGTTATACTTGCCACTTCCCGTTTAACAGATACTCTTCGCCCATAGATAGTCTCTCCAGTGTCTCCACGAGCAACTACCCAAGCTTTGGAAGTTACCGAGGGTACTTTGATGCCTAATGATGAAACGAGAGAAAAAATGAGGTTGTTGTGTTGGTTCGATTAACTAATACCTTTAAATATGACCTCTTGTTCAAACCTTGTTATCTGAGACACAGAGGTTGCATCATCATCAACTGTGTTGAGAGAATTTATCGAAGGCTGCTTGGATAATGATCGCGTGTTTGTAGAAGACCTACAAAACAGCACATTAATAAAAAGGAAAAGATATGAATGTTGATGTACCTTGGTCTGCTTCCAATGATCTTTTGATTAGCGATTACCTTCCCAGAGAACGAGTCGTTGCTTTTGTTTGACATCGGCGAGAGGTCCTTAACACTTGAGAAGGACTTCTCTTTGCGATGAATGATTTCATATTGAACTCGCTGTTTTAGAGAGTTGATGTCGTAAGGTACGTTTTCTTTGTTTTTTTGATTGATAGAGTAGCTTTTAATTGGAGGCTTTCCGATGACTGGGACTTTCTTTTGCATATCTGCTCTTGGAACTTGGATAATATTTTTGCTACTTGGAATTTGATATAACGGTGAAGATATCTTTGATTTATCTCAAATTCAAAAAGCATCAACAGACAAGTTGATAGATTTTAAATTTGAGTCAAATTTTAGAATTGAGCTGAATTTTGAACAAACAGAACTCCAGTGATATTATTGGTGTGTAGTAATTTGAGATGTCTTGTGCATGCTGAATGTACTACGGAAATGATGAGCATAGAAGTGCTTGCTGAATATTTATTTCATGAGATCAGATCAATTTGAATAAGTTTATGAGTTTACAATGGAAAAAAATACTTGTAAAGATTATGTTTATGAGCATTTTGCTGTTTAAACTGCGAAAGAAATGGCATTCGAAAAGCCAGAAGGGAAATTATCCAAGCCATATAAATATTTAACATCTGAAGAGAGTATTTAATCCACAGTTGATAGGATAAATTGCTGACATATCAAAGCGAAAAGCTGCTTTGTGAGCGAGAATAACATTGTTTTTTCTCAACATTCGATATCTTAGGAATTTGAGAGTGAAAAAGTTTATAATTTGTTTTGAGTTCAACTTAGGAGAAGTTTTCTTGCTTTTCAATTACTGTAAATTTTAACGAAGTTGTGTTTAATCGGATTACTGATCGCATTCTCAATTTTGAGTAAAAAAATACCCTTTCTATTTTCATATTTGTTTTTCATCATCAACATTTTTTAAAAGATTATTCTCACAACTTTTAAAGTTCCTATTTTAATGGGTTTTATAATCTTATTACGGACTCTTGCGGGATAGGCATTTGTGCAGTTACTTCTAATATTGAGAATGGATTTAAGCTGTATGAGATGCAGAGTATCTAATATTTCGATTGCTTCTCAAGCCTTTCTTTTCGCAACATGCGGTCTTGTTTTAATAGTCTTCGCATCTTATAATAAATCGGCTCCTCTACAAAAAGGTGGAGAAGGTCCCATGTGGAGTTTTTGTTGAGCGCAGTTGCTCCCTTCTTACTGATAGCCTTGTTAATTAAGGCTAGTTGGGTGAGCTTCGTCCAAGTGGTGTTCTTGCTCAATGCACTTGCTCCCTGGTCACTGATCTCGTTTTCGGATAAATTGAGAGTGGTAAGGTTGGTCCAGGTAGTGTTCTTGCTGATTGCACTTGCTCCCTCGTCACCGATTTTGTTGCAGGATAAACAGAGATTAGTGAGCTTGATCCAATTTGTGTTCTCACTGATTGCTCTTGCGCCCTCTGCGCCAATCTCGTTTTTGAATAAATTGAGAGTGACAAGTTTCGTCCAAGTATCGTTCTTGCTGAGTGCACTCGCTCCCTCTGCGCCAATCTCGTTGGAGGCTAAATCAAGAGTGGTAAGGTTAACCCAGGTCGTTTTCTTGCTGATTGTACTCGCCTCCTCAACACCGATATCGTTGCCTGATAAATCTAGAGTAGTAAGTTTCGTCCAAGTATCGTTCTTGCTGATTGCAATCGCTCCCTCTGCGCAATATCGTTGCTAGATAAATTGAGAGTGGTGAGTTCGGTCCAAATGGTGTTCTCGCTGATTGCTCTTGCTCATTCTGCACCGATTTTGTTGCGGGATAAATCAAGAACTGAAAGGTTGGTCCAGGTGGTGTTCTTGCTGAGTGCATTCGCTCCCTCTGCACCGATAGAGTTGTAGGATAAATTGATAGTGATAAGGTTGGTCCAGGTGGTGTTCTTGCTGATTGCACTCGCTCCTCCATCTCCGAACCTCTTGAACTCCAAATGGAGAGTTGTGAGAGATTCTCTTTGCTTAAAATATGGATTTAACAATTTGTATAACTCTGATCCGACTTCCTTCTTGATCAACTCATTGTGTGATGTGTGAGTATATTTCGCCTTTGCATCCTTTGAACAAGCCTTTCCCATGTGTCTTTGAAGTTCTTTTCTGGTTCTTTGTATAGAGGATTGAGCGTGAATTAATTTTATTTATTATTTATTGGCGTTATTCTTGAACAAACATCTATTCACAGAATTAAATATGGCGAATCACCATTACAGACCTCGGTTCATTGCTACTATTTTTTACCAAAGCTCAGGAACGAGCCTATCCTAAAATGAGCACAATAATGAGAAGGGATAGCGATCTAGCGATCTAATGAATCAGTGCTACTGCAGAAAATTAATTTCACAAGATAACGACGTTCCTCGCATGAATTTTCAGCCATCTCGGCTTTCAAAACCTCTGCAAGTGAATGAGTTTTAGGCAATTGTGGGACCCATCTTACTGTTTAAAATTTACTCGCATATGGAATTATTTCGATTTTGATAAAACTGGAAAGAAGAAATTTGTTCAGAATTTGAAGATATAATGCTTTTGAGACAATTTGTCGATTACTCTATCCTGTTTCAACGTTTTTATGTTGTAGATTCGCTCTAAAGAATGCTTTATCAGCTAGCATTACAAGGCATTCATAGTGACGATGTTTGGAATATGAGCATGATTACGAGATCTACAAGTATTAGGGAAAAAACTCTCAGAAAATGCTGAGAACCATTCAACTTACAACTAACAAATTGATTTTCAGTAAGAAAGTCGTAATCGTAATTATTATTATCATGAGTGGGTGATAATCGCCCTCTTGATGAGCAGTGTTAGAGATTATTTCGGTTTATTTATAAGAATTCGGCAATTACAGCCATAAATTATTCAATTAGAACTATTTAACCTAACCAGTATCCTTCTGCTCCCTCAAATGTGGCTATGAGTAGCTTCTCTTGAATTATTTCTTTTGTAGGGTACTCAGGCATCTCGATGCATTTTGAACTATTGATTTAATAAGCTTGACTCAATGTAGTTATTAAAATTACCATGTAAGGCCTTTTGGAAGAGCATTTGAGTTTTCGCCATTGCGCCAAAGTTCTAGGCTCATAGTTTGATATCCTCCATGCGGTATGTTTGTGCTTCCTATTCCAGAATCAAATTGCGTTGATGAGAACAACAATCATAATATCGAGAGAGAGAAGAAAAAAAAAACTGAGAAATTAAGAGAGAAGTAGAGGAATGCTGTTAGAGTCTTTTTGTCAAAAGCTCTCACAATTTCCCAGAACCAACCAACCGTTTGATTTTTTTTCTCATCTGCAACACTTCATGAGCAAGCTCACTTGGAAGCATCATACCTTTTGTTTTTCCATACAGAGAGAGAGAATCTATAATTAATATTATATTTGTCGGAGTCAAAATAACATTCAGGAGTTATCTCTTTGCTGACTATCTTCTCTGAGCTGAAATTGCTGAAGATATTCAATTGCTTATTTCTGGAAGTTCTTCCACGTATCAACTGATAATAATAAGAAAATTGCTTTAATCAACCCGCTCTTTGGAAATATTTGATTTTGATTTAAGTTGCCTTTTGCTACGACATTGCATAACATATTTCTTATTTGCAGTTCGAAACTACGACGATGAGCTGAGTAGAATGTGTTACCGAGAAAATTGGACATCATTTGAAGAATTGTAATGAACGATTTTTATCAAATGCAAGAATTCCCAGATATGGCATCATCATCAAACCTGAAGCAATTGATGATAATCTTAGCTCTCTTTCTCAGAGAGCACATACTTTTTGGAATAAGAGAACAAAAAATCAGCAACCTTGCGGAAATACATCTTTTGAAATGCTTTCAAAATGGTTCACATCAAAGTTATAGAAGATATGATACTTTTCTTTATCCTCAACAAAGGGAGTAAATACTTTCTTTGTTAAACATTTAGTAACGGAGTTCGATAACCCTGAATACAAGCCCCAAAATAGAATTTAAATCACATATTCTGCAGCTAAGGTAGAAATTCTGATTTTCGCTCTATTTTGAACCACTATCGAGTGAGTCATAGATTAGTCTCAAGGATTTTGATTTTATTTAGGGCAAAGTAACTACTTTGAAACCTAAACCAACGATCTTTCGAATCCAGAATTTCAAAAGTTGGATCAGTTTTTATTGGTACTTAATAATTCCTTCCAATGAAATTACGCTGTTAATATTTCTGATATGGATTCATTTTAAAAACCAAAACTGCAAATGCTACCTCTTAATGATGAGAAATCACAAATTTAACTTTTCGCATTCTGTGAGATGTCGGCTTCGAACATTTAATGCTTTAGGAATGCTTTCTTTCGCTTTTTCGAATAAAAATGTACATTCTGAAATTCTAAGATTAGGATCTGACTAGTCATTTCAAGCAATTTCAAGCAATGAGCAAATCAAATGATTAAGATAGCTATACTTCAAGCGATTTAGGGGTTAACAGGTGCATTATCTTTAAGTTAAGAGAATTGTTAGTTAAATTTTATGCAGTATTTGGTTTAGTATGACGATTGCTAAGCAGGATTAATACTTTCTTTCTTTCCTTTTCTTTTCAGATGGCTTTTGAAGCCAGAAAATTTTAATTTCCAGTAAGATTGTCTACTTTTTTTTTTTAGAAATGGAACGTAATCCGACCTGCTAAGTTAGTAGTAAGATCAAATTGCCTAGTCAAATCGTCCCGGGTTCATTTCTAGCATTGTTGGAATTAAAATCTAAAGATACTGAGTGTTAAGAAGTCTGAGTGCTATGAATTCTGTATTAACAGCAGTTTTTAAATATTGTTCACTAGTTGGAGATCAGAAAAATAGAAATAAATTCTATTATAAGCCCCAATTATATTACATCGGCAAGAATAGATATAATCAATTCAAAAATCCTCAATTATGTTGCCTGAGACAAAAAACTTTTCTTATTTTCAGTTTGAAAGATTAGCTCTTGACCACCAAAGAGACCACTTGACCGACACCATCGATGTAATGAGCCATCTCGAACCCTTAGAAGTTCAGGATATCCCGCGAGAAGAACCTTCATTGCTGCTAGACAAAGAAAGATCTATTAGCGACAAGATGCATTCAAATGAACCTCTCAATCAACCACACAACCCCTATCTAGAAATCTCTATTCAGGCATTTATGATTAGAGGAGAAAATATTTTAGAGGATTATGTGAGAGGCTCGTCCTTTGAAATTACTTTTCCACCAAGAGGTAAGGAAGATTGCTTCCTCGACACAAGCAACGTCCCTTTTGTTGATTCAAAAGAAGAGATGAAAATTAACTCAGTCTCGAGTCTCCCATTAAACCTTCCAGAGAAGAGAATCAAGGACATCTCTGCACAAGTTAGATCTCTGAATAACTCGTCAGCAAAATTGACCTATTGTTGGCCCAAAGAAGAGTCTGTGTTGTCATGTTTTGTTTCTGTCAGCAAATTGGAACCTTTCTTACAAAAAATAGTTGGCAGCTGGAAGCCTTGCGATTCTTTCATAGAAATCTCATGCACTCTGACAAGAAATTTTAGCTTTTCCTTGCAAATTATCGATAGTTCTCTGGAACCTTTGAACTGGAACTCACTTCCCAACGTCGCCGACTCAAATATCTTCCATAACATACCGAAGACCGTCCTCGAAAAATTTTTGAGGAAAAAGTATATCGAAAAGCAACGAGTCAACGAGAATGTGAAAGAGAATCTTAGGATGCTTGCAAACGATGCCAGTGACTTGGGAAAATTTGAATCAGACGAACGAGCCAAAATTGATGAAGAATACCCAGAAATTATAGAGTACTTCAGAGAGAGAATCGATAATGAGATTCAATCCTACTATGCATCCACGTATGAAAAGACATTGGATGCCATGCAGAAGTATGCCAAGAGCCTCCAAGAGCTTCCGGACAAATTCGAAGCGAAATTCCCAACAAACAAACCTGTATTACTTAAAAACACTTTTGCGAGCATCTACAGAACGAAATTATCCGAGCTGAGATCTCTAGACCAGAAAGCGCGGTCGGAACTTTTACAAAATATCGCGGAGCAGGTGGTGACTGAATGCCTGGGGTTCAAATTTATCTGGTTCATAGGATGTCACGAAATCGTCAAGAATCTAGTGCTTAACTTGGTGAGACAAAGATTATGCAAGCTAAAAGCTATTAGCCAAGAGGTAGAAGAAAGTCCATGCAACGAGTTTGAACCGTTAGTATCGAAGAAACTTAATTGGGATAACAAATTTTAGTTCTATTCTTATATTTGATAAACGTTTTGGTTATTAGTTGCTAATGATAATAACATATGGGTGAGGATGATATATTTTCTCTTTCTTTCTACTGCGAATGAATATCTGAAGATCAGCAGAATATTTTTGTTTTCAAGAATCTACGAAGCAATGAGAAAAGAGGGAGATGTCATATTGTGTGCGAAATCAGTGAAATTCAATTAGACTCTGGTGTTGTGAGTTGCTTTTGCTGACTAATGAGGCTAAGTATTGTTTTAAGAGTGAGTTAATGTTTATATTGACTGCGAAAAAATCTTGGAAAATGTTGAAAGAATTAAGGTTTATACTAAAAAAATCATGAAGGGATTAGGTGCGGCCAATTACTTATTATTAGAAATTATTAATCTGGAGAAAACGGCATCATTAACATAGACAGTAAGGCGAATAACATTAAGACTAAAAACTAGAGTTTCATAATACGTTGTTAGAGCTCGGTCTCTAATTCATCGCTTCTTCCTTTCTAGCAGAGCGCAATGGTGGATTAATTTCGCAGCAGTTTAGTTCTGAGTTTCCATGTACTTCTGATATTCTTCTTTCTTCACAAATTTCCCTTTTATCCTAGGTTTGCTGCCAGCCACGGCGCTCCTGCCTGAAAAACTTCTGTTAGGAGGATGAGCTGCCCTCCATTTGATTATCTTCTTCTTGTAATAAAGAATCTTGCGGATTCTTTCGTTTAACGAATATATTCCCATTGGTTTAGAAGACCCTTTTCCTTCTGAGGCCTCATCGTCGCTGGCCTTGCACTTGGTGTTTTTAGCGTGGTGCACTTCCAGCCCTAATAATAAAGAGGATAAGGTTAAGTCAAACAATAAGGTATTCTACGTTGTTGGAGTGTGGAATTAGAAAAATCTGGGATTGATTGCGTGCCTGGAAGCTTCGTTGGTGACGATGTTTCGCTCTTGACGGTCTTAAGGCTCACATCTTCGAGATGACTAGTCGAGCTGATCGACAAGTGGTTGAGCTGTGTTGGTGGCTTCGTGTGCATCTCGTTTTCTTCGTCAAGAGAATTCAGTGAGGAGAGTTCCATGCTCTCTCTTTTCGTCTGGATGTCCATCTTGTTGTTATCGAAATTCAACGCAGCTGTTTTAGAGACTACTGAAGGTTGAGCCATCCTTGCGAGCTGGTCCAGAGAACGCAATTGTTCTAGTTTCGAGTAAAAAACTTGTTGTTGTTTGTTGCTTTCGTCTTTAAGAGTCTCCAAGGCGAAAGGCGGAAGGTAATTATTCGGCTGTTGGGTCAAGCTCGTGATGATAGCCTGTAAAAAGCCGACGTCTTTATCATTGGTAATAGTAGGAGTTTGGTAATTGAGTTCCTTTTTCTGATCCGCGAATATATGAGCTACGCGATTCTCTGGTTGAACTTGAGGTTTCCTCGCGAGCTCGTCTAAGGCAGCTCTGAGTTTGGCGAATAAGCCGAGTTGTGGTTGGCCAAAATCAGAGTTAGTCGAATTTTCGCCGGAACTCTTAAAGCCCAGATTATTACTAGAGGTCTTGTCTTTAGAAGCGTTGTGAAGACCTGCATTGCACCTGACGAAGGTAGAGGTGGTTGGAGGGGTAGTTATATCCATATCAGAATCTAGAATTGATGTTAGATAATGTTAAAATAGTATGTTACCTTGGAAGCAACCACTAATCCTCCTTCGTGAATGCGCACCTAGGAGTTGTTCGAGGGAATTTTGCATCTTAAGAGAGTCATATTGCTTGCTTGACACTCTAAAGGCTATAGAAAAAGTTAAGATAGTGTTTTGGAAAAGGAAAGGAAGCAAGAGAGAGTATATCGAGAGAGGAGAGGTTAGGTACCTGAATTGAATTTGCGCTCTTGCATGAGAAAAAGTAAATTATATCAGTAATATTATAGACTGAAGCGATAATTTTGGAAATCAATCTTATTCGGATTAATATATTTAGAATTGGTCTGCACGTTAGTTAAATAAAAGAATTTTTGTTGATCTCCGAATCACTTCGTAAAAAATCCGACGACACAAATAAAGTTAATTCAAAAAAAAAAACGCCCTGTTTTTGTTGCATACTCTCAGAAAATCGCGATATGCCCAATCTTCTACCTCAAAAAAACTTCGCCAAAATAAGTATCTAGGAACCAATTCCTCGAGTTGCAGTTTCTAAGTGACATATTATGAAAGGTCAGTGTCTGGGCTAAGTTATTCTTGAGAAAAAGACCCCTATTCTGAGCAATCTAGAAATAGTTTTAACTTCGTCGTATTTTCTGACGTTGTAACTAACTACAAATTATGGTATGATTTTTGAATCTAACGATATGAAAAATCAAGAGTTGATGCCACACCGCTAAATAGTTGATTTAATTTAGCAATAAACCGATTTTCTGGAAGAACCAGTATTAAATGAACATGTAGAAGAAATTTTAGAAGGAATGATATCCAGATACGCGACAAAAAGCGTTCCGAATCCTATTCTCGAAAGAAGGGCTGTTCAAAAAACAGAAAGACCCCTAAATTTTTTTGCAAAAAAAAAAGTCCATCTCGTTTTCGGTTATGTGTGTAACGTAGGGTTGAACAGAGGTGCGTAGAGAAAATAGGCTGTAAAATCCCAGTATAAAAGGCATTCATCAAGGAAATGATGGGAATAGGGAATAAAGGCTATTTAGTGCTGAATAATGAGGGAATATATAAATGTATATGAAAGACTCTCTGAATTTTACATGAAATAGCTAAAGAGCTGCTGTTTTTTGAGCTTGTTGTAGATTTAACTAATCTCAATTGAACAAATGATGGTTTTAGAATTGGACAAATATTGCTGAATTGTTAAGAAATGAGAAGCATACGGTGAGTATATGTCGTTTTGGATGGTCTTGGGCGTTGGAACTCATCCAGAAAAATTTTCTGTTCACGGCTCAGATTTGGGTTTCTACTGATTTTTTGGGGTATTGAAAAGAAAGTGGGTGCTTCGCGAAATTAAAATTGTGCAGCGTTTTTGTAACTACTGAAAATTCAGCATTTATTATAAATCAATCGAAAGCTAAAAGCCCATGAATAAACAACCTTCGTCTTCTCAGCTAGAAAAGAAAAGTGAGTTAGTATTTCGAACGCAGAACAAACAAAGCGTTTTAGGCTTTGTATAGTGTATATAATCTTCGGCATGTATAGTGATATGACAAAGGTTAATGAATTTCGTCGAATTGTATGTTATCGGAATACTAGTGATACTAATAGATAGTGGCTAATCGAATATAAATCTCAGTTTCCTGATTATTAGAAGGCCTTGGAAATGTTAATCTCTGTCTGTACTCTTTATTTTCCTGGAGCAAGGAATTTTCTTCACTCTGCGTATTGTCTGGTGTTTGCTTAATACTTGACGTCTTCTGCGTTGATTCTTATTGCAGCATTGGATTATCCTGCTATGAGTACTATTTATACTTTAATTTTCTCAAAGACTCAGCGTTATTCTCTTGTTTGAGCACAGTAATAGTATTCATCATCTATTAACCAGCTGATATCTGCGCTATCTGACTTATTCTCAGAAAAGAAAATGGTCTCTCGTTCATAAAATTTCAAAGCTCTATCTGCCTGATATATACTCAGCTACTCATCCTACTACAGAACCAAGAACAATGCTTATACCTGATAAATGAAAATATTTTCTCAAAGGTACGTTTAATAGGGGGTAATTGATAGATACACAAAATTTATTTTCGAAAAAACAAAAAACCAATTGAATCTTTTCGCAAATAAATTCATTAAGCTTTCAGGATGCAATTTTCAGAGTTTGAAAACTCTAAAGAAGAGTCTAAAGTCCCCACAGAAGACAAAAGTTCCAAGCATGAAGAGCCTCTCAACCTCTCAGAACCTTTGGAGATCGAGGATCCAGCTCTCTTACGTGATGCAAAGCCTGGACTAAAAAAACTATTTTTCGCGTTTTTTATCGTCAATTGGTATTTCTTCTTCGCTCTTTTCGGCATTTCTCTTCTCTTGGGCTCACTTCTAGCCAATCTCGAAGTAAAAGATTTCAGTCGAGCTTTTTCAGTTATGAAAACAATCGAAGATGTTACTCAAGCAGACCCAATCTACTCCATTGCAATGGTTGATGCAAAAGTCAAGAACTGCCCCGAGGGATTCGATCTTCTATCTCTTGGTGATTGGATGGGGACTATGGCTGGCTGCTATGATCCACACTCCAGCCTCGTGTTTCCTTCAGAAGAATGCAATGTAGATTACTATTACCCTGTCGTTGCGACAGCTCCAGCGAAATATTATACTTGGAAAAGCCGGAAATTCTGTGTTGCCCGGCTTTCAAACACCAGCCGGATTCCATTGGATGATTGCAAACCCGAGCATTTGAGATGCCAAGGCTTCTGTGTGTCAAAAACAATGAACTGTCCATTCAATAACGTGACTGTTGCTGTAGAAGATGGGACTCAAACTATCTCAATACACAACGCTTATACTGAACGAATCAGAGTTAGTAACGATAGATTGCTGGATCTCCATTGGTATAAGCCCGAAGAGAACAGAAATAGCTCACAGCAACTAGTCGGGTTTCGCATAGGAACGAGAGGATTCTGGTGCCTTGATGACTCGAGAGCGCCAGAGGTCGTTAGATACTTCGGGTCCGAGAAAACGGTAGGATATCCGCTCGCCAACCGCAGAGAAAAAGGCTGCGGGTGGTACGGAGGTATTGGCGGGTTCCTTGATGTTGACAACCTGAAATCTTTTTACGAAGACAATCAACTTGAGCTCGAAATAAAGGATCTGCCGTTATACGATAAATTCATCAGTAATGAAACTGCACAGTTAATCCCTATCTACAAGGGAAGTTCTTCTTTCGAGATGGATTCATCAGCTGAGTGCCAGGCTGTGAGCTCGATTAACAATAATGAAATGCAGGAAATGCAAGAAACTCTCAAAACCCTACCCAATAGACTCCTCTTCGGACAATGGATCTCTTATATCGTTAGCACGATCTCAGTGTTGGTTGTATTAACAGGAGTTTTATACTGGAAACGCTCGGTTCATATCAGAAAGGCAGAGTTAATGCTGGCGAGGCTGATATCTAAAGTCATCGCTGTGGTTTTCGTTATGTTTGTAGTGTTAGATATTTTCGTTTTGTTTGAGTGGATACGGCTAATGAAAGTTGAAGGGTGGATAGAGGATTTTATTCGATGCTCATTGCGCTATAAGGATCAGCAGGGCAGACCACTTGATGAGTTCTGGGGTAAAGTGAAGTTGAGTATTGTTTTGGTGAATATAACTGTGGCGATGGTGGTTGTATACTATGTGTATTTAAAAAAAAAAATCAAGCGAGAGGGCACCGAAACCAACCGATATTTCGCCACTTATTCTGATTGATTTGTACAATTTGCGTTGAAGAATTTTGTACAGATTTGCGTTTAAAGCGATATGAGAAATGACGTATTTATATAGTTTAATTTGCTTTTCTAAAAAATTCAAATAAGTTATTTCCAGAAGAAAAATTAATTAATTTGAGCTAAATGTCTCTTTGGATTAAGTTGAGTCGCTCTGTTAAATAATTTTTAAACTACTCTTAGTTCCGCAGAATAGTAGAAAAGGGAAGTACTAAGATATGACACGATTTCGTCGAGCTTTTCCGGACTCTGACTTCGAGGAGAAGTACAACAAGCGTCACAAGTTGGGATCTGGAGAAACCATAAGACTTCTGTTCACTATGGCCCTCCTTGCTATCTTCTTCCATGGTCTTCATGACATGGTGGAAATCGTCTGCTGGAATAGGGAACTGATTCCCACCAAAATCTGGCGAGTTTTTCCCGTCCTTGCTGCAGTAGTACTACTATTTGGAATCTATCTGCTACTGTGGAAGAAAACTAAGATCAATAAGCGCTATTCAGAAATCTTGTTGTTGTTCTTCATTGCAGGAGGCTTCGCGATCGCGTTCTTTGGCATGGGCTCGTATGACATCACCAACCCGTCGCCTAATAACAGCTATTGGGAAGGTGTCAACATCCAGTTTTACTCGTTTATGGTTATATTGATTCTTAAACAGCAAAGCGCGCGCATTCTCATCGTTATCGCGAACACTTCAGCGTTGATTGCTTGGCGCACGAGGAATCCAGGGGACGCTGTTAACCTTATTGATACCGTAGGACTTACTTTGCTGATCATTTTCATTATCATCAGATCTGAGAATTGCGAAAGGGATACCTTTCTCAGAGACTATTCGAAAGAAAGAAATTTTATGAAAATTTTGGACACGATGCCGGAGAGTGTTATAGTGCTGGATAGGAACAAGCATGTTGTTTTCGCGAATGATTGCAGTCAAGTCATATTTCACCCGAATAAAGTCATCGAGCGAACCGCCGAGGCCCGTGCAAAAATTTTCGATGAGTTTTGCTCGCGATTTAAGCATTTGAAACTGAGGGAGCTACTATCAAATTCGAAAGTGAGATTCGAGCCGTCAAAGACAATAGGTGAAGGGGCGAGTCCTATGCTGGATGAAAAATCAAAAACACCAATCAGATATGAGCTAATGAAACGAGAAACGATCAAGAAAGTAAATAACCTCGTTTTAGGCATGCAATAAATGTTTCTACTTTTTTTTTTTAGGAGAAGAAACATCACAAATTTCTGAACTTTTTTGAAACAAAATCGCGAAAGACTCCCCTCACGCTTGAGGCTGTGATCGACTATCTACTGTTGCACGAAAAAAATTTCAGAGCCTCTCCAATTCATATCAACCCTCTCACCAGAGACACTTATTTTTTGAGCTACGAAGCGTCTTTGGAGATGAGATACTTTGAAATTAACATTACTTTTAATCCCATTGAATACGCAGCCTCCTTGCTAATAGTCGTCAGGGAAACCACCCAAAATTACCAAATCTCCATGCTTAAGAACCAGGATAAAATGCGCACCTTGGCTTTAGCTTCGATCTCGCATGAGTTTCGAACTCCTTTGAACGGGTCGTTAACAATGCTTCAGCTCGCGATGAGAAATCCAGATGTCCCACCCACAGTCACTAAAGAGCTCCTCACACCAGCACATGGCAGTATGAAGATGCTTTTGAGCCTTGTGAATGATATTCTTGACTACTCTCAAATTAACGAGAATAAATTCAAACTCTTTTTCGTTGAAACGGACCTCAGGCAAACAGTTCTTGAAACGATTTCCGTCGTGGAGATGCTAGCGACTCGGAAAGGGATTCAAATTTTACACTCTTTTCCTGACAATTTGCCATCTTTTTTCTCAACAGACCCGAACAGGCTCAGTCAGATTCTTCTAAATCTGCTCAGCAACGCGATTAAGTTTACAATTGAAGGGCATATTACAGTTATGCTGGAACTCGATGATATCTGCAACAATTTAATACATATTGCAGTTGAAGACACCGGAATTGGCATGAAGCCAGAGGACCTTGATAGACTGTTTTCGAACTATACAAAAATTGATCTCGGTGAAAATCAACATCTCAACTCCGCGGGATGCGGGCTCGGTCTAAATATTGCAAATAAACTTGCAATGGCATTAGGCAGAGGCGAAAGAGACCATATGAAAGTTGAATCGACATATGGTGAGGGAAGCAAATTTACGTTTACTATTGAAAACAAGGCCCGTGATGTCACGTTGCTGCCTGATACGATAGGGAGTAGAAGGAAGCTGACACCCTCTAAACTGGAAGATAAGAATAATTCATTTCAGAATAATTCAATCATGTCGCATGGATTCAAAGAATCTGATTATCTCGTGAATGATGCCCTTGATGACAGCTTTAGATATTCCCAAAAGATGAACGAAGCGAACGACGAGAGCGAGAGACAAGCATATGTCTATAAACTCGAACCGCATAAGAGCGATATTTCAATGCGAGCGTCAGTGACTCAAAGAGGTCCGCCTTCAAGGACTGATCGGGGCGGTCCTTCAAGAAATGATAGAGAATTTGTATTAAGAGCCCAGGTGGAGACTGAAGCCGAGCCCAATGTATTTGTGGTTGACGATGATCTTTTCAACGTCCATTCATTGCAAATGCTGCTGTCGACTTATGGAATACGCTGCTTCCCAGCGTATGATGGGTCTCAGATAGTTTCAATTATTGAAAAAAGATTCGTATCAAAAGCAAGCACTTCTTCAACAGGCACTAATGGCATGCATTCAGGACTGGAGAAAGCGACAGTGATTTTTATGGATACGAATATGCCTGTGATGGATGGGTTTGAGGCAACAAAAAGGATAACGAAGCTTGCAAAGGAAGTAGGGAAAGATGTAATTGTAGTAGGAGTTTCGGGGTATGTGGATGCAGAACATCAGGAGATGATGTTAAAGGCTGGGGCGAATTATGTGTTGACGAAACCGATTCAAAAAGGGGAGTTGGAAAAAATTTTAAAGAAACACTCGTTAACGAGCAGCACATTATGAGTGCTTTGAGTTACATAATGCTGTGCTTTACAGAAAAACTTACAAAAATTTGTTTTATAGTTTGTTAATAGCTCAAACTCAGATCGGAATGAGAAAACATTTTTTACTATTTTTTTGTGAATTAATTATTTTTGATTGAAAAAAAGCATTCCACATGTAATCCAAAGGTTTTCTACCTCTAGAAGAGCGTTTTTTCAGACACATCGGATTTTTTGTGCTTGATTATAGGTGATTCAGGTTAACCTCTAATGGATTCTTTGAAGAGAAATGAATATAATTTGATAGCGCTGTAATACGATCGAGGAGTTATGTTGATCATGATGTTATTAGAGTCACTTGGCAATATTTGAATTCTGATCAACAAAGCTCGATTTGAATGGGACAATTAACAGTTCGCAACAGCTTGTTTGCCCTCGGGCTAGGCTGCTACCCTATTAATTCTGCAGTATTCAGGATTTTCCTTAAAACACAGGAGGTTGTGAAGAAAGCCAATTCAGATCTTGAGGTTTTGAGTCAATAAGAAGTAGTATCATATATTAGGTTGAAGAGATATAATAAAAAAACAGTTTAGAAGAGAATTAAAGCATATACAGAGGGCAACATTTGACCAAATAGCAGGTATAATGTGCTATGACAACACTGAGTCCTATGGAAATTTAAGTTTTTGCGGTATTTCATAAATAAGTTTTATCGATCTATCTATTACTTAATTAAAGCGCTATGCAAAGAATCCTTGAGAATTAATTCCTAAATAGCGCATTCGAAAGTATCCAAGCAGAATCTTAAAATTGCATAATCGCTTTTTGAAAGGACGCTGAGAATGAGTGGTTAAAAAGCCCAAATTTGACAGCAGATGTGCATCTTCTCAGTGAAACTTGTTTGCTCGGCAGGATTTTTTGTGGATAATTCGAAAGAAATACATGGAAAAATTCTCTCAGTCCAAGTCACAGATCTCTTCGTTCGAAATCCTCTCTAAATAGTGAACAAACTCATGGTGCTCGAAAAAAACCATTTGCATTACAATTGGCTCATTCATATGGATTATCAGTTGTGTTTTATTCCTTATAATTGCACCTGAGTTAATAATCAATGAGTCAGTCAAATAGCCATTGTTTCTGTGTTTATGGCGTTTTTTGATTATTTTGAGCTAATTAGATTGGCTTTACCTTATCTTACTTATGAAACTTTGCTTGTGTTGCTCTATATTATCGATATCATCCCCCAAAACTTACCCACGAAAAATTCCAATTTATATGCACTAAAAATTAATTGTGTCAGCTAAATAACCAATTTTTCTTAACCTAGCGTATTTCATTAAATAAAATTAAATCAAAGTGATTCCCATTACGCTTTGTTACCGAACCAGCCTTCTCACTAATCAATGAAATTTGAAGATACCTCTATAGAAGAGAAATATTACCGCGAGCTTATAGAAGAACGAAACAGTTATTCTGGGCTGCTGAAAAAATGCATTTGGGCCGCTCTCACATTAAAAATCATCGAAAACGGCCTGGGCATGCAGGCAGAAGGATTTTCCATCTTTAGGGCACTCTGCTTTGCCCAGTACGCTATGGTCGCGGTCTCAGGTTACTTCGCGGTCAATATTCTCCAAAAAATCCAGAAGCAGAGCCTCTTATTTGAATTCGGGACCCTAACCTTCCTTAACATCATTGGAAACGCTTTAAATGTCGTATCAGTCTACTTGGGACTCTCGGTCTACAAGGAGAATTCGCTTTTCTACGGCACACAGATAGCAATACACAATTTTTGGTTTGATCTTGTGCTAGTGCAATTTTTCCTGGACTGGCGGGTTCGTTGCTATGCGTTTGTTTTCTTCATTTTCACGATAATGGGGACGTGCATCTATGAAAAAGGCTTTGTAGCTTACGATTTTGTGTTTTATATGTTCGGGTCGATCCTGATGGTGCTAATCTTCTATCTCCAAGAGAGATCCCGTAGACTGTCCTTCAAGAAAAAAGAGTTGGAGAACCAAAAAGCCACTGCGTTCAACAAGATTTTGAAGATTATTCATGAAAATATCTTGATTCAAACGCTTGATTCTGAGATCAAATACTTCAACGAAGAAGATTGGTGCTTTCCAAGTTCTGTGACGCCGAGACATTCACGGATGGCCAGCCGCATCGAAATAGAAGAAGAGTCTAGTCGAGTTTCACCGGAAATGAGTCCTAATCGACTGTTTGCCCTGGAACCGAATTTAATTAACGGCAGCACGACTTCCAGACAAAATATTCTTACAGAAAAACATGATAATCGTGTCTCTGAGGTGCTTAATTCAATTACCGGCTGCGAAATCCCTCAAAATTCTCTTGCAATTCATCGTTTCCCAAACATTTGCAAAATTGTCTCCTCTTCAAATACTCTGGCAGATATAATAGACAAATTGAAAATTGAGCAATATTACGAAGAGCTCTCGGCCAATAAATTTCTTCCTCTCAGAGCTCAGTTTGTTCGAAGCAACGGCGAAGTGCGGATTTTAGAACTCAGCTTATCAGGAACAACTTTCGATAACCAGTCTTGCGTTGTTCTGATATTTAGGGATATCAGCGAGAGTGTGAATAACCTCAGAGAAATCAATGAGCTGCAGCAGAGCATCCTTAGCTCGTTATCCCATGAGCTCAGGACGCCACTCAATGCGAATATTACGTATCTAGAGCAAGCGAAGGATGATCCATTTGTTAATGCTCAGACCAAAGAAAAATATATCCTACCAAGCCTTAATTCGGCTCGGATCCTCCTGTACTTTATCCAAGACGTGTTAGACTACATTAAAATTCAATCTCAATCATTCACGCTGCATCCGACCAATCAATCTATTATCTCAACAATCCAATTTTGCGTAAACCTGATGAGCACACAGGCTCAGAAGAAAGGACTCGATTTCATCGTGAACATCAGCAATAAAATCTATCAGTCTCCTCAATTCGTGACTGACCACACAAGAGTCAAGCAGGTTATTTTAAACCTCCTTTCCAACGCAATTAAGTTCACGAGTCATGGCTCAGTGCAAATCAGAGTAGAAAAGAAAGGCCTTGACAAGCTCTGCTTCTCGGTGATTGATACGGGACTCGGGTTGCATCCTGATCACTTGGAACTGATCCAATCGCGTCTCGAAAGCGGAGTCATGAGACTGAAAATAAATAATAATTCACATGGATGCGGGATGGGTTTAATGATAAGTGATTTCCTTGCGAAGAAACTGAATCCTGCGAGCAACGTGAGGATGAAGATCACCTCTCAGAAAGACATAGGTTCCGTTTTCTCATTCGAAATAGAAGAATTACAGTTGATGGGAGACTGTGCGTCCTCTAAATCTTTCATTGTCGGAAGCGCTGATGACTTTACGCAAAAGAATGAAAGGGCACCGTTAGGCTCAAGTCGGAACCTGGACGCCAATAACAAGTTTATGACACTTGAAGAAGAGGAGGAGAATGAAGAGGAAGAAAAAATCATCGGGAAGTATGTCAACAAACAGCCGGAATTCGATCATGCGGTTGTGATGATACATAACCCGCCTGAACAAGGTTTCGTGAGCCGCCTTCGAGCAGCGTCAGTGGGAACGGGGCTTCAACATCGGCTTGCGAAAAAAAGCCAAACGGTTCAACTAGCCCGCAGAAACTTCGCGGCTTCCCAGACTCAGGACCTTGATAATTCTGAAAACGATCTCCATGTCTATACGGCTGAAGGAAGCGGAGCTACTCCTGTACCGTGTATGGCATCAATATATAAAAGAATGATGGTATCTCCTTTTAAATCAGCCAGACAAAGGTCGTTCACGGTGGTTACAGAAACGAACGAGGTGACTTTATCAAATCCGATGCTGACGCCGAGCCCGGTTTCGAATAAAAAGAAGAGGCCAGATATTCTCATCGTTGATGATGATGGGTTCAATTTAATGACTTTGGAATCGTTGCTTAAGAGTTTAGGACAGCGTTGTGACACTGCGAATAACGGAGAAATCGCGTTGAACAAAATCGAAGAGAGACTTCGAATTCAAAGCAGAGGATATAAGCTTGTCATAATTGATCAGTGCATGCCTGTGATGAGCGGGATTGAAGCCACAAGGATAATCAGAAGTCGATTCGGAAACGAGATAGCGATTATTGGGTGTACGGCAACAGAAGATACGAAGTTGAAGAAGCAATGGAGGGAAGCTGGCATAAATCAGTATATTCAGAAGCCTATACAAAAATTCCAAATAGAAGCTATCTTGAAAAAACTGAATTTATAAAACGCTGGCGATTACAAAATCGTTTTGTAACCTGCTTATTTAGAAAAGAGGTTGTTATGACAAAAATTTTATTTGAGTAGTTTTGCAAAATGTATGCCAAATAATATATTTACACCATAAATTATAATAAATCGAATCACTCTAAAAGTCATAAAATTAGTTCTCAGTCTGGCTTATTTGAGATTTACTTATGTGGTAAGTATATCTGCTAGCATTCCTTCATGAAAGAAACGTACCCTCTCGCTATTCAGTACTATTTATTCAAGATTATTATTAACCTTATCTCATGATTAAACTTTGTTGATTGGACATACTCTATTCTTGCATTCTATAGATAAAACATGAATTACGTTAAAACGACGACGTTCTTCAGACTCATCAATCAGAAAACTAGAGAGTTTAGTAAAGTTACGCATCAAGAAAAACTTGCTAGAAGCTATCTTCCTTCTTGGCAGTGTTTTTTCTGATAAAGGCCCAGATTTTCACAGTTGTATCCCAGCTTCCTGAAGCAATCAGACCTGGTTTTGGGTTAGGGTTCGAGTCGAGACTCCAAACTGCGTTAGAGTGAGCAATGACAGATCTAATCATCATTCCTTCCTTGTAGTCCCATGTTTTAATCGTCGAATCTTCACTTCCACTGAGCATGATATCGTCTTCTCCCATAGTAATCGCCCAGACGGGAAGAGAGTGACCCTTGTAAACCATCACCACCTCTCCTGTCAATAGATTCCAAAGCCTCATCGTCTGATCCGAGCTTCCTGTCAGCAGACGTCCATCTGACAATTCATAGAAGCACCAGATCGGCAGAGTATGTCCCTTCAACTCCATCAGGAGCTGACCAGTTCCAATCAGCCATACCTTTACTGTGTTGTCTCTGCTTCCACTGACTACTCGATGTCCTGTGATGCATTTGACTGATCGGACATAATCATCGTGCCCTTCGATAGCGCGCAATTCTTTGCCCGTCTCCCAGTTCCAGATTCGAATCATGGCGTCCTCTCCTCCACTAGCTAGGTCACCTTTATCACTTACTGATAAGCAACGAACAGGCCTTGAATGTCCTGTTATTGTCCTTACTACCGTGTACTTGTGTGAATCCCATATTTTTATCGTTGCGTCTGAGCTTGCGCTGGCGAATCTATCTTTATTGATCTTACATAGCGCTCGAACTTGATCTTGATGGTCAGTAAGCGTTTTGACACAACCACCTTTCTCCAAAGACCAGATTTTGATCGTTTTATCCTCACTACCACTGGCAACACGATCATCTGTCAACCAAAGCACCGTCCAAACAGGTTTCGTATGCCCTGTAAATGTCATGATGTTCTCTAGTTTCTTCGACGCCCAGATATTAATCAAGTTATCCTCTCCGCAACTCACCAAGTTACCATCTGGCAGCGTCTCAAAATCCAACACAGGGAAATAATGTCCCTTTAATTCTTTTATCAGTTCACCGCTTTCCCTGTTCCACAGCTTGATTGAGTTATCCGCGCTTCCACTGACCAATGTCCCATCAGGAAGGACCTTCAACGCATAGACATAATCATCGTGCCCTCTGAACTTCCTAAGCTGCATTTTGGAATTCGGTTCCCAGATTTCGATCGTTCCGTCTCTGACTCCGACCGCGATGTTGCCGTCTTTCATAACCGCGACCTTGTAGACGTAATCGCTCATTCCTTCAAGTACAGCTATGCATTCTCCATTCTTCGGGTTCCAAATACGGACGGTTTTATCATCACCACCACTAACGATATTCCCATTTGGAAGAAGTGCAAGAGACCTGATGAAATCTTCATGACCGAGAAGACTGCGCTCCAGCTTGCTATTCTCAAGGTTCCAGATCTTGATCTGCCTGTCAGCACCAGCAGTAGCAATTTTATTCTGCGGCAGCGGAAGCAACGCGTGAATAGCTTTCGTATGACCTGAAAGACCTTTTGAAAGTTCTTTGGTTGAAGAATCGAATACTTTCACGAGATTATCAATAGCAATCGCCAGACGATTATCTGAAAGCGCGGCAATAGCCTTGAGACTGTGGTTGTACAATGGAATCGTGTTCTTCGTCTCACCAGTCTCCACGTCCCAGATCTTGACCGTTCTATCTTTAGAAGCAGAAGCCAATGAACCATCTGACATGACTGCCATAGACAAAACGTGATCAGTGTGGCCAACCAGCGTCTTAGAAAGCTCTGTAGACTTCGGATGCCATGAGAGCTCCGCGTTTGCGATACCCTAAGGGAATTAAATTAGTATTATTGAAAAGTTAACTGACAATACGTGAAGCTCAAGGAGTTTCTTTAGTTTCTGCTTCGTATACTCAAGGACTTCCATTCGGATTTTTTCGAATCTGAGCATGTTGAATTTGGGTATAGTTGCAAGTTTCTGCTCGACGACTTTAGGGTCCATGTTCAATTTCGAAACGTCGTAATTGTCCTCTTCTTTGTTACCTTCATAATCGATGAAATCATGGTCATTGACTTGCTCGTAGTATTCGGTTTCTCTGTGCATGATGATATCGAAGTGTTTGCGCACATGCTGCTTGTATTTGTCTCGGGCGTTTTCTGTCAAAATAGTGACGGATTTCATAAGATCGCCAAAACGTTCGTCAATGTTGGTCAGCTCATCTTTTTGAGCTGCCTCGTATGGGTTGAACGCTGGCTCGTTGTTTTTCTTACGACTGAACATTTTTGTTTTTATCTGAAAAGAACAGTAGAAAAAATAATTTTCAGAATTTTGTATATTCTGATTAAATTATTGAAACGAATTTGCCGACTGATTATGGAACTTTTTGAAAATTGCAATAGTCTGATGTGATTTTCTCGGAAGAATGGTGTGCTTGGTGGTCGTAGTAGTGCCAATCGCAGCCATTTAGGTGTATTGAAACCTTGAAAATTTGATAATGTAATTACAAAGTTGCAAATTTAACAAAGTAAGATTTCATATAATCTTTCCAAAAACGAATATTTAAGTTTCTCCGATTTTTCTGGAATTCACGCATGTAACATTGTTTCGTCACTTTAGTGTAGCATGTCGAGAGGATCTAAAGAAACTACTTAGAAGATTTTTCCTCTTAAGTTCAAATCGAATCTGCTGTTGATAATGATTTATTCTCTCAGCAAGAGTTGAAACAGGGTAGTCAAAATTTCTTTTCGAGAATATCTTTAATAACTGCAATTCGAGTCATTGTGGATGATTTGAAAAATATATGATATCCATCAGTATGACTTCAAAAAAACAGGAATTTTACCAGAAAATAAGCAATTAACAATCGATTCTCAAACCCAAAACCATTATCAGAACTATAAAATGTCCAAGTATACAGCTTCATAAGCAGTTCCTTACTCATGAATTTGTGAATGAAAGATAAAGAGTAATTAATCGGCGCTTCTTCACTGGTTTCTTACACATTGGACATTCTTCTTTCTTTTTGAGCCATTTCGTCCAGCACTCTTTACAGGCAATATGGCCACATGGACTTGAGCACACATTTTTCATCTCATCACCAGCAGCGTAACAAATTAAACAAGATATCACAGGTCCTTTCACAGCTTGATTACTGACTGAAGGTTTCTCGAGGGCTGCCTCTTGATTATTATTGCTGGTAGTAGAGGGCCGATTTTCCAACTCCATCCCATCATTTTTCTTTTGAATTTTCGACAATTCATCAGCTTGGTTGAGTCCTTCTTTACCCAGGCTGTCGATATTTTGATTTATTTGATGTCTTGGCTGGAATTCTTTACTTTCTTCATGGAACGTGAAAGTTCCTATCGAATGTGTGTTTGGCAATGGAGACTGCTGAGGATAATTTTCATGTCGAAAAGTATATGAATTGGAGTTTGAATGCTCATCCATGAATCTTGGTAGTCTCACACCTAGCGACTCAAATGGTTCTCTTCGAGCGATGCTCTCATTCTTGCTATTAGTGAGGTTAAATAAACCTGCTGTATCTCCACGGTGACGATCAATAGGATAATCAATCTCAGCGTTTCCACCCCCGAACTTTGACGTCAGAATCTGATTATTTAACTGGGCTTCTGAGAATAAATATCCTCCAGAAACAAATCCAGGGAAAGGTTGCTCTGGGTGTCTCTCCTCAAAGTTAGTACCACCAACTTGACGACCTTTGTTTTGAGAAAGTTCAAGATTCTTTATTCTCGTCGTCTCTTGCTCTAGATTCTTAGATGGAGTGAAATTTTGAGATTTCAAAGTTCCTTCAGACCGATCTGAAATCGGCTGTGTCAAATTGGCTGGAAGCCGCTGAGAGCCTTGTTGTGGAGGGGTCGTCCGATTTGATTTTTCTAAAAAGAATCGAGACACTTTCTGAAGCGCAAGCCCAAAATTATCAACGCTGCTGAGGTTAGACTTCACCCAATTCGGCAGCTCGTTTTTGACAGCTCCCCACTCGAATCTAGATCATGTTGAGATATTTTAATCTTATAAAAAACAAAAATTGAATACCTTTCGTCACACAATACAATCACACCATAGTCACGAACGTTTCTTATTATTTGTGCCACAGTTTGATTAAGAGCTAGGCTAGCCTGCCGGAAATACCAGTCTTTCCCTGAGAGTTTCTTGGGGTTGAAACTATTGCGGTTTGAGTCTAAAAACGCTTTTTTCAATTCAACTCTATCAGAATTGATTACTAAATGCTGCAAAATATTCTTTACCTGCGGTCGACTAAGGAAGGATAAGGAACTCCCACTACAAAAACCGCTCTTGCCAATTCATCAGCAAAGTCGATATCTTCACTGAATTTTCCTTTACATACAGTAAAAAGTATTGCTCCGTTGCCTTTAGCACATTTGGCATAGTCAGCTAAGACTCCTCTCATTAGCTCGCTAGTTTTCGGTTCTTGGAAAGTCTTCTTATGTTCTTCAAGTCGCTCGATAATAGTTTTCTCTATTCCGAGCGATGTTGCCCATACTTCGAGACAGCGATTCATTACGGCATATGAAGAAAAAAAAATCAGCATTCCATTGGGTATGACTCTTGAAAAATTGACCAAGCAGTTGCCGAGATCTTTGATGGATGCTTCGTTATCTCGGTTCTCATAGGAAAGCTGTATCGGAGAATTATTAATTCCTTTCTTCAGAATAACAGACAAGCACTGCGATTTAATGTCGATAATGTGGTTGTTGACGAGTTGGACCTTGAAATTGGTTTTCAGCTCACTCTCAAAGTATTTAAAAGGCGTTAGCGTTCCAGATGTTAGTATTATATTTCGAGGGGAAAACTGTTGAAGATATCGGAAGCCGATACCAGGATCATGGCACCAAAAAGAAACCATTAAATCTTTCAAGAGTAATTAATCATCATCGTGAGGGCAAAGGAAAATAGTTTACTAAGATTATTTTCAGGGTCGATACGAGCATAAGCATCATAGAAATTCGCCATCTCTGAGTCCCAATTCGGTTGATTACCAGCTAATTTGGATAAATGATTCATGATTATAGTATTAAAGTCAAGAGAATTTGTACCTCTTTCTCTCTCAGCTTCAGCTTCCACTAGAGGAATAAGGATTTCCGTGATTGCCCAGAGTTGTTCTAATCCATTTTTATTTGAGGTGTCTAAAAGTAGTCAATCAATTGGGTCAATATCTTTTAAGAAGATTCATACAAACTGAAAGGTCTTCACGTGCTGTGAATAGAATGTCTCGAAATCGATGGATGTTCCCACTATGGAGCCCTTCTGCAAAGGGATTCTGCTCTCCGTGCTGAGGGTCTGGATCAATCATCATACTATCGGATAAAAAAGCATCACGACCTAAATTTTGGATCAATATTTCACGATTGTTATGAAGTCTGAATATTTACCCGCAGAAAGGTAACGAAGCATCCTTTGAAATTCTTTCCCAGGAAAGTTTTTTCCTTTGTTATCATATCTAACCGGAGTTTTTTTCCATCTTAGGGATACTGGTAATATACTACCTCAGCACAATTTATAAAAAGCTCTTTTACTTGAGTCTAGTTTGAGGACATCCATTAATTTGAGCCTCCATTTATTAAAATTCAATGAAAGATTGGTTATAACTTCACTGAGAAGTCTTATATCGATTTCAGAGGTTTTGCATTGATTTGGTTTAAGTTCGAACTTGCCTTCAAGCGTCTTCACATCGCTCTCACAATCCGACAGAATATTTGATGTCAGGTCAAAAGACACACCTTTTTCAGCAGCTGATTCAATATTATGCGCTTCATCAAATATAATGACAGCATTTTTCAGTGTAGGTTCTATTGTTTTCCGAATCTTCAGATCCAATAAATAATGTGAAGGCATGAGAATTAAGTCTGCTTTAGACTAAAACCAATTATCAGCGCACTGAAACACTGGACTGTTACTTGAAGTTTCTGCATGTAATAAAACGGGCAAAATTGATGTGTCTTCGCCATTTGATGTAGATCCTCAATGTCTAGAATTCCATCATGAAATTTTTCGGCAATAGCTTGCTCATTCATTTGCAAATGGTCGTAATATGAACATCGTCGCTCAGGATTGCCATTCGATATAATACTGTTACAAACTGCATTGAGAGGCTGTCCCTGATAAAAGATAAATTTCTCCGAAATCCTTCTAGTGGTTAGCTCTTACTTCAAGGCGATTAATGGTCGGATGAACACAAAATTGCTCTTTAGATCCCAGCACACTCATTGCCGGCCTGTAACATGTACTTTTCAATTCTTGAATCACCTATTCAGTGACACCATCACTCTTTCCAGCTAATTTTTATGCTATTACTTGATTTAACTGTGAGGAGGTTCGTAATGTATAAATAATCTTGATAGTATCTTCTGCATTCTCAGTACCTGCCGCTCGTAAACCCTCTCTTTCGGCTTTCAGCCAAGCCAACGTGCTGCAAAGAAGAGCAAGTGTTTTTCCTGTGCCTGTAGGAGACTGCAGCAAAGCGTTTTCTTTAGTCTTCAGAGCTCTGATTACTATTCAAATGATACAAATATGAAGTAATTGTTGCAAATAACCTGTTTCCATATATTTCCTTTGAGCTGGATAAGGTATCTGAGGAAAGTAAATTTCAATACCCTCGATTTTTAACTTTTGCTGAGTCTTTATTCGTTCGGCTTGAGATGCAAGGGTTAGATGTTTCCAAAGTGATTGCTATTTACCATCTATCCTTAAGGTTGGAGGCAGCTCCTTCTTTTCTTCTTCATCTTCAAAAATATCGTTGTAATTATCCATGACCTCCTGTAGCAATTGGGTTGCTTCCTGATCATACACTTTTTCTGCAGAATTTCTCTCATTTGGAGATTTGGTTTCCTCGTAATTTATTTCCATGGTGTTGGTTGATTATTATTTTTGGTTATAGTGGGAAAAAGGGCTTCGGTGTATTGAAATGGGGATCAAGTATGCCTCCTATAAATTGCTTAAGAGTCTTAATCTCTCTCGCTCATACTATAAATAAAATTCGAAAAATGCGCGGTAATTAAATTTTTGCATACCAAATATTTCGAATCCTCCAGCAACCACGCCTAACTCATAAAACAAAGTATTCTCATACAAATAAATGTTGTTGAAACTACTATAAAATTTCAAAAAACGAATTCCAGTCTTTTGATAAGGACCGTTTGCAATAATTATCAGTACAGATATTCCGCACAAAAAACTGAAGATGTTACGAAATATCATCTTATACAATATATAAAGAAACCGACGAAAGAGCTGTGATTATGAACATTGTTAGAGGCAATGAAAAGAGCTTGAAACTTGATTCAAACTTCTGACCCAGCTTTTTATTGATTTTGTTGTCCAAGAACAATATATATATAATGCCGAGTCAGCCTTAAAAAAAAAAATCACAAAAAATATCTATCAAGGTGGCTGCTCGTGACTTTCGTTTTTGAAAAAGATAATTAGAGTTTTTTATCATGTGCAGACGCGTTTCATCATTTATGCTTAGTCATCCCAAACACTTCGGACAAGGCAAGAATAGAGTACAATAGTGCCGTCTACATATTTGCACAGTCAGGTCAATAAGAAATAGTATGTTTCTTACTGCTTCAGCCCTCAAAAAGCATTTGACTAAGCCATGGAGTAGTCTAATATTTTCCACATAATCATGAATAGAGTAAAATTTTATCAATTATTGCAATAAAATTTCATTGAGCGTTCTTTGATCGAACTAAAAAAGTAACTCAAGGAACTGTGGATCTGCTTAACCACTTACTACGACCAATGGCAGAAGTATCCAACCAAACTACAACCTCAACACCTGCAAATTCAATTCCAGCTTTGGCTAAGAAGTTAGTTTCCCTCTGGAATGATGACTCGCACTCATTTCTGAATCACATTGAAAAGAACCTTGACAATGCAGACATTAAAGAGAGAATTCTGAAATATCCTTTTGAAAAATTATATGAGCAATTGTTATCAGACATCTTTCAAAGTCCTACTGTCATTTCCTCAGAAATAGAGAATTTCGATCGTGCACTCTCACACAGTATTATGGAAAAACAGAAAACACAGAACATTACTCAGAGTTATCTTGATGAGAAAGCAAACAAACAAGCTGACTCGACAAATTACCAACATCAAATCAAAATCCTCGAAGAAGAGCTCATCGAAAATAAAAAAGAACTCGAGAAGCTTCGCACAAGTCACGCAGCATTACTGCTTGAAAAAACCAGTCTTGAAAACAAGACTCATGCATTGCAGTCAGAAGTAGTAGAAAGCAATGAAAAAGCAGCAAAGGAGTTATTTGAAGCGAAGTTTAAGTTAAAGGAAAAACAATATGAATGTTCAAACCTCTCAAGCGAGGTATTTACAATGAAATCCCAATTAGAAGGGAAAGCCCAAGAATGCCTCGATCTTCAAAAAGAGATAGCAAATCTATTGCAACGAAACAAGCTTCAAGCTAGTAACTTTGAGGAAATATCTAAACAACTTTCTGAAAAAAATTTAGTTTTGACGAAAGAAGTCGAAGAACTTAAAGGAACTTCAAAATCACAGGCCCAACAAATAAAAGAACTAGAAAACGACATTCAACAAAAAAGCAAGCAGCTCTCGAAGATAACCCAAGAGTATGAAAACGCGAAATCACAGATTCGACAAATTACAAAGTCTGAAAAGACACAATCTGCTCAAGCAACTTTAACCAGCAAAATTTTGGAAGCGCTTAGAGAGGGTAACAGCAATGGAAACCTTGATGGTCAAGGTGATCAAGAGATAATCTTAAAGCAGCAGATCAAAATTCAAGAGCTGCTTGGGCAGCTCCAGTCGAAATTCACTGGGGATGGAAAAGCATTCAAAGGAAGCGACCAAGCAAGAGATATCAAGAAGCCAGAAGCTACTGGCTTCGATGCGAAACAACAAGAACCACAGACTAATAGAAATGCTGCTTCGGTGAGCACATCAGAATCTGTTGAGAGTAAAAGCGGAAATAATGGAGGTTCCGAAAGAGAATTATTGAAGTTCAAAGAAAGAGCAAGTTATTGGGAATCTAAAGCAAAGCAGTTGCTAGATACGCTAGAAGGACAAGAAAGAAAAATGATTCAGAGTGCCAATACGGCACAAGAGCAATTCGCAAAATATGAAGAGCAAACACGATCGTTGAGATCCTCGCTAAGCGAGAAAAACTTCGAAAATGGCCGATTGAGCGATGAAATTGCAGCTCTAAAGCAGCAAATAATTATCGAGAAGCATAAATCCGAGCTACTTGAAAGGAGACTCGCGGAAAATCATCATGAACTAGAAGAGGCAAAACGTAATCTCGAAATTGAGTATGCTGAAAGTGAGAAACTAAAGCTCCAGGTCAGGAGCCTCAAAATTCAATTAGAAACCCAAGAACGAGATTTGAAGACTACCAAGAAAAAAGCCGCTGATTTTGAAGAGTCTTTCATCCAAGAACAACGAAAATCCACAAACTTAACACAACGAATAAATGAGATAGAAAAACTCAAAGTAATCCAGAGAGAAGGAATTGAAACAATAAAGAAAGAGAACCAAAGTCTCAAGGCAAGTTTGATCTCAGTCAAAGAGGAATTAGCTCAGACTCGTTCATTTATTTATGAAGCACCCGCTATTTCAGAACACCCAAGTCACCGCAGATTCTCCAAAAGTTATGCATTGCAGAAAGGTCAAACTGACTTCCCAACATTAAACTTAACAAATGCTCATCGAAGAAATAAAACTCACGCTTTTGAAGACAGCAGCTTTATCCAACCTCCCTCCCTTGAGGACTTGACTAAGCCCGGAAAAATCGATAGAAGTCGTCTCCAAATTCAGGATTGTTCCATTCTTGAATCAAGAAATGACTTAGAAGATGAGAACCCAAGAAATGAATCTTTTTCCGAGTCGAATATTTCAAAATCTGGTAATGATGGAGGGCTCAGTAATAACCATACTCCAAGAAGCCTTTTCCGTGATGCCGAAGACCTCGAGCAGAATGAGCCGGTGTTAAATAAGTACTTTTTCCGTATCCCCAATCCAACAACAAAAGTTCAATCAAAACAGAAGGGAGATTTAACTACCCCAAGAGTTAATTTGCCTTACCTAACGCAAGGAGGAGCTTCATTGGAGTCGCTTGAGGAAGATTATTCTGCAAATTGGGGGAAAGGGACTTTTGGTGAAATTGCCAGTCGATATCCTAATATTTTGAGTCCCTTGAACCAGAAAAATGAGGGTTCGGAGCTTCAAGCGAATGTGTGCAAAAACTGCAAGAACCAGCTCGTGAAGTACCAAACAAATTCTAAACTGCTGATTTCGAGTTTATCGACTATGCGTATGGCATCTCAAACAATCAGTACACAACTCCAATCCAATAAAAAATCCAAGAAAGTGGATTCTGAAAAATTAAAGAAGCAGTTTCTCAATTGCCGGAAAAGTGTGATAAGAGCAAGCCAGGAACATTCTGCGACTGGGATAAGGAAACAGGTAGAGAGCAAGATCTCTCGAAATAAAGTGAATTATATTGAGAATAAATGCAAAATCGAAAATTTGCAAAGAACCTATGATACACTCAAAAGTATGGTGAAGCCTTCTTCCCACAAGCGAGGCAATTCAGTTTTTCAATTGAACCTGCAGGGTTTAACACTCGAAAAAATAAACGAACCTAAAAGCTACTCAGCCAGATTTTCATCTAGCGGCTCTGAGAAGCAGTTCCAATCCCAGACGGTGAATACTTTAAAGGAGGATGAAGTAAAGCGTGGTAAAAAGATTAATATACTGTTAAGAATGGCCTGGCTCTCTGTGTTTGCCTTGACAAAGCGGAAATCAGAAGCTAAGTTAGCAAAATCTTATAATCGACTTGCAAATTTACATAATACAAACTCTAATATTCATGCCTTGACAATTTCAGGTCCAAGTCCAAAAGCCTTCGATCGACCGAAGAGTTTCGAGGGTAATTCTAGTTCTCCTCGTCTATACTTTGCTCTTGATCAAGTTAATCAGAATAGCGGAACCCCACAAAACAGAGGAATTCACAGCAGACGCACAGAGAGCATAGATTTCACACCAAGTTCACCTCATAAAAAATTCCCACATCACCAGCAATCCCAGTCGTTATCTCCAAGTAAACAGTTCTCAAATTTCAAGGAAACGAATGAGTCATCAAATTCTCTATACACGCAGCAAAATTCAGAGGTCAAGCATAATAGAAGCGTGTCTGAACCACAAAACTTTCGAAAAACGCTTTCTTTATCTAGAAAGGACAATTTGAATGTACTTCTTGAGCTATCTGATGAACTAAACCAGACAACAGTTATCCATCGAGACGGCGACCCAACCTCTGCGGTAATTAAAGAAGATCCTCAAGAAGAATTCCTCATCGAAAAAGAGATTTTGCAAGAGCAAAGAGAGGATTCAAACCCACGACGTTCAAAACATAAAAAAATAACATTTGCAGGATTAAGCAACGATCAGAGGATTACCACTGTAGAATATATCGACACTGCGAGTACCAAAGACAGTCCAATGAAAATACCACAACGGGACTCGGATACTGGATTATTAGAAAGCGACCTTGGACTCAATAAAGAACCGCAAAAATTCACTTTCGAACAGAAGATATACTCGAAACCGAAAAAATTCTCGAGTATGGTTGATATGGGGAGTCTCATCCAACCACGAATTAGTGATCCCCTACATACTCAAAGTAATCATCCATTGATTTGATTTGCTAATTATAATGTTTTATATCTTCATTTAGAAGGAGATAATCCTCAGGAAACCGTTACACAAACACCAAAACGCGCTCACCTTAGGTCAGAGACAGCCTTTGTCATGGAAGAGAAAGGGAATGAGAAAGTTGATGGTCGCACTCCAAATTTCAGTCCTTTGACAAGTAAAATTCTATATTCCTAGATTGTAAACGAATTTGATGATGAGCCCTAGGTGAGAGGAGGACGTACAAATACAATAGAGCGAATCGCAAAGATAATTTCAATAGCACGAAATTGAGCAAATTGAGATCACTCAACGAGATGACGAAAGAAGTTAGAAACATGTGTGCGAAGCTCAACGATGAAGCAGAACTCAACGGTCGGAACGTTTTTACACAGAATCTTTTCAATTTATCTCCTACTGAAGCAATTACACCACAACGTCGACCTCGGCTCCAAACAGCTGCGTTTAAGACTTTGGATAAAGAAGAAGACCACTCTGAGTTGTCCCCTTATTTCAATAAAAATATTTTGTAATTTATTTCTGTTTCACATAAACGCCAATTTTTGAAGAAACTTTGTGATGTAATGTGTGTTATTATTCCTAATACGAAAGGAATGAGCTTAAAATGAATGTAATTTGAATCTCTCTAATTTCTTTACAAATAACAGATAAAAAATTACTCAAAAATCTTAGTTGAGGCTTGCCATTTCCAGATTTTTTGAGACACGTTTTTTTCTCGCGCTATTGGGTTTCGAGTCGTTAAATGGAACTATTTGATGTTGTACGCTTTCATTTCGAAGGCCTTCGTCTTCGGTGAGTGTGAAATCTTCATTCTGTTCATTTTTAGAGTTTCGTCTTTCTTTAATATATTGAATTGCTAGCTCAACGGATTTTTTCAGTGCGATGATGATATTCAATGCAGAGCAAGTGATAATGACCGCAATCGTAGCATATCCCAGTCCATTGCGGATACTCGTTTCAAAATCGTCCAGAAAGAGCAATGGGAAAGCCAGCCACAAGTTAATTCCAAAGCATATTTGAATAATTAAAAAAATCATTGTTGTTTCTCGCTCAGCAAACGGCTTCACATCATAGAATATTTTCATGTAAATCAACCATACAAGCTTGACTCCGATAAATTGCAGCAAAGGCACGATTTGGAGGTAGGTCAGAATCAACACTATTAGAGTGCTTTCTGCAATAACCAAGAAAAAGAAGAAAAACGCGTGCTGACTTGTATTCTTCATCTCAGCAGTAATAACCTGATATCTATCAAGAGTATCCTTTGCATCTTGACTGAGGTCCACTTTCCCTACAGATATTTCTTTATACACCTTATGAGTTAACCTAAATGCGTGTCTGATCAAGCAGCCGACGCCAATCAACGAGACTATGGTCAGGATAAAACTAACAACCGCATATCGATGATTTAGCGATGGCGTTTCGAATTGGAGAAGGATCGCCAGGACCAAGCTCGCGAAGTTTTCAAACATAGCTGAAAGGAAGACAGTATAGTTCAAGAAGCTCCAAAGGAAATTAAAAACTTTCTTCAGAAATGGAGGTCCCTTCTTCGTTATCATGTTTTTGAATGGAAATAGCACGATCCAAACAATGGCCCAGCAGAGCATTGCAGATATCTTATCTCCAAAGATATCTAAATACAGAGCAGATGTTTGCTGGTACTCGAAGATGCCTCGTTGGATGACAAAATCATCTTGGTTAAAGTCATCGCCTTGAAGCCATTCGAGGAATATATTTGGGGTAAGTGGTTCAATCTCAAGATTCTCAAACATCACGTAAACAAAGTCAGCGTATTTGACATTAAGATATCTGAGGATTAATAGCGCATCTGTGCCGATCTTTACGACAAAGAAAAAGGAGCCTAATGCAGGACTGACACTCTGGGAGGCTGTGGCGATAGTGTTCGCTGTTGTCTCAGCAGTTTGGAATCCCTCTGATGCTGCTACGATTTCTTGTGGAACGCTGCTGTAGTCGATGCTGGTTTTCACGGGGGCTATTAACGAGAAAAAATAAATAAATAAAATGGAAAAATGATTCAAATCATTATTTTACGAGTAGGAATGATAATTACAGAGCTTGTATTAGTTGTGTTCGATGGTTGAGTTTCATTTGTTGAATTCAAAGTGTAGTTCGAAGTATTTGATGGGTCCGTTGTATTTGATGGATCTGTTGTATTCGTAGTATTGGTTGTGTTTGAGGGATCTGTTGTATTTGATGGATCAGTTGTATTCGTAGAGTTGGTTGTGTTTGAGGGATCGCTAATGCTGATACATTCATGGGACGTCCCTTCAGTTTTATAGCCACTTCCACAAGAAGTTACGCAGCTTCCAGCCTTAAAGTAGAGTGCATCTTTACAGCAGATTGTCTGGTAATATAACGTATAGCCACCGAGACACTGGCCACAGGTGAAATTATTATAGTGACAGAAATTGCTATCGCATCCTGCTATGTTACAACCTGAAGTACATTGCTTAGTGGAAGCATCATATATTTCGTCAGCTTCACAATACCCATAATGCGTACTTGAGTCATAGCTAATTGAGCTTTTCTGTACTGAACTTAGTTCATCATTATTTTGAGGGTACCACCAATAATTATTATCTGCTATGACACACTCTGTTTTTGATTCCTCCATTCCCAACGCATAGCGGCAGCCGACCTTTGCAATTACTACAAATTTATTAGAAGATTAATAAATTGAGCAATTCCTGAGGAAGAATTACTTGCTTGTAGATTATCAGCTGTCGTGAAGGCGGAGGCATAGGAAACTCTGAAATTCTTCAAAGTCCCTGAAAATCCACAAACTGTATCGCCAATGTAAGAGGATCCATTGAATGAATCGTAATTCGGCAATTTTTCAGATTGAAATGTAGCGTTTCCATTGCTCTTTACAAGACCACTGTTCCTAAAATAGTAGTAATTGCAAGCACCGTTTGATTGATCTCCTATTCTCGAACACCAAATTGCAACTTCATAATAGACTATGATAAAATTGATCATAATTAAGTGAAACAACTCAACAGTATTTTACCGCTTTGGTCAAATTGCTGAATGTTCAGTTTTGAACTCCAACTTCCCATTGTGAGGTACATATACTTATCATAGTGGACAGCGAGTTTGAAAATTGCTCCAGAAGCTATTACATTTAGAAGTGTAAAGAAAAGAAAAGAGCAAGCAATCTACCTTTTGTCGGAGTCAACGAAGTTTGAAAAATGATAGCTTCATCGCAGCCGCTATTTACATTTACAAGGTTCGCTGCATCGATGAATTTGATAGCAAACATCATAGAGAAGGTCTGTTCATTTATGTTCGTGGAGTCTTTCGGCATTAATTTAAGGAGTTTGGTTTGGATGATTTGGGTTCCATTTGAAAAATGGTATCCTCCCTTAGAGCCATAGGTTGGATAATTCGTAATAACTAAAGCATCATCGTTGCCTTTTGTTGCGATTCCTACAAAGAGACATGAGAAAAGAGTTGCAAATTAAGATTACCCGCAAATCCATCATGATTGTGTGCGAGATCAGGAATTGTGTGCCCAGTGTTCGACCCCATCATGTACTGAATTAAATAATTTCCTCCAGTATCTAAACTCATTTCGTGAGAAAAGAGTCATGCACCTCAAGAATTACTCGCAGTTGGGAAGTTATTAAAGACGAATTCGTAGAAATCTTTCTGATCTTTACTCGCATAGAAATCTTCAAAAAGGTAGATGTCATGAACACTTCCATTGTAAGTAGCAAATTCAATAAATTCACTCGATTCAATGAAACCAAAAACGAATGTATTTCCTTGCCACTCAGGAGCATTGGAATAGGCGAATTGTTCTAGCTGAAATATCGGATTATTATTTTTAAACTGCTTGATGCTCAAAAGATAATAATTTTGGTCAACTCCGCAATAAATTTGAGTCCAGGTTGTGAGGTCGACTGGAATTGTCTTTTCAGGCGCAGTTGAAGGTTTTTTGATTGATATTGAAAGACCTGCGCTGGAATAAGTCAAAAGCATAATATTGTTTGCAGCGCTATCCGTGTAATCGCTAGATGACCAATAAGACATGAAATTAGAAATTACAAGAAACCCTGTTTTATCGATAATGCCCGCGATTAATGACTTTGAAGCCGGATTTTGGTCCAGCTTGATCCAAAAGATGAGAAAGTTTTCTTTAGTTGTTGCTTTTTATTCATTTAGATTATGTCTGCAAAGGCATTTACGTGGTTTCAGGCCCACTTCCAAAGCTGAGTATCCCAACGCATCACCTACTCGTCCATCAATGACTAGAAAATCAGGCTGAATTCGATATGGGTATCTAGATGTGGCTAAAAAAGCTTGTTAATAACAAACTTGGTATATTGGCAACCTGTCTTTGGTATTTCCAAAACATGGAGAGTGAAAACAACCAATATCAGAGCATTTTGGAAAACAACTTTTTTCATTTTATTTGCAGAGCTGAATATTTCCGAAATTATAAATTGTAACCCGAATAATTTTTGGAGGCTCAAGTCGATTCTCATAAATTTCTCTAACAAGCGGAGAGGCTCAAACTTCACACTTTCTGTGAAATATTAGCTTAAATCTGTCGCATTATAATAACAAAAATCTTGCTTCGCCTTGGAAAACAACAGTTTCTTAGAGTTTTCACCTTTTTCTTTTTTTTTTTGGCTTTAGAATATCTAATCACGGTTTTAATGAATGAAAGTGTTTGTGTTTCTACTATTGAATCAAATTCAAATGTCTACAATCGCAATCTTGCGCCAATTTCAGTTTTCAACTGAAATTGTAGCGGTAATTCCTCTCCAAAGTTTGACTACGTCTCCAAATGACTCAAAATAAAATACAGTGAGAGCCGATGAAAACTAACTCTTTCAACAATTAAAACCTACTAAGATTAATTATTTTTATCTTCTCTAATTAATAATTCCAAAGAGTTTAAAATGTGAATCAGGGGCAACGTACACCGTTCGTAGCCAGTCCTCAGAACAAAGACCGAAAGTCAAGCACTGTACTATAGTTTTATCGAAAAAAAGAAGTAATAGCGCCAAAGAGCCTTTTGAGAAAAAAAAAAGTGCATTGGCAATACTCTGATAGAAATTAGCAGATGTGTACACACTAAGCTCAACTCTGACACAAATCTATGTTGTAGGAAGGTGCCTCAACAGAATCTTTTCTCTCCTAACCAACTACGGTTTATAACTTGGTGGTTAGGCAACAGTGACTCCTTCCCAATGAAATAGCGATATTTTTAACAACAAATAGCACAATTCTATATAGCTTAGAGAAGGTGAATTGACAAGAGAAAAATAGTAGTAAACATTTATCTTCGAAATCAATATACGTGGAAAAAAATTTAGAATAAAAGACTTGTGAAAATGAATGAAAATAAATAGTTTAACAATACAAAAAGATTCAAGGACAGTCAAGCTGATGTGATGATGTGATGAAAATTAACTCGTGAGATAGTATATGCCCGCCTAGATGGAGTAATAAGACATGTAGCGATAGGGTGATAACCACAAAGGGCGATATCTATTGTAATTTACTAGTTAATTACTGCAGTATTTTAGTCAATTATCATTATTTAGTTCGCGATAGTGAATGATAAAGCAAGATCGAGATGTAAAAACAGTATTCCATATTTATTTTGGCTATTTTAATTCATTAATAGACCACTTGACTATCTGATGACAAAGATTTTTTTTCATAAAATTACTATACTTTTCCATATTGAAGTAACATGTGGATTCCATTCTGCTTAAGAACTTAAGGCGTATTTATTTGAGTATGATTTAGCCGGATTCAAAATAGAAAAGATTCAAAAGAAATACTTCCTCCGTCCAATAATTTCTCTAAATACTCAATACTTTTGATTTATATTGATACTTTCTTTCAATCGATGGTTGTGTATTACCATTACGAGAGGGTCTTATTACCATTCAACAATCTTTGACTTAGCGAACTTGGAGCAGTATAAATTACATTCTGTTAATTTCTTATTATTTCCATGATGTATATTTTCAATTTCGATTTTGTTTATTTTAGATCATATTATAGTTTAATTGCTTTTTGAAAAAATTTTAAGAACTTTTTTGAATCGAAAGAAATTGCACTAATTTTGGATTTTTCATTTAATTCCGGTCAGAAATTCAAGCATAGGGTGGGTTTATTTGAATAAACTCATTTTCTGACTTGCCTCTGGAGCAGCTTTCCTCTTAGAATATGAGAACTTTTCATGCAATTTTCAAAGACATCTTTCATCTTCAACTCCATCCTCATCTGGAATCAGTTTAGCATTTGATGATAATCATGGTATATTTCTAATCACCTAATTTATCTTGTTTTTTGCCTTTTATTGGGCCTCATAATTCACCTCAATTTCTAGAGACAAGCGTTTTTCAGCGTTCATGAATGTTAAGGACAAATTTTTCATACTGCCATCTTCTGAGTGGCCTTACAATGTTTGCTAAAGATAATTTATTCAAATGAGGTTTAAAAATCTAAAAATATTAACTCGACTGACTCAAGCTGAAAATAACTCGCTTATGAGCTTTACGGCGGCAATCAAACGCTTATTTTCTGTGTATCGTCTGTTCCCGCTCGGATTTCCAAAGGATTATTTTGAAAATAGAAGAGCTATACTCAATCATGAAAAAAACTTTCGGAGAAACCTCCTTGTCTGTACTGATTGTCATGGCAAATAAAATTAATAATGAATAGAAGCACTAATTTAGATTTTGTTGAAAGGTCGTGTGATTCTTGCACCCAAAACTTTATGAGTCTATTTCATTAAATTTTTTAATTTCTTAGTCCGCGTTTTAAATCTGAGATCCTGAATTAAGATATCTCTTTCTTATAAGGGGTTTTATGACTTAAAATCTATAATACACTCATTTATTTAGCATTTCATATAAAATAAATGTCAGGCGGTATACCAGCTGAAGCAACAGTTTCTCTCTTCGTCTTTGCATCTCTCCTTATTGGCGCAGGATTTCGAGAGCTCTATCGCAAGTTCAAGCTCCCTTTCACACCATCGCTGTTAATATTCGGAATTCTTCTGGGTTTTGTCGCAAAACGGTTCGGGCCAGATCATAATTTGATAGATTCGGCCTCCCATGTTGATCCTCACGGTATCATCATTCTCTTCATTCCAATCTTGCTGTTTGAGTCAGCAATGAACGCCGATTGGTACATATTTAAGAAATCTTTCATAAACATCCTTACCTTGGCTGGACCTGGCGTCGTATTCGGTATCGCTTTCACTGGCTGCTGGATAAAAATGCTTTATCCAACAGATGAAGCCAAAAATTTCACATGGTTTGGAGCGTTTACCCTCGCCTCGATCATATCTACAACAGATCCAGTCGCTGTTGTGGCCCTTCTCAAGGAAGTCGGAGCGCCTCCTCATTTTAATACCCTAGTCGAAGGTGAATCCCTGCTTAATGACGGTAGCGCTATCGTCTTTTTCAATCTTTTCCTCGGACTTATGAGCAAAGGTGATGCTAGTCCATTGGGCATTGCAAGAGATCTTGTGCAATTTGCTGGGTTAGGTCCCCTCATCGGAATCGTATTCGGTATCTTGGGATCCTATTGGCTTCGACGAATCATTAGAGACGAGATCCTAACATCATGCTTGACCTTCTGCATGTGTTTCCTGTGCTTCTATGTAGCAGAGTACCCCTTCGGTAGTTCTGGTATATTGGCTGTGGTTTCTTGCGGACTCTTCATGGCTGTCTTTGGCAAAACAAAAATCGACCATGAAGCAGAGCACTCTCTCCATTCAGTTTGGGGTTTCCTTCAATGGAACGCTGAAACCATCATTTTCCTCTTAGCTGGAATAATCATCGGAGTCCAGCAAGCCGAAGACAGTGAAATAGAGGGCTCCGATTGGTTTAAGATGGTCATGCTATATCTCGGTATTACTCTTGGTCGTTTGTGTATGATCTTCTTTTTCTACCCCATCCTACGCAAGAGTGGTTATGGCCTCAACTGGAGAGAGGCTTTGGTTCTGTGCTATGGCGGATTACGTGGAGCAATCAGTCTTGCACTTGCCCTGGCAATCCCCGGCAATATAATTTCTAGTCGAACTAAAAAATTGTTCGTGTTCCATGCTGCAGGTATGGCCACCCTCACAATGGTGATCAACGCCACCACCGCTGGCTGGGTAATCAAGAAGCTCAAGGCTATAAAGGTCTCTTCAGCGAAATCGAAGATAAAGCTTAATTTCCTCGCCGAAATGCACGTCAAAGCAAATCACAAGCTCAGCGATCTTCAAAAACAAAAGTACTACGAGCTCTGCGACTGGTCTCAAGCTAAAGCCCTCGTCGGGTTAAGCGAGGAAGAAAACGCGATTTTCACTCAGAAAATTGTGGAGCAAACAGAAAAAGCGTTGACTGTCGAGTACGATCATCTCGCTGAGATAAGATTCAGGATTTTGAAAATCGTTAAAAAGATGTTCTGGGAAAGTTTCGAAGAAGGACAGCTCTCTGCGGCCTCGATTATGCTGCTGTCTTCTGCCTGCGACTCTGGAATCGATAAAATTTCAAAGCCGATCATGCTTTGGGATTACATTTACAGCCATGTGTTGAGATGGAAGGGTATTAAACTCATGCAAACCCTTATGAAAGTCCCAGGGTTTAGAATCCCTGCAAAGAAATATATCGCAAGGTACATTTCCCTGCTCTACCAGGTCACAACGACGTTTATTTTGGTCGCTCAGGATATCCTTGACAACCAAGATGAAGGTGTGTTCAGCAAAAAGCATTTCCATGTGGTTATGGAGGAGCTCAAGAAGAACTTGTTGGACGCTAACAACTACCTCATTTCGATCCAAGACTCATTCGCTGATACTATTAGAGCGATTCAGGTCAAGAGAGCCGCTTTCAATATCATTCACTACCAGATTCATATTTTGGATGAGGCTTTAGAAGAAGGCCAGATTGATAAGAATGAGTATAATGAAATCAGAGGCGAGCTTGATAAGAAAATCTTGAGACTAGATAAAGTCGAAGCACATTCTGTGTGGTCGGTGCCCACCTTCGATGACTTCGTCGTGCAATTCCCAGTGTTCTCAATACTCACTAAAGCGCAATCGACTATGCTCAGAGACGCTGCGGTGACGAAAACCTACAACAAGAATGAGAGTTTGTACAACCAGGGTTACAAAGTGCAAGACATGTTTGTGATCCTTAAAGGTGTTGTTAAAGAATACTACAATGGAGACGAAACCAATGGACTTAACAAGGGTATCGGAGCAATTCTCTCCTTCGCCAACGCAGTAGAAAAGCATCAAATTGCCATCAGCAACTGCGTTGCGCAAGGCTATGTTGAATTGAAAAGAATTCCAATTGAATTAGTCAGGAACATTATGAGATCGAACAAAGAGTTCGAAGAGCAATGCTACAAGAACGCCCTCGTCAACTTCGTCAGATGTCCTCATACGAACTGCAAAGAGCTTTCGACCTTAGATGACAAGCGTATTCTTGAGTTCGCTGAAGGAGCGAAGATAGTTCACGTAAAACCTGAAGAAACCATTGACATTGAGCACGGAGCAGTTATCTTCTCAGGTTGTATTCTGAGAAAATCATCAGGAGTCTCTGCAAGCGATAACCCAGATGAGATTATGCCGAGAAAATTAACTCGCAAGCAGACAACCCTTAAAAATACTCTGCCACAGACCTACGAAGCAGTCAGCTACATTCCAAGGAGCGACGATGCTTATGAAGCAGCTGAAGAAACCGTGCTTCTTATCTTCCAGATTAGTCTCAAGACCTTCGCAGAGGAAGCGCAACGTACTGTTCCTGTGAGTGTGTTGGAGCAAACTGAAATCCCAACCACTGAAGCGGAGATTGATAACGAGCTACACACAAGGGCGTTTAGAAGCAGGACGACTAATCTTTCAAAAGCGTTGGCGAGAGAAAAAGCTGTTGATAACATGTACATGAATGTCTTTGGAAAGAAACCAGTGAAAATAATCACTGAGGTTAGAGAGAGCATGGAGAACGACTCCAAAGATCTCCTCAAAAAGAAATTGTAATACTTGAAATCTATTCTCATGAATCTAATTTAATGTTTTCAGGTTGGAGGGCCAAGATGACAGTGAAAGGTTAGAGTTGTAAGAGGTAAAGATGGCCGACAGGTCTGCTTGAAAGTATATTGGTGAATATAGAGTATTGCTGTTATTCGGAGGAATAACACAAGCTTAAAAGAAGTGAGTTTCAGAGTTTTATATTATTGAATAGTGAGTTCAATACATAAGAAAAAATCATAAGAAAATAGCTTTATTATTTGAAGCATATAAAACATACTACTGAGCAACTCACCATTATTCAGCGCTTCTCATAGAATCGACTGCATTATTATAGATAAGGACCCAATTACCATGAGATGACAACAATCTATATGATCTTTATAAATCTCAGAGAATTTCATCTTATGTTCTTATGTAAAGATTTTCAAGGATTCATTTAAAACAGAATTGTTGAAAGATTATTTTTTTTTTGACTATAGCAACAATATAACAGAAGAACAGCTAATATTTATTTCCTAGGCTCATATAACTGTCTACTTATCCTTGAAAAAATGTATAAAACTCTTCCTGACTCATCACTTTGCCGTATTTCGGATCATCAACATCTAAATCTATATAGTCGGGGAAGGTGTTTTTCTTTCCAGCAACTAACGAAAGTAAATCACTTATATGACTTGCAATTCGTATTTCAAATACCGTTTATAATTGGGTCATAGATCGGAGGTGGTGCGTTGTAGATAATTTTCAACTCTTTCTTGCTTGTCTTTACGATGGAAGCAATCATATGAGTGCGATCACAAGCAAAATGCTCTAGGAACAAATCTCCTGGAACGACTCTAAAGCACAGTGCTGGTACAACAATAGAGATCAGCTGGCAGGGTCCAGGATTAAGTAATACGCTCTTTTTTTGGAAAATCGAAACTCTTTCTGTAATATTCTTCAAACTGACAAGGAAAAGATAGCTCGGTGTCTAAATCATAGACGACTGATGGCGACGACTTGTGGATGAAAATAACATGGTAATCCCTATACGGAAATAATAGAGTCAAAGGGGATAGGAGGTCGAAATTACCAGATGACCAGGTTATAAGGAGATCCTTTGCCCTCTTTTTGGTATCTGATGGCAGACTGCTTCTTTCGATTGGTAACAAAAACTGCATAAAATTGGTCTTTTTTGTCGCTGGAATTTTCTGATTGATTTTTCCCAAAAATTTCTTTGGCTTTCTTGCAGAGCATATAGACATTCTCTTCGCAATAGCAGGATGTATATATACAATCTTTGGCCTCGAAGAGCTTTATCGCCAAAGCCTCTTCTTTGAGTTTGGTTTCTTCTTGACTCAATTTTTCCATACCTAAATAAAAATTTGAATAGGAATCTGAATTTTTAATAGTTGATGTATACATGGGACTCATTGCCTTCAATCCCGGAAATATCCCAATTATATAGAAAATTGCTCTCAGAATCTCTGACTTGAGAGCTATTTAGATTGTTATTTAACCTGTAGTTGTGGGATTGAATACTCAAAAATGCGCAATATCGGACTTTATGAAATTTTCAGGAGCTGAATTCGTTCGATAGAATTGGAAGTTATACTCTTTATTGTGAATTTTTCATATGGCCCCAGAGCCATTTTTAAGCTTTTTACAAACTTATCAAAATCCCACACTGAAAGAATTTATATATCTTTCTCTTTGATTTTATATGCAAGTGATTTGTTGGGATTTTTATTACTGCGCCTTAAAATCATCTTGTTAAAGTTCATTATTCTTTGTAAATATATTATCATTATTATCAAACCAGGTTAGTTGGCTCATTTTGCCTAAATTTAGGACAATTCAAATAGGAAGACTCGTCTAATAATGATATAGTCCGAATGCTCTTCTCTGTTTATTTATCGACTGTAGCAACTAACAGCACATTAAACTAAGATTCGGTTCCAAAAAATCTAAATCTCACCTGGATTTTCTGGATGAATGGCCCATTCACTCCATGATCCATCATAAACAGCAACATCTCGAACTCCGGCCAGCTTAAGAGCTGTGTATAGCACACTCGCTGTAACACCGCTTCCGCAAGTTGTTACTATTGGCTTTTTAAGGTCCACACCTTTAATTTAACAAAAACACAGCAGATAAATGTATCTCCCTCGGAAATAATCGTAATATACCTTGGTTCTTGAAAACCTCCTTGATTTCTTCAGGACTCTTGAAGGTATTGTCATCTCTCAGCACCCATTTAAAGAACACATTCTTGGCTCCCGGGATATGTCCGGATCTCAACCCTAGCGAAATTATCATTTTTCATTTGTTGTAGCCTGCAAGATAACCTCTTGGATCAGGCTCTAGTCCCTTGAATCGAGCTACTGCTCTAGCATCAACCAATTGGAAATCCTTCGAAGGTTTCGTCACCCATTCTTGAATTTGTTTCATGTCCTTCACCAAAGCATCGTTTTTCTTGAAGGTACCATCAACCTTGAGGGCTCGAGACCCTTTCGTCCAGCTCGGTTCACCAGTTTCCGCTTTTCCGACCTCTTTTTCCCACTTTGGAAGGCCACCATCAAGAACGGATGCTGACTTCACTCCAAACACATGAAAAGTCCACAGAACACGGGATGCTCCCAAAATACCTTCGTCGTCGTAAATGATCAGCTTGTCGTTTCCTTTGATTCTGAGTCTTTCCATGTGTTTCTCGAATTCTTGAAGTGTAGGGAGCATATGAGGCAATTTTGTTGATTTGTCGGAAATTTCATCAATGTCGAAGAATCGAGATTTAGGAATTCGCTTAACTTTGTAGACCTCGTCCTTTGTCTTGGGGACACCAGGCATGTAGCTGGATTAGAGTGTAAATGGTTACGAGGTCAATAGATAAATTTTACAAAGTTGCTGAAACAACTTTAACGGAGCTGTCTGGAGTCTCGAGAAGCTTCGCAGCTTCTTGAGGAGTGATGGCGATTGGCATTTTAATTCTCTGCCTGGCGGCAGTCTGGGCAGTACAGAAGGTAGCTTTGAAAAAGACCTGATACATCTTTGCGTGTAAAGATTCGATTAGTTTATAATAGATTCTACAATTAGTTAATGAGTACTATTTTAATTTGGTAAGATACAGACTATCGATTTGGTAATTGAACTGACCGGAGCTATAAGTAGTTTATTTCAAATGATCTTGGGTTTCTATTTCGTTTAGAAAGGCCATTGGCTTAACCACCCGTCGTGCAAGTTATCAATCGTTTAGATATTATTGAGATATTATTCCAGAATCCATGAAAAAGTTTGACTTTTTTACATTTCTTCTGTCAATAATAGCACATTTTCTTCTAAGGAGATGCTTCTAACAGTTTCCGAAGATTCAATGAAATGAAACTTGTTTACAAACTACCCAATTTAATATGTTAAGTTTTGTTTCACAATGTTTTAATCTACAAAACGGTCAGCAAATAATTTTTGATTACATCACTCTATTTTCAAGCCCAATCAAAGGCAACTCCTAAAATCAACTGAGAGTTGAGATTATTAACTTGCATGTAGACTATATATGAGAGGAAGCAAGAGATTCAAACAAGAAAAAATTTAGAATCCCCTCTGAAAAAATTTTTCAGGTTGAGTCGAAAAACGAATATGAAAAACCCAAAGCTCACAGGTTTAGTCAATCCGATTTTATTTATATTTATCTGAATTTGAAAGGCTCAGACCGTCCATATATGTGTATTCCAATGAAACAAGTGACTCCGCCAACGGAGAAAAGCAAGAAGTTGGTGACTACTCTGAAGTATCTTTTGGTTGCTCAGCTCGTGGCTATGGCTCTCTCCATTATGGTGAGCTCAACCCTGTTTATATACATGCTGTTCTGCTGCCTCTTTTTATACCTCTCATACACTCAGCTTGATTTTTGCTCAACGATTGTGTACATTTTCTTCTCTGGGTCTCAACTGTTGGATTTGATGCTTACTTTTGGAACTTTTTGGCAAAATGATATCAGCATCTCAGAATATGGCGTCGTTCCTTTCGTCATTGAAGTCGTTCTTACAGTCTATATCATCACAGCGATTTGGATTGTGTTCCAAGCGTATAAAGAATTCAAAGCAATCTCTACCGGTAGCTCAGGTGGTATGTATTCGGGACTTCAAGGCAGCAGGGATCAAGCTTCAGCTGAAAACTACTATGGAGCCACAGGTATTTTTTTTTTTTGAGTGCTGTGGGGTTTATTAAGTAATTTCCTTTAAAATAGATGCTGACACAGGAGATGACGAAGAAAATCCTGCTCCACCGCAGCAAATTAACGCTAAATTCACACCATTCCAAGGAAAAGGAGTAAGTTTGATGTGAGAAATGTTTATTTTGGAAATTCCTGAGAACAGCATTGGAGAGATATGCATGAACGAGCAGAAACTTTATGGTTATTGAATTAATCAACTTCATAGTATGCATATTTGCTGTTTATTTCTCAATAACTGAAAAATTCTATTCAATTAAAAATCTCTGCTAATGAGTAGCTGCTTTGAAGTAGATTCTAACGAAGCATACTTCGATATCAGCTGCCTAATTCATAGCCTTCTTCGTAAATAGGAGATCTCAATTGTTTTTCGTCTCCAATTATAACAACTTCAAAGTCTAAATTTCCCATGAATTTTATCATATCTAAGCTCAGACATTTTAAGAGTACATAAGACTTGTATCATACTCCCTTCAATATGCTAAAATGAACAATCATGATAATAGAATTCCATCGATTGCAACAAGTACTGAGTGTTCTGCTCTTTAATCTCAATCAAGGCCTACAGAGTACTCAATGTATTTGAATACACACCCCTATTTGAAATTCCTCGTTGGTTTTGTTCAATTGCGGATTCAAGAATCTTAAGTTGCATTTAGGAAGAAAGCTAAAGCAGAATTCTTAAAGAAATTGTGCATTATAGCTTTGCTTTGAGTCCATATCAGAAGCTTCATCTTCTGTTTTTGACGAGAATGATAGATAAAAGCAAAAGAGATACATTTCCGAAAGAGCTGTTGTCCAGCCTAAATAGCTTTTTTGAAATGAAAATAAAAAATAATTAGGTTTTGATAATAATTAGCGTCCCATCACATAATTAATCTCAATGCCTTTTTAAAGTCGAAGATGAGAAAAGAAAATCAAGACTGTACTCGTACAGGATCACTTCTACAGTGATTTCTTATTATTGCACCAATAAATGTGACAATAACTCAATCTAGGATGATTAAAGATACGCACTTATTCGTAAGTGGGAAATCGAAATCACGGTCGATAGAGTTTTCCTCTACCGTTCGTGCATTTCACGATGATCTTCCATCAATGTTGTGATCCTGTCTTCGGACAATCCACTTTGATGAGAGAATAGGTGTGTCTCTGACTAGATTCCCCCAACCCCCTTTTTCAATCTTAAACAAACGAATAAATAAAATTTGTAAATTTGCATAAATGGGTCAAAATTAACTTAATTAATTAATATCATTATCTGACTCTTGAGAAAAATAAGAGCATTTATATATTTTACAAAGTTCTAAGATTAATCAGGAAGCACTAACTTCCCATTCACGTGGCGTTGGGCTCTTGCTATGAAAACATTTATGTTGCTTGTTGTTTGTTCTTATTAAGAAACAATGAATGTGGATTGGTGGTTTTTCTGTTCTCATTAGCACGATAACATTATTTCTTTTTAACTATTTTGACAGAAGAAGGAATTCGATAAGATTTCTGCAGCAAGCGCTCTGAGAGCGATAGTGAGTTTTCATCTGCAGTGCAAAAAGGATTTAGGTTGGAATAGCTAGAGATTAGCTACGAGTTCTAAAACGATTAATAAAGCGTTTCCTGCAATTTTCAACTGGGAGATAAATTGTTTCAAAGACCGATAAATTAGTTTACGCAGAGCCGTGTTGAATAAGAGTTTCTATTTTCGTTTTTCAACAATATCATCAGCTAATTTGTTTTTTGAATGCGAAATTTTCCAAAACAATGATGCTATCATATCTGACCATGATACATCTATTGTCCTATCCGTCAATGACAACGAGACAAGGTGATTTTGAGTTTGGAGTGCTTTAAACGCAATTTCCCATTGTTTTTGGAAATACTGCTAATAGGACGAGAAGTATCTCATTAAGTTCTTCTAGAGCGAAATCTATGTTTGAGAAAAGAGGAACCAACTTTCTCATGTTGAGACTAAGAAAATTAATGATTGGTCTGACTCATCTGGAATGAGATCGACAAACATGAAGCTTCTCAAAGTGAATTTTCATTTTCTTTTTCTTTCATAGGGAGAATTGCCAAGCTATCTCTGCAATAAATTCATCTTTTAAGTGAGTTGAGGAGCTTCCAAGTTTAAGACTGTTGTCACAAAACCCATTTAATGTTTCGATGAAATTGAGAGAACAAAGAAGTTTAATTACAGTTTGCCTCATTTGAACAAGACTCATCGTATTCAGTCTTACTGCGATGGCCCTTATGTGTTTCTGCTGGAAAAAAAGAATTCACCTGAACACTGAAATACTCGAAAGAATAATTTAGTTACACTTTGTGTGCTGCTGTGAGGTCGGAACAGATTTTGTCAGAATTAAAATCCGTTTGATCATCAGATCGCATCAAAATACAGAACTCTCACAGCTTCTGGTCTATGATCTCAACGTTCATTGGCTGCAGCTCATTTAAATAGTCAAACCTGGCTCATATCTATCAATCATAAAAAACAAAACCAAAGAAACAAGCAGGGAAATAAACAAAGCAACACACAACCGACTAACCTATTTATATCTAATATATAACTTAAAAATATGACCTCCTTAATAAACAAGTCAGAAAACACCTTCCTCTATAAAACCCAAGGCAAAATAAGACATTCCAAGCAGCAATCAAAACAACCAAGCTCTAAGCTTTCAAATTATTCTTACCCAGAAGGGAAACAAAAAGTCAGTTATGAATACAAAGCAAAGCCTCAATGCTTCAATCTGTCATATGATAGAGATTTGAATTTCAAAAAGAGAAATGGGTCGGATTATTCTACAATGCCATCATCCGAGGGTGACCAAGACGCAAAATTCTCGAGCTTTAAGGTAGTTCTGGATGGCAAGATGCTGCTCACCCCAAAAAACTCTGATTCAGAAACCCGCACCAGCCCGGTTACCTGTCAGGCCCGAGAATTTTATGCTTACGCCAAGGAGTATCAGGACCCTTCTCCAATCAAAATTTCCTTGCCAAGCTTCATCTGAGTAGAAGACTGAAGAACCAACCCTAATAATAAAGCCACCAATTTACCAATTGTAGAGGAGGAAACTCAAATTGGAAAACCAGCATAACAAATTTTGGATTAATCAAATCAATAAAATTAATAGTACATTTTTCTCTGTACAAATTCGATTTTTTGCTTAATGTAAAATTTAGTTTAGATGAAATAACCAAGTCCTAAGTTACAAATCAATAATTGGCAAAATTTTCATTCGCATTAGCAACGAAACAATCTCTTTCCCAATAGAAATTTCTTCATACAGATTCTTAATGAAACCGAAATAAGTTAAACCTATTGAAGCAGCAAAAAAAAACAAATTGCTAAAGAGACGGGGGTGATCGGAATGACGGCGAAATTGTGAGTGCGCAAAATATGGGGGAAAACTCTATAAATTATTTGATCCAACAAAATTGTAAAGTTTGTGTGTTATCATCGGTTACTCTTATTGTCCTCTTCTTCTAGTATCGTTGATATCCTTTCTTGCTTGGTTGCCTCTCTTGATCTGCTTTCGTTGGTTGTCATCCCTAGTTAAGTGTATCTTATCTTGAGCTTATTTTTTATTAACTCAGTCGTATCAGAGATAAATATTTTTAGCATCAGCGCTAAGAGTATTGGTAATGATAACAACAAACTTTTTCGATTTTTTTGAATCAAATAAATTAATAAAGAATAGCTTTTCGCCATCATGACAAATTTTATTCACCCTCAAATCAGCCACTTCCGCTCTCACACCAACATTTTTTGCTCTGATTTCAATCACTCTAGAATATATGTTTGTTAGTCCTCAGTTTTTATGACTTTTGAACCTTCTATATCCGAATTCTTAACGAAAAACGGTCTCTGCCATGAATGCGAACCTCTGAAACACGCAATCAACGCTTCAATCTTATTTCTCTTTATGAAATTATTCTCATTACAAGCTGCTTGTTGAGGTTCTTTGTTCCATTTCTCAGTGATGATCTTTTCGGACTATCCACAAACCCGATTTTTCTTGGAGGAATATAATCGGAGTCTTTTCGAATGTATTACTTTGTGGGTGACCTCGGAGTACTGCTATCACAAAAGTTATCTAATGTCGTTTTGATCAAATTTAAGAAAGAGAAGAACTTTACTTTTAGCAATGATAATTCGAAGGAGGCTTATCGCTTTCCACTCTTCTGTGGTATTTCTTATGAAATAACAGTCCCGCAATTCAAATATATGAAATGATAGCTCCATTGCAAAGTAGTATTTGAATTCGGGTCAGATTTCACCAGAACTATAGTATCCAATCAATTTTTTCTCTGAGCATACAGCCCAATTACAGGAGAATCTAGGGTTTCTGGTCTGTGATTTTGATTACAAAAGGCGAAGCTCGCTCATCTTCAATTAATAATCCTAAAGACAAATCAAACATGCAACAAAGCACATTCTACAACCAAAATTACCTGAAGACATCTACTTTACGTGATGATACGGCCTCCTACAAGCCAGAAAACAAAGATACCACCTTCCTTTCTCAAGCTCAAGGCAAAAAAAAGAACTCTAAACGGCCGTCAAAACCATCAAGCACCAGATTCTCAAATGTTACTTACCCAAGAGGCACACAGAAAGTCATTTATCTATCCAAAGCAAAGGTGGATAGTTCCAGACTCTCAGATAATGATATGAATTTCGACAGGAGTAATAACTCGGCTTATTCGACCATGGCAACATTGGAGAGTGATCAGGACGCAGAACTCTCAGGCTTCAAGGTTGTTCTGGATGGCAAGATGCTGCTCACACCAAAGGATTCTATTTTAGAGTTCAGCCAAGTTAACAGTCAGAAGATCCAGAGCAAAAAATTTTATGCTTGTGCTAAGGAGTTTCAGAACCCTTCAATAACCAAAATTTCCTTGCCAAACTTCATCCTAGAAGAAGACTCATATAATCAAGCTGGAAACTCATACTGGAAAAACATCATAAAAAATTTTGATTTACTAAATCAATAAATTGATAGTCTATTTTCGCCTTGCGAATTCGATTTTGTTTCCTGTATATACATTTTTTGAAAGTTAAGTTACTTATATATATTTTTTTAAAAAAAAAAACGCGCAGCGAGATCGCTCGAAAAGAAAAAGCTTTCCATCGCATTAGCAAATTCGCAACATCTGGACAGAAACTCCTTTTTTCAATTGTTAATGTAATCTAAATAAGTGAAACTCCTCTAGAGCAAAAAAAAAAAGGCTGCTAACGGCCAGAGACGTCTATTTTCTGCGGTGGGTCTAAATCCAGAATAAAAAGCGGTGGATTTCACTTTGCATACAAGGAACTTGTTTGATATCGCAATCTTTTTTATTAAACTTCCGAAAATATTCCGTTAAAACGTCAACAAAGAGAAAATGATAACTTATTGAAAACGCTATCATTCATGGTCAAATTCGAATTGGCAATTCCAATCCTATGTCCTTCTCTTTATCTTGATCTAGCAACCCCTTTTCCGATTCATCTGCTTCTTGAAAGCAACATTTTTCACTTTTTTTCTTAAAAAAAAAACTAACATAAATCATCATTCCAATTGGAATCACTGTTATTTCAGCTCGTCGATTTGTAGTTTATTTATTTAATTTTATTCCGTAACATTACACTAACAAATCACTTGCTATGGGAAACATTTGTGGATGTGGAACACAGAAGAAGAGAAAACCAGGAAAAGTCAGACTGACAACAGTCTCGACATCTGACATTTACCAGGCCTATGATTTCATCAAAGTTATTGGTAACTCAACCTCGTTTTTTTAAGGCTAACCTCACTAAATATAGGACATGGCAGTTTCGGAACTGTGAGAATAGCAACAATTCGAGGAACTAAGTCCCCTAAATACGCCGTGAAAACCATCCCAAAAAAGAAGATGGAAAAAGATTACATCATGGTTCAGAGAGAACTCGAACTCTTACGTGACTTGGACCATCCAAACGTCATTAAATTCTATGAATGCTATCAAGATAGCCTCTCCTTCCATTTCGTCATGGAATACTGCAGCGGAGGTGAACTCACCGACAGAGTAGCCAACAAATCGTCTATCACCGAGGCCGAAACCGCAAAGATCATGAGCAAGGCTTTCTCCGCTGTTAATTACATCCATGAGAAAGGAATTGTTCACCGTGACATCAAACCAGACAACTTCTTATACGCAAGCAAAGACCCTGACGCTGAAATTAAGCTCATTGACTTTGGACTTTCGAGGTACTTTGCTCCACACCAACTTTTGGAAAGTCAGGTCGGAACTCCATATTACATTGCTCCCGATGTCATCATGGGTGATTATGACTACCGCTGTGATTATTGGAGCTTGGGTGTGATGATGTTCGTGCTATTGGCAGGACGCGTTCCCTTCGACGGACCTAACACGCTCGAACTTGCAAAGGAGATTCTTACAGCCCAGCCAAACTTAAAAGCATACCCTTGGATGAAGATTTCTAAAGAAGCAAAGGATCTGGTTTCAAGACTTTTAGAAAAAGACGCTAACAAGCGAATTACTGCTAAAGAGGCGTTGCAACATCCTTGGATCAAGAGAGTTCAGTCAAAGCATACTCTGCAGAACGAAGAAGCGAGTCAAGTTATCGAAAACTTAAAGAGATTCAGTAGAAAGCAGAAATTCAAGAAAGAAGTCCTTGACATTCTAATCACACAGCTCAAGGAGACTGAGCTGAAAAAATTAAAACAGGCTTTCAAGTATTTCGATAAGAGAAACAACGGAAGAATTACGATTGCTGATCTGAAGCAAGTGGTCAAGGAGCAGAAGCTGAACATCTCACAGGAGCAATTGGAGGAGATAATTCAGTCGTTAGGCATGGAAGACACACGTACTATTGGATTTACTCAGTTTATGGTTGCAGCGATGGATTCTAAGCTCTATATGACCAAAGAAATGTTGGCTCAAGCTTTTGCTCATTTCGACACGGATGGCTCAGGGTACATCGACGCAAAGGACTTGAAAGAAGTGATGACGAGAGCAGCAAAGCAGATGTCGCATAGTGAAATTCAAGAAATGATTGTAGAAGCAGATACCTCAAAAGACGGAAGAATCAGCTTTGAAGAATTCTGCAATATGATGGGAGTTGAAGCGTTGGAGAGAGATCTGTCCGCTCAACGCAAAGAAATTGAACAGTCCTCCAAACTTATTCCAATTCGTAAATTCCATGAAAATCCTCACTTCTTCCAAAAAGATGCGCTTAGTCAGAGTATAGAGAAGCTTCGTAAAAGCTATTAGCAGCCATATTAGTCCAATATATATCAGAGCTATTAATTTCGATAATGTTTTTTGATAATTTTTGTTCAAAATTGGCTCTTTCTTAGTGCAAAGCAATAAAATTCATTTTCAACGTTAAACTCTATTGCGTAAACATTTTCCCAGCGATAGAAAAGCCATGTGTTTCACAAATATTACTCTCTCTCTAATTGCATGAATATAAAGAAAGTCTACTCCATGAAGTCAGATACTGTTTTTATTAGTTGGATTGTTATTAAAATTCAAAGACGACGATGACGAATTCTGGATCAAAACTATTTTTAACACTTGCGTCACCGTCGTCATCTTCATAGCTTCTTGAATGGACAAATATATGATAAGGTTATTTACACTCAACCGAATAAAAACAATTAAAGAATCACGACTCTCATGGAAAGACTAACCTTAGTCAATTCTCAGCTCTCAAAAAATAGCACTTTCAGGAAGGATGAGCCTCGAGTCGAGACCATGCTGGCTCAGCATTATCCCTACCATTCTGTCGTACAATTCAATCGTCCTCGATACATGAATACAATAAATGTCAATATGGTGACTTGGATCAACCGCTTCATTGACTACTGGAATTCTAACCCCAACGTTAAAGTAACCTCTGATCAGCCTTTCAATGTTAACTGCTTGCTAGGTGTGTATCTGGAAAGGGGATGGTGTTTCGTTCTGTGCTGGGGGAGATCTCGTTCTATGGAGAGAGCCGTGTGAGCGTAAGGACTATGAGTCCGTTGATCTCGTCCATACCGTCGTCTACCAAACCATCGCAAGAGTCAAAAACATGAATCCAATTCAAATTTCGATCTGGAATGGATTCGTGATGGGAGGAGGAGTCGGCTTCTCAATCAATTCGAAAATTAGAATCGCTACAGAAAGCACGGTCTTCGCAATGCCAGGTAATTTCTCCTTCTGTTCTGCCCCATTATTTTTTTATTTTTTTCATATTAATAGAGGCTGCTGTCGGATATTTCCCTGATTCCGGTTCAACAGTTTACTTCTCCAGGCTTAGGAACAACCTCGGCTTGTATTATGCTCTCACAGGAGCGAAAATAATGGGCGAACAGCTCTATTCGTTAGGGTTAGCAGATTATTTTGTGCCTCAGGATCGCCTCGAAGCACTTGAAAAGGCTCTGGCTGAGGTTATTGACGAAAACGTCACCCTCGAGAATTTGAAGCAGGTGGTCGAAAAATTTAACGACCCAACAAAGAAAGAGCCCGTAGAAAATGAAGACATCATAAATGAGGCTTTTGGAGGTAAAACGCTGCATGAGGTGTTCGAAAGACTGGAAAAGCTCTCAACAAGCTCTGAGTTTGCGCAGAAGACGTTGCAAAAGTTAAAGAGATATCCACCAAGGTGCCTCAGAGTGATTTTTGAGCAGTACAGCAGAGCCAAAACTATGGATATAAACCAGGGACTTGACATGGATTATAGATTAACAAGGTAACATTTGATTGATTTGAGCAATGAGTAATGATGAATGGGATAGGCTAATGCATGACCATGATTTCTCTGAAGCGGTGGCAATGATATTTTTAAAGTCAGGCAAAAAGCCTCAGTGGACTGATAAATCAATCGATATTCCTGATGATGTTATCAAGAAATATTTTGAGCCGATAGCTGACGGATTTAGAAAAATTGATTTTGCGAAATATAAATAAGAATTGATAGTTCATAACGTAAAGTCATTATCATTTAATAAGAAAGTAATAGTTATTGCTTGAAAAATAGAGGAAATCCTTATATCTCTTTTGAAAAGATTCAAATATATCTTATAATATTCTACTCAATAAAACTTAATTGAGGCTGGCTTTATGGGACTGATCTGAGTCTATACTGAAAAAGAGTGAATTCAAAAAGTAGATCTGATTTGTTATATGGATATGACGGAAATTGAGTTTGGAGGGCCTTTGCAGAGTAGAAGAAGAGTTCCGTTAGAAAATAATGATACTTTTGTTATTTGCAGAAGAGACGGATATTTTTTATTCAAAAATCAAATCGTTAATCTTATAAGAGTAATAAATTATCTTTCTTATTTGTTCTACTTCTTAAGGTTCATATTGCATTTTACTTCGCTCTGGTAGGTTCAGTTATTATTCAATTACAAGTTCTCAACTTAGTGTGATTCTATACGGACTCCAATCAAAAAACCAGAGCAATATAACCTAATCTGTTTCAATGTAACAGGTAACTTTCAAATGATTATTTCAGATCTTCAAATTTGGCTGCGGCTTTGTTCACTTGTCTTTATTTCACACTCGAAATGTATGTTGAATGAGATCTCTACCTCGCTCTCCCGCGAATGCAGCTTTGAATTCAAATTCAAATTCAAATATGCTCCATTGAGAAAAAAAGTTCGTCCAAACTTGTTCAGTTCGACTCTAATTGCTATTTACTTCTTGACTTAGAGTGGAATGTGAGCTATTCACATCTAATTTAACAAACCCAACGGTAATTTTTCAGTTTGAATGCTAGTTTTAAAGTAGTCGAATAACTCCTATTATAATTATACTACTATTTATACCAGAAGTCCGGCTCATTTCCCAACAATAAATAATAATTTAAATAAAAAAATTCAAACACAAACAGCCTTACCCAACCAAGTCGATATGATCAGAACTCCCCACGAGCAATATCTGCCAAAGCAACCTCTTTTTAATAAAACCATCAACAGGAAGGCTATGATCCAAGAGATTACGAATAAAATTACTTATCAAACTATAAGAGCCTCAGGAAAAAACGCAGGCAAAAGAGAACATCGCCTTAAATTCGTCAATAAGCACATCAATTGTCAACGAAAGAGGATCGGCGTCTATGATTCTTGCATTAAAGGCTACACCCAAGAAGAGCTTGCAAATTATTTAGAAACTCTGAATGAACTTCTTCATGTTCCTATGGCAGAATTGGCAGTCATGTGCCAAGTGAACGATCAGCTTCCTTCAAATAATCAGTATCGTCTTGCTGCTCAGGTTGCTGATGGAATAACTCTTGGAAAAATTCCAAGATGTCCTAAATGCGAGCACGGCAGACTTTCTTTCAACGCTGATTCTGGGGTGTACACATGCCTGGGATATGTCAAAGGAAAAGAATTCGTGGAGTGCAAGAAGAAGTTTGAGAAAAAGGAAATCACGAGAACCGAATGGCTCTGATTTAACAATTAACTACTAAGGAGTAGCTCTTACAATCCCTTTATAAAACACTATCTAAAACATATCATAATGGTTTCTATTAGCTTTTAATTGGAACCTTATACTGCATATATAAATCAACTGTGTTAAATGAGCTAAGCTATCAAAATTCCTGATAATTTAAAATTTGAAATTTCTTTCTTTCTGAGCTTAAGCCTATTCTTCTTTTGAAGGACGTACTGTTAGTTTTACGCCAATCGCAAAGCTCTCCTTGGTAGCAGCCAAACAAGCATAAGAGGAGTTCAGTGAAAAAAATATTTTTCAACCCAAAATGGAGTCGATAAATACAATAACGATAAAATATGAAAATAAAAGGGAATTTAAAACACAAAACTTCAAATTTGGTAAATAAATACGTGAAAAAAAGCTTAATACAGCCCATACCTCAATATGTATCGAGAAAATATGACTGAATTATCTTAATGTTTAATTATTTACTTCCTTGGTCTGATGATGATACACAATATTTTTACTTAATAACGCTTGAGAGAAGCTTGGCGACGCATTTTCTGGAGAATTCTGATGTATTCCTGAATACCAGTAACTTTTTTATCAGCATTATCAACCATATCACCCGAAATTCTGAGACCGTTCAATGACTGTCGACTTGGTGCATCAAGATTAGGCTGACTCCCTCCATTGGTAATTGTTTTAATCCTAAAAGCGGCAACTTCTGGCTTTAACCATCCATCTGTATGAAGATTTAACACCTTCGGTTGTAAAAAATTCCCTTTCACAGATGATGCCTTTGGAGTGCCACTATATAGGTCATTCTGCTTTGCCTTTGCTTGAGATTCTTCAATCCTATTATTCAAATTATGGCGCTGAGTTTCACTAGTCAATTTACATGAACTTAGATCTGAATACTTCATCTTGGCTTTTCTGCGTTTGATACAGCCTCATCTCCCATTTTTTCACGATAAATTGAGTGTTTTCTCGAATATTCTTCTCTTGCTTTGGGGGCTGAGTTATCGCGTTTGAAGTCTCTTGCATATTTTTCGCAGAGACGACTTGGATTAGAGGTGTAGACTGAATTGAGGAATGAGGGTTTTCATTTTCTAGAAGGTTTGGAGAACTTGATTTGTTAATAATTCTTTGCTGGTGGCTAACTGATAATTTTCGCTGATTAACGGCTTGCTCAGGCACAAGTAAACTGGCATTCATTTGCTTAAAGTTGTTAAACCCCAATTGATTCTCAGGAGAGAGGGCTCTTCCTCTTAGGTTGCCTAGTTATTGATTAATTCTTAGTAAATGGCAAAGCATCACCAAGATACCTCTTGATATTGTTGGACGAGTGTTAGGCCCAATTAACAAGGATTCAAGTGTAGTAAATTGCTTTAAATCATAAGAGGTCTTCTCTTGAAGGCTTTTATTTAACTGAGGCTCTTGACCCAAGGCTCGTTTAGGAATAGAGTCATTCTGTTCAATGGACAGTTGCTCTGTTTCGATAATCAATCCCATTTCTTTCTTTTCGGGCGATAACGGAGACACCTCATCTTTAATCATATACTCTTCCGCTGACACTAAGGCTTTATCAGCCTCTTTTTTCTTAGCCATATTGTCTACATCTAACTCAGTAGCAGATTTATTTTCACTTTCAAATATCTTATGATCTGAAAAAATCGTCGATTGAGTCTTCGCCATGCCTGACACTACACTCATTTTCTGCTTTGAGGGTACTTCTAATATGTTTTTTCTATTTTGGATACGGTTAGCGCCAACTTCTGCAAATTTTCCATTCTTCCCAAACGAAAAACCAGCAGTCGCAGTACTACTGGAATCGGAAAGTGGAAATCCGTTGAACCTAAAAGGAGGCAGTGTCGTGGTTTCTTTCTTCGTGTTTCTTTTAATTGCTTTTCAATTAGGTTAGCTTTAATGTGTTATAATTTGCATTGTTACATGTTCCAGTAAAGGATTCATATAATCGCTGAGCCTCCTGTATCATTTCTTCATAGGGCTCATTCTTCTCTGCTTCCTTTTCAAATTTTAGAATTAAGAAACCAAAGCATATTATCTTCGATACCGATAAAGGATACAATTTGATATACTTTCCACAGTTCTGTGACTCCCATTTATCTCTCTCCAATTGCGCTTCTTGACTCAGCTTCAGTCTCTCTTCTGGCGCAAGCCTCGGCTTTCGTTTCACTTTGGAAGTTAATTTAGACCCCTCCGTTTGTAGTTTCTTTTGATATTTCAACCGATGCTTTATCGAAACATCCATCAGCCTCAGTGCATCAGATATAACTGCTTGCTTCACCGCAAGGTCCAAAGGCGTATCTGTAGCAAAGCTCGGAGTATGGTTCACTTCGATCAACCAAGGCTTCAGATTGTGATCTAATAGCACGTCAAAACTACCACATTTTACATTTACGAACTCCTTAGAAAAAAGCTTCTCTTACCCTAAGATTTCAAAACACATGTTATTGTAGGGATCCTCTGGCTGGCACGACCGATATTGGTTCGCTAACACCGGCTGAACGCTGCAAAATGTTTTCACAATCATCTTCTTGATTTCTGATTTCAAAGCGGCCGTGTCATGTCCGAGCTCCTCCAAAGTCTATTATTAATGTATATGCATCAGATCTCATACATAGAAGTTAATTACCTTCCAAAGCGATGTAAGCGTCCTCTTATGCCCCACGCTACCATCGCTTTCTTTTTCATTAAAAATGAAATTTGGATTCTCTTTATTGATGGCGTAGTTAGTGAGATGCATGCATAAATTATCAAGGTTGTCGCCTTTAGGATTGGAATATTCAACGGTCGCAAACCTCACGAGCCCTTCCTCGTGCACATAGATCCTTAACGGCTCGCACCCGGCCAGCAGTACATAAATTCTCAAATCAAATTTCAATCCATCTATCAGAAAAGGCTTCAATAAATATCGCTGTGCGACCAAACACTCATTTTGGTTGATATCCTCCCAAGTACGAGTGAGGAAGATCCCACGTCCCTGACAGTTAGCGGCTGGTTTAATAATGAAAGTTTTGTTTCCTTTCTTGGAAAATTGAGCCCTAAAATCATTAAACTCTGCTGGAAGAATCCAAGTCTGTGGGAAGAAGTCATAATACGACGGAAAAGCCTTTCTCATGCGCATTAGATTCCTCCCGAGGTGATTTTTTTGAGCTAATGAATACATCCCTGGAAAATGATTGATTTTTTGGTATGGCTTCATTCTTGCAAGCTGCTCTGGCTGAACGGAGTTGTCAGTCCAAAATAAATCCCAATTTCCTTCGGGTTCAGCAGAAAGTTTCCAGCCCATAACTGTCTTACCGACGTTTCGTACGATTGAATATTTTGTATCTAATAAAGTTCACACAAAACTGCAATAATTTGCTCATACCTGAAACATTCATCACCAATTTGATTGGTCTGAAAGATTGTCCGGTCTGGGTGGGTCTAGACTTTGGGAGTTGATTGACAGATTTGAGATTTTTTGATAATTTTGGAGCTCGCTCAGAATCTGTAGATTCAGCGCTTTCTGGCCTTAGACTAAGCTTTTGTTCGTAGTCAGGAGCGCAGTCGTTCTCTTTTGGTGCGGGAAGAAATTGGTCCTCGATGTTTACTGAGTCAGAGTCTTGAGTGTCGTTCATGGCTGTAGTTAAATCAAATATCTACCGTTTTTTGATTGTATTTTAATAAGTTGTCAAATCGAATGTTGTGAGAATATTTTAACTCACGCATTTAATTATTTCTAACTCTTTCTTTCCTTTGGACCTTTTTGAAAACAAGACCAGATTTTCCATTTAAAAACTGAAATATTGAAGATTAGCAACCAGTTCGGTCGATCAATCAGAGGAGAATAAAAGTTTATCAGGAGATTGCTTTGAACCTGATGATAGAATAACCTCAATGCTATATAGAAAAGAAAACTAGGAATATTATTTGGAAATCCGATAGAGACATGGATGAAGATGAAAAATAATAGCAATAAAGTGTAACAGGATAAACACAAAACACTCTAATCCACTCTATTTCCATGCAGATCGACATAATAAGTAACTGGATGTATATCAAGATCACAAATACCCCAAGACGCATCTTCGGCACTATCGTCAAGATCAGATGTAAATTCGAGATTAAGCATGTAAGCGCTGTGATTAAATCCAAATTGAACGTGAACAGATGAGTCCCAAGTCGGGGCTTGGCAGCTCTGTTCCTCTGATGATACATAGTTATGCGCAAAGACAAGGTTGTCATCGGCGTAGATCCAAATCGCTTCGCCATTCCACGACTCAAAGAATGCAAGTTTAAAACTGATGATAATCCCATGATGAAGATAAGGAACTCTAAGAGCCGTTTTGAGACCTCCATTTGGACCGAAGCCTCCGACATAAACCCTTTCATCTGAGCATTTTACTGTCTGATAGGACGGTGTATATATCCAGTCTAAACTGTGAGCTGGAGCCTCACAGCTGAATGTTGTATCAAAAGAAACCGCATGGAATTCGTTTCCGCCGGCATCTACTGGATTGAATGTGAACACTACGCTTACATCACAAATTCCCCACGACTGTGTGCCAGCGTCTTCCTCTAAATCTGATAAAAAGACCAGCATCAGTCCAGCACCGCTTGTGTTCACACCGAACCGGACGTCGAAGTAGTTATCTCCGTATGCTTCAGACCCGCAAGTGCTCTCTGCCGTTTTATTATAAGTATACTTCTTCGAATAAATGGTTTCATTATCGGCGAGAGCA
>ENA-UOTZ01000015-UOTZ01000015.1-compost-metagenome-genome-assembly--contig:-NODE-15-length-100994-cov-13.961414_pt1 | contig 100994 bp, 63 predicted proteins | sample MGYA00238144_ERZ746983 | MGnify/ENA primary metagenome ERZ746983 (study PRJEB28759, sample SAMN06268863) | compost metagenome | isolation source: single cell | place: USA: California, Emeryville, Joint...
CGTTGGAACCAATAGTACCCAGTAGATAATGCATACAACGAATTCTATCCCAACCGCCACTTGATAGACAATGTGAGTGAGTCTCTCAAGTCTGGTTATCTTCTCGACATGCGTCTCTCCTTTTTTGTAAAACTTCGTTAAGAAGCAGACCAAGCTGAAGTAGATGACTGAAATAAAAGTCCCCCAAGCTGTAAAATACACGTGATTTGGGAATTTCTCAGATGAAGGGAGTCGGTAGAACTCAATTAGCGCGACGAGAGAACTTGTGAATCCCAACCACCTTGCGTATTGCAATTTCTCATAAGAAACAAAGTGGGAAGAGAAGAAGTCCACTTCGAAAAGGTGATGTGCTTCCTTAGCGATCATCTTTGGATATAATTTTTTGTTTGTATATAATAATCGTTGTTGGTGTGTGCCATTTAAAACCCGAAATGACACTGAAAAATTTTCCTTAAAATAATCTCATTCAAACGCGGGTTCTAAGTGATAGTAAAATCAGTAAAAATACTGGAAGAATAGTTATTGCACAGAAATTAAGGAATTACTGGCCAATTGGAGTTAATCTGAGAAGAGAAAAGGTTCTTAATGTTGATCTCTCAGGAACTGCGGCGAATTTACTCGAAAAGATAAGAGATTTATTTGTTCATCCCTATATTTGAGAGTTTATGAATTGATAGAAAGAAAATATTCTGAGGCTGATAATGAATCACGAAATCGAAAAACAAAAAAGAAAACAGCAAAAGAGTTCAATGGTCTGATTTCAATTTCACTATGTCATTTTCTATAAGCAGATCAATGACGTAATGATCGCACTATTGTTGATTTCACTAACAAAGGCGATTATTGCGGGTAAAACCTAACATTTCAAAAGGAACAGTCTAAACACTAGAGAGAATCAGGGTTAGAGGAAGTTCTATAGCTAAAACTCTTCATTTTGATTTCATATTCGAATTAGAAAATCGGATCTTAGCTTTTGGAACTATTAATACTCAGAGAAGCACTTTTGGATATTTGGGTTCTTTGGCCGTATGCAATCGGAACCAAATCGGAATTTACGAAAGATGTAGGCTTGAAAATTAAACTTTTTTCATGAAAATATCGTAAGGACTTAATTTCTGAGGGCAGAAATATCTTTGCAATTTATATGCTCGCCTTAAAATGGAGCATAATTGAAAATTTTAAGGATGAAAGTTCGTATTCTCAGAGGATGATGCACCTCACTTGAACCCGAAGGAGGCAAATTCGAAATTGGAAATTGAACAGCAGCACGCCTCTCAAGTCTGAAAAATGACCCATACATTATTGCGAGGTATTTGGCTGTTACACTTTTGAATCTGCCCAAGTCTTTCACAACCTATTGCATATGAGCTTTTGCCTCACACCATTTGTGGCAAGAAACATGTTGTTTGCGGGTCTCCAAGCCACGTGAACATGAAATCTAATAGATCTGCCTAATAAGTCGAGATTCAAACTCACCTTAACATAAGTATTCAAATGAGATATACGTATCAAAAAATTTGGAAGTTTAATTGCTGCTGATTAGGAAGTTTTGGTTAACTTACCACTCAAGCCTATGATCCAGCTTGAGCTTGTTACCAAAGAGTAAAATTCAAGCGATGACAAAGAGTTATTTGAGTCTCATTGTAGCATCAGCTTATTTAATTGATGGGAAAGTTAAGTAAAAGCTTTCCTCCTTTCCCGATGAAGCATATTTATGAAGCCACTGGTAAAATTAAGAGGCAGAAGAATGAGGATGCAAAAAGCAGCTTTTTCTTAAGATTTAGTCGAGGCTGTCTTATTCAAAATAATTGTAGTCTGCTTATGTGATGACTTATATCTAGCTCAATATGAAGAAGCCCAGAACAGTGCACTGAACTCGCTTTCCACTGTTTCAAAAATTTCAAATGCATCGTCTTGATTTGGAGTCTGGTTGTCGAAGACATTACTCTCATTCCTCATCAATTATCATAGCAAGCTTTAAGTCTCAGGGGAATCTAACAACAAAAGCTCAAGTAGATGGAATTTTCATTTATTGGACTGTTTTATAAAGAGAGAGAGAAAGAATAATTTTTGGATCAACTCCACAAATTATATCTTCAACTAGCAGCAGTTACAAATTCTTTTAATTGATATAAAATGTATCTTCGACAAACGAAGGTTACACCTGTCGTATAGGTTCTCTAGATAATAAATTGTCTGTTGCCCGCGAAGCATCTAAGTTTTATCGTACTTTGCGTCGACGTTCAAACATGAGTGACGAAATTCGTTCCCCTCCTCTTCCTGCTGCTGATCACTTCACTTCGTTCTACATCTAATTGAGAACAATCTTTGGCTTATTGCTTTTTTTAGAAAAATTGCCAAGCAGTATACATAACTCGCCAATAGTAATGCTTAACTCCTACAGCCTTTCTTTGTAAATTCAGAGACTTATTCCTTTCGAAAGCAAAGCACAGACCGTGGCTTTTCGTCTCAAGATCGACGAAGTCTCTCTTTTTTGAGGTCTTTTCTATCAAATTACATTCATTCAAGTGTGACGCTGGTTTTCATTTCGAACTCACACATTTTTTTGGATTCCTCAACGAGAGTCGAGTCATTCTTCTTTAAACACCTGATTATCGAGACACAACTTAACTACTTAGATTTCCCTTCATCTAAATAATATAATCAGGCTCATGTCAGACTGGGCTAAGAAGTATGAAGGGATTTCTTAGTAGTTAGTTTTTTGTCTTGAAGAAAAGTTGCTCTGATTCGTGTGAATTACCTCGAATTATTTTAGAAAAGAATTATAATCTTTTTCTGATGTCATGAGTTATTTATAGCGTGGACTTAGAGACCAAGAAAAAGAAATTGTGGGATTACTGGAAATATAACAAAACCTTCAGATTGAGTGGTAATCCGAGCTGGACCAGAGACCAAGGATCTTTTAATAATGTGTGGTCTAGGTCTCGAAGTTTCTGTGCGTGAGCCGGGCATTCTTGTTAATCGCCTTAATTTAATTCTAGATTACTTTCGAACTTTGTTAAACGAAATAAATCAAAAAATCCAATCTTTTTGTGCTTATAGATTTAATAAACAGACCCGATTAGAACCAATTTGATGTCTTAACCACATTATTTAATATCGGTGTTAATTTTGCCAATCGTAGTGATTAGAATATTTCGAGTTGAGAAACAGGCAATTTCTTAGAACTAAAAGAATAATTCCAGATTTTCCTTGCTCCGAACCGAAAACAAGATGGAAAATCTATAGATTTTTCAACGCTGAGCCGCATTAAACAAGAGTAAGAGAAGAATGAGTGCCTCTTAAAGCGGCAATGCCCAAAATGTAATGGATGGTTTGGGAAATGTTCTTTAAAAGAATATTTTTTTGCTATAGATCGCATCATGATTAAACCTCTTATGCAAGTAATAAAAAATCGAAAATTTATATTCAAGGTCAGTGAGTCATCAAACTTCATGCGAATTCGAAAATGAGCCAAACTCAGATAAGAAATTTTCTTTCCAGCCCGCATACCTTGACGAGGCAAAGATTTCATAAAAGAACTGAGCATTCTCAAATGATAGCCAGAGGGTGAACCATTCAACAGTGCAACTCAATCTATGAATGAAAACTGCTCAATAACTCCTTACAATCCAGTAAACCGCGCGTATTGCCATTAAGCGTTGAAATCTAAGAAATTTTATCTCCCGAAAAACTGTTTCTTAGTGTTCTTTCTGAAAATTATGTTAGATATTGAGTGGATAGTAGAAGAGAACTAACTATGATGCAATCTGAAAACTAAAAAAGGTCATTAATCAATATGATTATACTCAAATCTGTAGTAAACTTTTCAAAAAAGCAATAATCTCTCTCATTTTCATAATTTTCTCCGAAGATCACAGTTTTTTTTTGTTGATTTCTTAATAAAAACTATTCCTTGCATGATAACCGCCATTCCGGTTTTCGGAATCAACTGAATCCATTTGTCTGGATTCCAAAGGAAACAGTATGATAGGCAATGATATTACAAAATTTTCTTGCAAAGAGAAAACTAACGCAGAATCTTCCTCTAATTACGTAACTGTGGTAATCAAATAACAAGGCTTTTAAATAAAAAAGTTTATTTGCCTTTCTCAATATTGTTGAATTCTACTTCAGATTTTGCCTCTTTCAACATCCAATCCGTCACTGTCTTCATGGCGAATGCTGTTATTCTAATTTGAATCGAGGTTGTCTCTTTTTTTTTTAGAAGCTGAGAATATTCTGGGGAAAAAAACCACTGCACTAAATAAAGTTCATAAAATCGAAATCAAATAACCCATGAATGAGAAACAATCTAGCAGAGTTCCTTGATTCTTTCCATAATGAAACAAGACGGCTCTTTTTTTAAGATTCGCTCCTTTCAAGCTGAAAAATCATTAGATTAGCGTTTTAATGAGAAAATGGTTTATACAAAATATTCAACAAACACAACAAAAACAAAAACATTCCCTTATTTTTCTTCGACCGAGATAATGATTTAAAAGTCTAAAGCGAGTTTTCTCCGCTGCTTCATAAGATAATGATGAAAATCAAGCTGCTTGAGTATATTTTTCTTGGAAAAGATACTACTTGCTGGGAAGAAAAACAACACCTTGGCTGAGCATTCGAATTTCTGCTTCAATCGATAAAAGCTATGATACCATAAGCACAAAATGATAATTTCAGCAATTAGCAGGCCTGAAATGTTCCAACCCAACACAACTTTGAATGAATAATTCGCCGCACTAGTGATATGCTCCATAGAAACGGACATCAGCTGTAAAGGAACCGAATTGATTAGTCTCACCGCTCTTGTTAGATTTGAGAATTCCGAGGCATCAAGCCCTGAGAGATTCAATTTCGCTGTCAAATCATATGTTAGACCGATCCGTGTTTCATTCCACAATGTACAGGTAGGCCCTACATCACAAATACTTTCATTTAGCACAGTCCAATAAACAGAATTTTGGCCACCTATAATTACTCGAGTAATAGTCGAACGTGAAAGCTGATAATTCTGTTCAAAGACCTCAAGGTTTTGTTCTAACTCTTGAATTAAACCGTCAGAAGGAGGATTGAACCGATAGTTTTTATAGTCCACGATTTCTGACATTAAGTCAGTTGGCTCGCTTGAATAGAAAAGAAGGTTGTCATCTCTGATGGCGTTCAAGGTGGCAAATAAACTATCGATTTCTGCGTAGCTGACGACGTAAGTCACAATGGCGGTAAGCGCTCCCCAGAAAGGCAAACAGATGAAATTGCTTCTTTTCAATTTCTTTGCGTGCATTTTGAACTGGACGCTGCTTTGACTCTTAGCTCTTGAGTAATACTCTTCGATTTTCGATGATAGCTTGAATCCGAAGTGATGCTGCAAATTGATGATAGCTTCCTTCATGTCTTTGATATCTTCATCGGAAAATTCTCTCAACCACTGGAATCTTTCTCGTAGAATTCGAAGCGTATGCTTTATGATGAGGAGGTAAATAAGAGTTGAAAGAATGACAAATAAGCAATAACCTAGGAGAAGCGCCCATCTCTCAACCTGCAACGAATCGAATTTTTCAGTCAACGCGCTTAGAAAATCGCTTAGGTAATTGCTGGCTTCTATCGCGGCGTTAGAGCTGATAGTTTCAGTGTAATTTAGGACCTCAATTGTTTGGCTATCAAAATTGCTGATGATGTTTGAAGCAGCGACTGATAAAATTGCATTATACGAGGAGGCGAAAGAAATAAAAATTGAGCTTGGACTATCTCTCGTTATATCATCGAGAGCGAAAGCAAGTCTGCTCGCCTGGAATCTCTGCGCTTCATGAATAAGATCATTCTGCTCCGAACTCGCGGATCCACCTCCTGAGAGATTCAGGGTTAGATAATCCAGAAGGTTATTTCGCAGGGAGGTAATTTCATAGCTCATATTAGCCGTGACAAAGATGTGCTGGGCGTTTTGTCTATATAACTCCAAATTCCGTTGCTCTACCAACACTGTAGCGATCGCAAACGCGAGGATCGATAGCATCACCAGCAGTAAACTCGTCCATACAGCAACCAGCCAATTCGAACGCTTCAATTGCAGAAAGCACGCTTGCAAACGTTTTTCGTCATGCTTAATCTTAATTTTCTCCATCATCTGAGCCTGATCTAGCTCTATTTGATTCGACTTGATCTTTTGGATTTTGTTCTCATATTTGTTGAGTTTCCTCGAGGGCCTGTTGGGGTTCTCCTTGCTCTTTTTCATCACATCCAATCCTGAACTAATTTTCTGAAACGATTCTCCTTTTTCAGCTCTCGCGCTACTGATGTCTGACGCTTGCTCTTGGTGCTCCAAGAGACGCTTAGTATCTGACGCATTTTTAAATTCGTCTTCGTCTTCTTCTTCATCGATTTTTTGATCGGGCACCATCTTCAGCTCTTCTTTCGCCTGATCGACGTCGCCGGCTCCTTGTGAATAGGTTTTTTTAAAATTTTCCTGACTCACTTTCTTCTGAGGTTTGTTATCCTCGTGCTCTTCTTCCTGCTCATCATCATCACTGCTCGAGAATTCTCCTCTCTTCGCGTTTGGAGTCTCAGGCTCTTCTTCTTCCTTCGACCCTTTTGAGTCTTCTTCATGCACGGCCGAGCCATTCCAGAACGTGGTATTGCTGTTAATTCTCTCAACCATGAGTAAATTTGTCCGGATTTTCTGCGCTCGAGCAACGATTCTTTTTCTTCTCTCCGGGCTGATGATACGGGAGTTCGTTTTATTGCTTTGCCGATCGTCTTCGCCATCGTTCAATACAGATCGAAAAGAGTTATCAAGGAAGTTTCTACTTGAGCCCATAAAGGAAATTTGCCTCTCAGAACCCAGATTGTTGATCCGAATAGAAGGGTCTAGCGCTCCCTCGGGCCTAAGGAAGCTGGTTGTGTTGTTTCTCTTGTTCGATCTGGATCTGGATTTGGACACATTGGATCTAGACATACTCTTAATAATCGACAATTCTCCTATTTGGTTTTTTGTGTTGGATTTTTCAAGGCTCTGATTCTGAGTGAATTCGATTTGACTGAGATCTTCTTGGTTGTCTTGCGAGCGTTTGAAGTTCACGGGGCTGTCTCCAAAGCCTGGGGATTTGCAATCGATGCTTCGATCCATGGATTTAAGCGCGAGTTCCCAGGCAGAAGGGAGCTTTTGAGAAATGTTTGCTTTTTTCTGATCGACATATGTTATCATCTTTGGAATAATGGTATTGGGGAATTTAGGCAACTCTAAGGCGGTCTCGTTTAAATCAGGTAATGAAGTCTTGAATTTTGAATCTGAGGCACTGGAATCCGTCTGAAGCTCACCTTCTTTATGCAGATGCGGGTCAGGGGACTGAATCCTCGCTTTATCAATGGGCTTATCAATCGGTACCATTGAAAATGAAACTTGGCCATCCAGAGCAGCCTTCGAGTGAGTTGGTTCTGTCTGCTTCAAACTCGAAGGGTGGCTTCCAGACTCTATTCGAGATGCGAGTTTCAGCAGGCGATTATCAGTCACTGATCCTGATTTCTGGAAAGAAGCAGTGAAATCGAGGTTTTCTTTTGAGATTTTCCCCATCTCTTTGAATGATTCTGGGTCCAAAACTTTTGATGACTTCGCACCATGGACTTGAATGTCAAATTTCACCTCTTGCTCAGCGCGTAGATAATCCAATGAACTACCTTTTGGGTATTGGACTACAGGAGAGTTAGGCGCCTGCTGGTTAATTCCGGAATTCGTGGAGTCCTTTTGAGGTTGTGACAGAGACTTACTTGTATGGATCATGTTTAGCTGGGAGTCTTTTGTGTCTTTAGCCGTCTCAGATTTCGATGGATCCATATTGCTTTCGACCTTTGACACCTCTTGGATCTCAGAGAGCTCTTTATTGATCGTTTTCTGAAGCTCACCGACATGGTAGAGCTTGATAATATGCATTTTTTTGTAGGGCTCAGGACAGTGAATTACATCCAACGACGCTGAGATTTTATAAGTTCTTTCGTTTCGAATCGCTGAGTTTCTTTTCTTCGGATTGAAAATCATATCATTACTCTTCCTTGAGAAAAGCAGGCTAAGGTGCGTCTTATCTACCTTCAGCGAGCCTTCCTGAAGCTCTTGATAGAACGAATATAAATTTTTTGTTTTAACTGTCTGCAGCACGTAATCCTTTACATTCTTCCTTACCACGATCTTCAATGTTATCAATCTACGTTCTTTTTCAGCAGCTTCTCTTTTAAAATGCGACCCAGGAGTAACGGGTTTTGAAAGAGGAATAGGCAGAGGTTCAAAGATTTTATTAAGCTCAGGGAAAAGCTGATTTGAATGGATGAGATTCTCTTCAAGCGCAGCTGGACTTAGACCAAGAACCGTTGCTATCAGCTTAGATGTCGAGTCAATGAACCCGTACTTATCGGTTAAGATGTACTCGTGATTATTTTTGATCTTTTGCATGAAACTGCTGAATGATAGCGTTCCTGTGCTCGAGTTTATGATAGGCTTGACCATTAATCCTATAGGGAAGATGTAGCCTTCTTTATTGACCATAAATTCCCTTCGTTTTCGATACAGCAGGTTCGTTTTGCCATAGTAGATATAGTTTTTCATAAACATATCATGGCTAATGCGAATGAGGCGAGGTGTCAATTTCGTCAGGTTTTCTCCGATTAATTCATGCAACTGATACTGAAAGAACTCTTGCTTGACAGTTAAGATATTCAGGATCTCCCCGAGTGTGTTCATCTCGCCGCTTACTTGCAAAATAGAGATGTTCTTATTCGTTAGTAAGTCGATTTCAAAGACTTTTTGCATGCTCGCACCTTGACTTTTTGAATATGCGCGCATATCTTGAAAACTATCTTGAATCTGGTCGCCTTCAGATAGGTCATTTACAGCAAATTTGACAAAGTTGTAGTAACACACTGTCGCCGCTAGGCTCTCCCTGAGGTTTTGGTTGTAGAAAGCGCGTATTTGGTCAGAACTCTGGATTAGTTGGTCGCATAGAAGCTCAGTTTTTTCCGTATTACACGTAGATTTCGACTCTAAATATTCGTAAAACCTCACCGCCAGCTCCAGATGCTGCTTTATCCGTATCATCAGAAGATTATAATTGATATATTGTGCTTCGACTCTCGGGATATCTAACACCAGCTCTGTTTCAGGATTTTCACGGGAAGTCTGCTCCTTTCTGTTCGATTCAATTAGCATAAAAGTCAACTTCTGTAGCAGAAAATGCTGCTGAAGATGCCATATCTTTCGAAAAAAATTCCTCTTGGAGAAGCGTCTGCGAAGCCATTCAAGCTTGAGACTTGCCAATGGACAGTGACGCAGATACTGCAGCAGGTAAGAGGTAAATTGGAGGTGAAGGTCCCAACTCTTTGGAAATTCTTCAAGAAAGAGGAGGTAAACTTTCTTGAAAACGTCCTTTAGTATCATAGGGTTGGTGGGAATATGGGACAGCAATTTCTTGATATCTGCCTTCCAATTTATCGAAAGCATCTGGTTGTTTAATGGGTCGTAAATCATGTCTGTTGATCTGAGGAGTCCGATATGCTCTTCAAACATCGTTTGAAATATAGACTGGATGATGGCTGGGTGAAGGAGAGTTTTCTCTTCGAAATCGTCGATGGGAATATATCGCAGCTCAGTATAATGTTCACGGTATTCAAGTAGATTTATCATATCTAACACGTCTTTCGCAAACTGTTCAGCCCTCCGAGCGTTATTTGCGTCAATCCCATCTTCAAGTAGTCTGCGGCGATAATAGCAATAAATCATATAGAAAACTTTTGTTGAAAAAGTGATAATCACAATAAAGCTGATATCGTCGATATTGGTCTGGTTCACTTTGTAAACCACGACGTCAGCTAATATGTAAATCGATAGAGCTATCTGCAATGAAAGACAAATCCCGCGAAATGATCGAACGTTGCTTCTGTAAAAGCCGTCTCTTGTGATCCATATCCAATAATGCAGTAATTGCCAGACCAATACTGGGATAGCGACAATGAGCCTATCATAATTGCTTTTCCAACAATTCGCCACGCTTAAGATCGCGATGTAATATAATGAAGAGAGCAATGGAAGTCCAGTAGCAGGCTTAGTGAGATAATTGCTGATGCTTCTGACATTTTCTTGCGTTACAAATCCGAATAAGAAGGCGATTGGAGCCACAATAATGATGGTTACAATGATCAAAGGTTGGTATGGAGAGTGAATAAGGTATTTGATCAAGGCCTGATAAAGTGGAATTGCGATTATATAAGGGTAAGTCTTGCAAATGATGGAAAGTATATAACATGCTGCATGCCATTTCGATCGGTTGATATCCCCTTGCGGCTTGCTGGAGTCTACAGATGTATATTGGTTGACTAGTTTGAATAGAGTGAAATAGATGACTCCTGCTGCAATTAATATGAGTATCGGGATAAACGACATTCCTGTGGCCGGGTTCAGGTAGTTGATGAAGGAATTGCAGTTAAAAATGCTGAAAAAATCGAAGAGTGCTCTTGGGATGAGTTTATTGCGAGCTGGCCATTGAAATTCTGTGTTAGTTAGTAAACTTATCTCTTGTAGCTGAAGGATCCCGAGGAAGAGGAATGATTCGAATCTGGAGATCCCAGTAGTGCCCATTAGATTATCAAGAGCAGCGAATAAGCTCCGAACAAAGGGCATGATGTCAAGCAATTAAATGAACGTTTGCAAAAATAAAAACTAATTTAATTTAACAAGGGTTTTTTATTTAATGGATCATTCAGCCAATTTTTCACAATTTAGCTTCAAATGGCTTTGAATTCAATTCCTTTCCTTCTTAATCGATAGAGAAGGGCTTAAAAGCTTTGCCTATAGCATTTTTTTCACCGAGTCATGCTTTATTTAGGTATTAAAAGCAACAATTAGCTGATTTAGAATTTTATTTGGTACGATAATATTAAAGTAAAATTCGAAACGAGGGTTAGAAATGATGATATGCATCAAAATTCATTATTTAGAAATTATCAAAGAAACTTGGCGATTGAGATCTCCAGAAGGTCAAACTAAGTAGAGAAATTGAGAGAAGAGAAGTGGGGATGCGAATTTTTACAAAATCACCTCAAATTCAATAATTTGATTTTAATCCTTCTCTTGGGACAAACTACGTAAAATTGCTAAATGAATAAACTTTGGGAAGAAGTAAAATTGATTTATAACATCTCATTGCACCTCGAGAGAGAGAGACTTTAGACACAGAAAGCACAGAAGATTTCAAGAGTACTCACATTAAAAAGTTACCTAGTTGAAATATAAGAAGACACTGATGAGCTATTATGGTTGCAAAGTTCCAAAAGTGTACGATTCAAGGGCGAATTGTGTGTTCACTAATTTAATCTCAAAAGTTTTATGGGGGAATGCAGTTAAACTGAGTTTGCGGTTGTGATAAATATAATCCAACTGTTTCATTAGTGAATAAAAGACATTTCTCGAGAAACGTTACTCTTTCATGGCCAATTTTTGACTACTCTGAGCAGTAAGGTAATGAGAAATCTCAAGGAGCAGACCTTTCCACTTTTTGTTTCTGGAGAGAGTCATCACAGCATGATAAAGTTTCCAATCTTCAGTTGATCTTGAATCTCTTTCAATGAGCTTCATTCCTTTCATATGGTAATAGCCTAGGCCGTCAGCTCTCTCTTTTTTTTTTTCTTCCTTTGAAGCAATAAACGGACAGCAAATGAACTTCAACTATTGATATCCAAAAACTCATTGCTCCTTCATGCAGAACAAGAACTACATCTGATTACCATTCTTCCCTCAGAATAGTAATGTTATGAGGTGTCATCCCTACCTTGGTAATCTACACTCTTACTAGAATCACAATGGCAGACATCACCACAAGAAAAGCGCAACCAACTCTTTTGAATTCGTTTGAATCCAAGAGTGTTGAAGAGATCAGAGCAGTTAGACTTGAGTCTACGCCAGGGGACTTGATAGAGATTCCAAGATGGAGCCTCTCATCGCCTTGCCAGAGAGAATGGAGGAAATTCTCTCTCCCGCGCTTGTCTGGAATTTAAATATCCTCTAACTTCAACATTATCAGAAGTCCTCGTGGCCTAATGGTAAGGCGTGAGCCTCCTAAGCTCAAGATTGCGGGTTCGAGTCCCGCCGGGGATGTCTCCTTTTTTTCTCTTTATTTTCAAATGGGATTAATCAAATTTGAATTTTTAAGAACTAATCGGCTTAATTTATTCTACACTCTCAGCAGTCTGGATCTACTGTTTCTAATTCTAATAAGTAATCAATCTATATTAATAAGACTGAGATTACAATCCACCAACGACTTTTCTAAGCCTTAGGTATAGAGAAAACAGTTCCTCTGAGATACAAAAATTGAACTTTCACCATTAAGAACTTTTCAGATTCTCGAAAGAATCTTTTCCTTGAAATTAATCTCTTGATCTCGTGAAATCCTGATCAACTCAGATCACAGCAATAAACAAATAAATAAAATTTCGTAATCAGCGTTACCAAAGAAAAGAAACAGAGCCAAATGGCAGACAGCGTTGAACAAGAAAGAGAGCAAAAGCAAAATTTCCTTCGCGACGAAATCCTTTCGGGAGGCTACGACGCGATGGAATTCAAAGAATTTCTTGATAATCTAAAGGAAGATGGTAACCAACTGTCTCTAGAGCATAACATAACTCTCTTATTCCTGAAGGTGGCAGCAACATCGACATCTGGTCCATGTATGAGCTTCGAACAGTAACCGCTTCTAGCATTTCTTAAGCTAATACGCGTAATCCAGGCTGTTAGAGATTTTAAAGCAGCCATGCAAGCTCGTGAACAAGAAAACAAAGTTGGATCATATGGCGACTCCTATCACGGCTATCAGGAGCCTTCTCAAGAGTACCAGCCTCAGTCAACTTACCAGCCGGATAACTCGCAGCCGTCCGACCAGCAGCAGCAACAACAGCAACAATATGAAGAGAAAAAGACTCACTTTGAAGAGCCAGTTAGCGGTGAAAAGATAACTGATCAGTCGAAAGAAGTCGCTCGACCCCGAATAACATCAAAATCTCAACCAGGAGACGAAGAAATATTCTACAAAGAAATGCCCTGCAAGAAAACTGGGAAGACGACTCTCTCGCAAACAAACGATCTCGAAATTCTCGTTTCTGGGTAAGATTTTGAGTATTAAGCAGACCGAATAAGCGTAATGAAGGACTGAGGTCGTTAAAGGAGGACTGCTATCGATGTCATATATCGTTTATGTGATAACAGTAAAGCCATTGGGCTGGACTGTGAGAAGAAAATTCGAAGATTTCGAATGGTTGCGAAATTATCTTGTCAAGCAATATCCTTACATGATGGTATTCTTGCTATCCTTGCCATCAACAATAATGAAATGTGCTGTATTCATTTAGGTTCCTCCTACAACAACGAAGACAAAACTAAAAAAACCAAGTCCAGATATTATTAAACGAAGAATGGCATTTTTTGAAGTAAATATCATTATATTTGACACTCTTTCAATGGCATTGTTCAGAAATTCCTTACGAATTGTCTGGCTTTTGAAGAAATCATCACGAACAAATATTTCGAAGGCTTTTTGAGAATTGAAACTGATAAACAATGGAAGGAGCTCAGAAAGGAAGCTGATAAGATCAAACAACCTCATAGACTAGAGGATATGGTAAAGGCAGATGGCAAAGTAAGTTTACATTGAGACCAAGCCTGACTGACTTCCCTCATTCTAGCTGAAACTGCAGGTTAACCCTGAACTCACAGATCATGTTCACAAATCAGCTGATTTCTTCGCAGCCTCTGAGCCAATTTATGCAAGGTAATGCGCATTTTCAGGCGGAAGGAATCTTAATCCTCTATATAGAATGCGCAAGCTTGCTAAGGAACTTCAAGTCCAATTTGATCAAGTAGCAAATACTGTCTTCGGCTTGGGAGAATGCTACACGAATCTTTATAATCAAGCTGCAGCTTTCAATGCCTCTCTCCCCGTTGGAGCGGTAATCTTTTCTTTGGAAAAATACGCTGATGCGCTTGCTTGTAGAACCCGAAATTGGAAGATTGTTATCTTACGCTTAATAATCTCATGGTCTCTTGGGGTATACTTATTCCAACCCGATCGTTCTTATAATATTAGGCGGACATTTGCTCGGGCAAATGAAGATTGTTCAAGATGGACTAGAGAACTTTTTCAAATATTCCGACCTAGAAGAAAAGGCCTACAAAGATGTATGATCCCTTTTTCTCCAAGGAAAAAGCCAATTAATTTTGGAATTAGATTATCAAACTGAGAAACACCCATTATACTGAGTATATCAAGGCCAAGAAGGCTTTAGATACGAAAAAAGAGAGGCTGTTTTCGTTAGGTTGCTGCCTTTTGTGAGAAAAACCTTACTAAGTTCTATAGGTGATCCAAGTAAATGGGAGCTTTCAAGCGAAGCAAAGAAGTCAATCGATATGCAGGAGGCCGTGAAGAATAAAGAACTTGCTTTCAGCGTCATGCTCCCAAAAGTAATTGATTTTCTGATAATGGCTTTTTGGAACTTTATCTCTGTAATACAGGAGACTCGTCAATTCGAGGAGATTAGGAATGAATACGGGTTCTACAGTTACGAAACGTTTGCGCAGATTTCTCATGCTATAGAGCTCAAGTGCAAGCATTATGCTCGAAACTTTATACAGTTTGCTCGAACTCAGAACCAGAGTCTGTCAGATGTAGAACTGAACCTTCTCATCAGAATTCTAACGGTTTATAGTTATTCACGCAGTGGTCTGACTGTGTCACGCATTTCAGTGCTACCAAATCAAGGAAGACTGTTATCATGGATCGCAGTAAATTTAAAACAAAGGAAGAAGTACTCGATGTCGATGAAGCATAACCAGAAGGAAAATTTTCGATACAAATCGTGAAATTTTATTCGCAAATGACCCTAAGTGTACATCAAAATGAGAAGAGAAATATAAAAAATAGAAAGAAAGCACTCTGTTTAAGTTCTCAATAAAGTGATTAAAAGCAACCAGAGTACTATATCCCACAACTCTTTTCTCAATTAGCTATCCTCTATTTGAAATCAAGGACAGAATTTTCTTGCATTCTTTAAGAGGAAAATTTCCTAATATTAAAAAAAAAATTGGAGTTCTTATGAGATTTTGATGATTTGTTTGCAGGCTTCGATCCCAATAAAAGCTGGATCATTCATTAAACTGAGGCAAAATGTTTGCAATCAAGGATTCGTTATTGAGGCTTAAAATAACTCAACTACTGCATAGGAGCTGTCTGTTTGTCCATTCAATACCATAGAAAGTGGAAAGCACACCCATTTATTGTGATACATGAAATTACTGCAGAAAAATAGCTTTTCTAATAAAATTCTTTCAGAAGGATAGTACATGAAAGCATCTGATTTCGAGTTTCATGAGCTTTAAAGTTTCAACAAATTTTTCATTAAATAAATATTGATGAGTTTTAAATGTTGAGTCATTGAATTGAGGAATTAAATGATTAAAAGAACAATCTTGAATACTGATTGCTAACTTTCAGAAGAACAATTTACTGACTCGGAATAAAATTAAATTCTTGTATCTTGTAGCTATTTCATTCCTCAGCAATGGATTCGAGCTCACAGAAACGAGCTAAGAGCATCTACATACACCTCAATCATATCGAATATGTTATTTTTAATGCCAAATGATTTCTGATATTATTGATAGAGATCCCCCACATTTTACTTAGAAAGAATTTATTTAGAGTGTTTTGACTGATAACTATTTTTCTGAGTTTTTCTGGAGTAAATGCAAATAAAAGTAGTATTTCGAGGCAAATTTCGGTCAATTCACTAACATCCTAAATTTAAGTTCTAATCGTTGAAGTTGCAGAAAACCTTAACTTGAGAGATAGTGACCACAGATATTGAATCGTTTCGGCTTCCTCTCTGCATTTTCATGATTTTCATGAGATAATAGAATTATGAGTATCTAAAAACCTCTGAATTTTAAAACTTGTGCCGAATTAAAACCTGGTCTATAAATCTGAATAGACGCGCAAAACTAATAAAAATTTATTTACTTGACAAAACATACACAATGGGAAGCTCAGGATCTACTTCAAAACTCGAGCGCACAAGAAATATGAGCTCCAAACCATCTTCACTGACTGACCTCGATACACCTACTCACAAAAAAGAAGAGGTATTTTTTTCTTTAATTCCATTCATCTAAGTCTCACATTTCAGCTTCGTGATACCAAAGCCCGCATTCTCTCTGAAATTGAAAATCTGGGAAGCGATTTCCGCGATGCAAAGGAAGAATTATTAAAGATTACCGGACAACGATCAGTTCTTAATGCTATAATATCGTACCTTCTCACGGTCGCTTCTGTCAAACAAGAACGCTTTGAGGAAGTTGACTGTCAAATTTCACCTGAATACCCTTTCATTCTCATGCAAATTAACGAGCCTCAGTGTAAAGAACTCAACGCTTTCAAGGTCAATTTGGTCAAATATATGGCGATTATTCATACCGGTCCGAACAGAATTTTCAGCTTGAAACGAGAATTCCAAGGCGTCATTGAGCAAATTAAAGGCAGAGAGGTGAAATCATACGGAGAGATCCCTTCACCAGTCTTAAGCCTTGGCAGTTTCAGCGAGAGATCAAGAGTCTGTTTCAGCGAGTAATTCTTGAATCTATTGTTCATTGGGCTAACAGTGTTTTAATTAGAATGGAGTCTCCAGCACTAAACCCAAAAAGCGTCAAGATCTCAAGCTCAAAAAAACGAATCATTGAAAAGGTTCAAAAAACCATCGAGGTTGAGCGATATGACTTCACGATAAATATACTTCCAAAGCTCCAAGAAGTTTTGGAAGAAACCAAGACTCTTGACTTCTTAAATCCGAGTTTGCTTAATTCGGGTATTAAAAGCATAGCAAAGAAATATTCAATCTCTGAGAAAAAAGGATGGCTACTCTGGCAAAATAAATAACCGTATCGGGTTTACTTTCTTTTAATAAAGGTTAATAACCATATCTAACTTCTACTAAAACTTTACTCAGTGAAAAGATAAAAAAGCTATCTATATATTCAAATGTTACTTCTTCATGTTATTTAAGATTATTATATTGTATGGAAATTGCAGTTCAGAAAGACTTATTAAGCGAAGCTGTGAAGAATCACTTCTTATTATCAGCAATTTTGTTTTGATTAGTCATATTGCGCATTGTGTGAGTATTCTATATCGATTTCCGCTATATCTGTCATGTTTGGGTTATGGTTTTAGTTATGGTCGTAAAATTCTCTCAAGATGCTACTTCAAAAGACCTCTGTAAGGCGTTCCAAAACAAAAACAATTGAAAATATGCTTATATCGAAGGTATAGGTACCGAATCTGCATTGTTTAAAGGTATTACGCTTAGATATGATTAGATATATTGCACATTATCGTGACAGAGATCGTGTCAAACAGTGAAGATTAGCTCTAGTGATCATCGAACCTCCAACACTCCGTTTTGTATGCTCTTTGAAAAATCCCGCTTAATTCTATCGGGTTTCTGTTAACACGAATGAATAAACTCGTTTGGGCTTTTAAGATTACCAATCAGATTCGAATATTTTTGAGATATGGATTTTGCTGTTTTATTTAAGTTTGCGAGGGAGGGTTAGAAAATCATAACAACAAAAACATTTCCTAACAAACAAACACCATCCTCAATAAATGCCACCAAAGAAAACCGTCGCCACTGAAGGAGCAACCAAGGAAAAGAAGGAAAAGGCCCCAAAGGCCACTGGTGACAAGAAGGCCCCAAAGAGAAGAAGACAAGAAACCTTCAGCATTTATATCTACAGAGTCCTCAGACAAGTCCACCCTGAAACCGGTATCAGCAAGAAGGCCATGAACATTATGAACTCTTTCATCATGGATCTCTACGAAAGAATCGCCCTCGAAGCCAGCAAGCTTGTTAGATACAACAAGAAGCACACTCTTTCCTCCCGAGAGGTCCAAACTGCTGTTAAGCTCCTTCTTCCTGGTGAACTCGCCAAGCACGCTATTTCTGAAGGAACCAAGGCCGTCACCAAATTCACTTCTGGTTAATTTGATAGAGTAACTTGTAAAATATACTCTTTTGCTCGGCTACTTGTCATTTGCATACACATATTCATCTTGATTCTATGAACTAGTATAAGTTGTTTCCCGAGCTTCATTGTAACATGTTTTCTGAGTTTAATCCACCAAAAATCATAAAATTTTCTCTTTTTTTATTGGACTCTCGAGAGCATTCGTTTAATAACCTCTCTGTAGGAGATACAAATAGCACAAGGTTCTCTAACCCACCGCTCTCTGTGAGTTGTGTCCAAATAGTGATTAAGGTAATATCGAACAATGAGGAGCAGTACAAACAGTAAATGGAACAACAAAGTTTAATTAAACTCGCTACCTGTCATCTCAGGTATTAAGCCTTTAACAAAACTTCGAAAGAAACATAGATATTAGCATACAGAGTTTATTTTCAACTATATAGCATTGTAACTACAACTACAATCTAACTGTCAACCAGACATTTAAATTTAACTGCTGGACGAGGTTTCTCAGCACTATCCTCTCTTGAAAAGACATTGATTTTGAATTCATCAGCATAAGGTTGCAAGCCGACATTTTCTTTGTGAGCACACTCATAGCTTGGATAAACGCCATTGCCCCGCTGCTCGTGATCTCATTCTCACTAAAGTCTAAATTCAAGACTCTTAGCATACACAGCTTCTTCAATCCTTTCAAAAGAAACTGTAAAGAGCATTCAGTCAGCTTTTTAACCCCTCTGAGATTCAGTGTCAATACTTCTAGGCTCGGGAGAGACGAGATAGTCTTAATCACTCTCATTACGTCTTTTTCTGAAAGCTGCGTGGTTTTTAGAGTGAGTGAAAGCTGCTTTAGGCTAGAAAGGCCTCTAATACACTTCACAAAGATGCTAAAGGTTCCGTTTTCCTTTGCTATATCCACGCATTTTGAGCTCTCAAAGTCGAGTCGAAGAGTTCTCACTTTTTGGAGTGTTGGAAGCGATTTCGCCATTTCATCAAGCATATCGGCACGATGTATTTGATAGGCGGTTTCACCGAAATCAAGAGTCAGCTGCTGGAGCTCTGAGAGGTGAACTAGAGACTTACTGAGCGCAGTAACTTCAGCTTCGTCTTGAATTGAGCATTTTCTGAGCCCTAACTCAAATTGCTTCATGACTGTCAAATAGCAGATTTTATCTGCGAGGCTCTTAATCCCTGGCCCTTGGATTTTTGGACACTCGTTCAGCAATAGTCCGAACTCCTTCAAATTTTTCATGTATGTAAGAACCAGCGTCAACCCTTGAAGATCATTATCATTGAAAGAAGATTTACTAAAGTCAAGTCTCAATGATTGAAGATTGCCCCAAAGATGACTATTATTCCCTTGAGTAAATTTTTGGATCCCTGAGAGTTCGAGATGCCTACAGTGACTGAAATTTAGTTTTAACGACTTTAAGTCTTTGGCCATATCCAAGTGATTAAATAAGTTCCCTAAGGTTTCTAGTTTCTTGCAATGAGAAAATTTAAGCTCCAAGGCCCTGAGCTGAGTATGCTCTCCGAAGATATTCCCTATCTTTTCTAAATTCTGCGTTGTTATTGATGCACAGCCGCTAAAATCCAAACTTAAACGGTGCAAATGAGCCAGCTTGCTCAATTCTTCCATGAATTCGCCTGTTCCTTCAACACTCAGCTGAAACTTCTTAAGCGATAGTACCAATGATTCTAGATAAATGCATTTTAGTAAAGTTCCTGTTAAACTTTCCCAAAGCTTTCTTTCGTTGAAAAACACGTCTTCAAAATCGAGCTGCAAGTGCGTCAATCTTTTTAGTTTTGGTAGGGTATATGTACTGAGGAACTCTAACACGTTTGTTGAAACGATCGGGTTGCACATCAAACCAAAACGGAAAGAGGAAACTCTCTGAAGGCTGGCCATTGATCGTAGCAGAGGGAAAAACCCGGAGAAATTGAAAGAAAGCTGTGGGTTGAGATAAAATGTTTCGATTATTTCCAATGAATTAAGTCTTCTGAGATAGAAAGCGAATTTTAAAAGCGATTGCTCTGATATTTCTGTCTGAGGAAACCTCAGAGATATCTTTTTCAACAGAAGTGATCTTCGGACTTTCTTCAATACGAGGATGATCCGATTGAATGATTCTACCGTGAAGCTGCATTGACGAAAATCAAACGTTAGATGGGTAATATGCTTGAAACTAGAAGCAAATATCGAGTTTTGGATGTTTTTCGCAGAGGTTGAGGTACTTAGTTTCTGTCCAGCGATCCAAATCTCTTTGAATTTTCGATTTCGTTGGAGATTTTGAATTTTTGTAAACGATGGTATTTTCAATTTCTGAAAGGCGGTGATTCGGAGCCGATCCGTGTATGAATGTGACATTGAGATTGCTTTTACATTGCTAAAGTCAGCAAAATAGCCATTCATGTGTTGGAGACTGAGTTTGGATTTCTCGCGATCAGAGACTGCGCTATTGATTAAAACTGCCTTTTCAGCTGCTAAGTTGGAATAGGAGAGGTTTTTGTTAACATTCTTTTTCGCAAATTCGCTCGCTGAGATGCAGTCCATAACAAATCTCAAAGAAATTTTGGTTTCTGCTTATTTATTGCGAGTGCTATATAACAAAAGGTGCGAAAATTTGGGGTAAATCTATTTTAAAATCAAACTTTCTGTTGACACATCAACATAATGATGCAGATAACACGAAAGTTGATTTAACGCCTCGATTAACAACAATTGAGGATCACTATTCTAGAGTATACAAAAAACAAATGTAGTATCATACAAAACTAACTTTCACCAACAAAATAATCACAAAATTATTGTGAGCTTGTCACTTATGGGCAACAGATGTAGATGACATTTAATTTACTCTATGTTCATTGAAATTTCTTTCTCTTCTTGAGAAGTCTCTTTTTTCAGTGCATTCATTTTATGCCTGACTTGCTGGATCGTCTCTAATTTATCTGTGTTCGATCCCAAGCTTGACTGCAGAAAATTATCTTCTTCTCCAGAACTTTTTTTCTCCTCTTCCTCTTTTGGCTCTCTTCTAGTTTTCCTTCTCGCACTTCTAAGATCGTTTGCTGGAGCATTCAAAAACTTCCGGAACGCAAATGAATCTCCTATATTCGGGATCGTAAACAGCACATTCAAAAAGCTTTCAAGGCCTCTCATTCGAGACTCAACCGACGTTTGAGTGAAAAGTGCCGTGAATTTGTGAGGTAAGTTTGGAAGATTTTCCCGACCTAACTTGATGACTAAAGCATCGTATAATTCCTCGAAATCTACCATTCTTTTATAGAGCTTATAGCTGTTCTCTTTTCTGAGGTGTCCGGCCTCCAGATCATCTGCTTCGTCGCCTGTTTGGAGAATATTGTGGATGATGATAATAAATTCTGTTACTGGAGTTTTGTCCTCTAGAATCCTGATGTTATACTCTGATATCTCAGCCCAGCATTTGCTGTAGTCATATTTATCACTGTTTTCAAGAAGAAGCGCTTGGGACTGGCGACTTAACCCTACGAATTCAGCAACCTCGGGACACTGTAGAAATATTTCTTCGTTTAGCAATATCTCCAAGAAGTGAGTTAATCCGATTTTCCTTTCCTCTACGATTTGAGACGAGTTAATCATGCGGCTTGGAGGAAGCTTCGGTGGTTTTAGTTTCTTATTGCGTAGTACATCAGCCAACTGTTTAAATTCTCGATAACGTTTTTGTAATTGCCATCTTTCCTGAGGATTCTCGCTTATCGTCAGTGCAAATATATATTCATAATGTGTGTATCCAAGTGGAATTTCTGCGTCGATTAATTCTACAGTAATATAAGGACAAAAATAAACCTCATCCCTCCTCGTTGTCGCCTTCGCGCTCATAACTTTTCGATAATCCGGTGTCTCCATATCCTGAAGTTTGAGACTCTCTGACGCTTGGCTATCAACGAGACGCTTAGATACGAGAGGGTCATCGGGTGTGGAATACCCGCGATTGAGCATTAAAGGTTTCTTTTCTAAATCTGTGACCTTTTTCTTTGAAATTCGAGCTTCTTTTGTGTCATTAACGGCTTCTGTCCCTCGATTGATCCCAAGGAAGTTCAGCACGATAGGAGGTATACGATCGAAACTAGAGAGCATAGCATCCATATAATTCTGTAGATTTTTAATGGTCTCACTGACTGAAGTATCACTAAGGGGACCAAAGTTTGATAGAGAAACAAATTTGGCATTTGTTTGCTCAGCCCGAATCCGCAAGAGTTCGTCAAGCTCGCAAAATTCCTGGCATGTTCTGAATACTTTATGCGTTTTGCCTCTGTAGTGTACGTTCAATTGGTAATGGCATTCCTTATTTTTCTGAATGACAGCTTTTACGGTGACCGTTATTTCGCCCTTTTTGCTTGACTTATCGCTCATTCCACTAATCCCACGCAGTATTTTAGGCCTCTCTTGGGTGAATTCTTCACTAATACGCCGTAAGGTGTTGTCGTCATGCTGTGTCCATGCCGTCAAAAGGCCTTCTTCTATGTCGGAATAGAGCAGCTGTTCGTGATCTTGAGGAAACGCGATTTGGAAGAGCATTCGTAGGGCGAATAAGATCAGCTGAGTCAGATTGAAGACAAAGCAAACGATTTGATCTATCGGATTATGAATAGCAATAATAAAGATGGCTAAGCTAATGACAGATAAGATCGTCAAGCTGATCCAAGAAATCCCATGGATAGTGAATTTGCTTGTGATTCGTCGTGAGTATTGAAAGAGAAGCAGATTTGTCTCAAGGGCTAAGGAAAGCAAAGGGATAGGCACAAACCATTGGAGAAGCTGAATGAAAGAGTCTTGGGAGACGATAGTAAAGACTGCTTTAGCTATATAGATGATCATAATGGCGATATTTAAAATAATCTTGGTGATTAATGATTTGCGGTAGTAATAGACGGGTTGCAAGGCTGCTTCTGAATGGTGCCATTTTCTGACGAAAGAGCAGATTCCCAGGTACACAAAACAAGCTCCGATCAAGCCGAATTGAACGCAGTTGACTATGATGGTGAATTCCTTAGAAAATTCCATTGGACATTTGTTGTGAATAAACACATTCAAATATTTTATCGTTCAGTTCGTTTGCGGAAAATCGAAGTATTCCAGGATGAAGCCAGCATTTTGTTATGCTTTTTGCAAATTGAAAATTGGAAAGACGAGAAGCTAGAGTTCCCTCTGCGGAGTCGGATAGAAAAGAAATAGTGACAATTCTGCGTATATCTCAAAACTTGAAAGAAAATGAGGTTAGCAATGGTCAAGTCAATTCAAAATTTTAATTGAAGCAAAGAGAAAATTCGATTGGATATAAAAGCAATAACTGGAGAGGCAGTAGCTGCTGTTTTTCTGAGACTTCAAATCGGCTCTTCAAACTTCAAATTATTCTGGAAAATGAAAGAAGAGGAATACAAGAAGATTTTATCATTAGTGTAAATTTCTTAAACATGAGTTTTGTGCAAATTTTCAAATCAAAAGCAGAAATTGTCATCACTTGCTTTAATGTATACTTCTCCAATTATTTTTCAAAGTTGCCTCACAATTTTTTCTCATTATGGTACATAGTCTTAACAGATTCATGGAAAATTTACATTCATCTTCTAAAATTATGAAAATCGCAGAATTTTGACTCTCAGCAACATGACCAAAACCATCGAACTTGCTTTATGAATGCATGATCAAATAATATCATCCATTCCTTATTTTCAAATAGACAATTTTCAAGGTCAAATTTTAAAGCGAGCAACTTGATTGGAACTTGCAACTTCACCTCTTTCTCGCTACGAGAATCATTAGTGTACAAGTTAATAATGGTTTAAATAAGATCCTGATTCAAAAAGATATCTCAAGCTTTCTAGCCGTTATTGGGGTGATGCAGGATCAATTTGATCGTTTTAGGGCTTGCATTTCGGTATTTCGCGAAAACTATCATTTTCAATCCTTTTTCCAAAACACTTTCACTCCGTATAACTGTGTTTGCGTTTCATACCCCTAATTGTTTCAGCGTTTGGAAATGCCATTTTATCTTACTGACCAGGTACGAAAATACCCACCTATGCTAATTTACTTGAAACCAAAAAAACTGATTAAATCGTCAGTACGTCATACGCGTTTTAATGAAGTTCCATCAAAGATTTACGCTGGCGCCAAATTACTATTTAAATGTTTTTCGAACCATCACCAGTTTCCTCATCAGCAGCGTTTTACTGAACCGTCATCAGTAACACATATTGGTTTAGGAAAGAATGGTGGCGAATGTAATGAAGGTCAAACGTCTTTAATCGCTTAAAATAGAAAATGCGCTTATAGATTTATTCGAATTTTATCTAAAATTCCATATTAGTCAGTTACGTCATTTATTAAATTGCGCTGTATCGAATTACAGATAGCCTCAAATGGGTTAATTCAGCTTCATCTGCATCCTGTTTTCTATAATTCAGAAAATTAGAAAAATATCAAAACCGGCAAAATTTCTGAAAACAAACTAGCAATGACTTCCGAAAGGATTAATATCGTCTTTAGCATCAACTACAAGTGTGATTTCGGCTCATGCTTGTATGTCTCAGGCAACATCCCTGCTCTTGGACACTGGGATCCTTCAAAGGCAGTTCGTATGGCCTGGAACGAGGTACTGCAAAATTCAGCTTCCAGTAAATAAAAGATAATTAGGGTCACAATTGGAAAACAGAGCTCTCATTTCCTTGCGACGAAAGCGTCGTAGTCTCCTATAAATACTTCATTGCAGACGCGAAAGAAATAAATGTAAAACGGGTGAGATGGGAAGAAGGATCTAATAGGGAAATTGAAGTTTCTTCATGCTGGCCACCGCGAATTATCAGTAATTGAATTCGAAAATTCAATCTAATCTCTCTTATCAGAGGACACTTGGGAGCACCGTGAAGTGCGAATAATGCTTAATGACTTTTTCCCTGCGAGTTACAAATCAAAAAGAGAAGTTTATATGTGTGGGGATATTTTGAATATATTGAAAGCTACAGCACCTTTAAAGATGGCAATTCGAGAGGTTTCTGATTGTCTACAGCCGGCGGAGAAAAGCAGATTTTGGACTGTAAGTCTTTGCTTACATCATACAGTCACGAAATTTGAATACAAATATATACTATACAACACAGAAAAACAGAATTTCATCAAAAATCGCAAAGTCTCAAAATCATTCACGAAACCGGACGCTGGTGAAGCTCTTCCCAAGTTGAAATATGAAAAAGAAACGGGAAAAGGGTCAAAGACCGCGCAATTGAAATCGGAACTTTATTCATCCTCAGAAGGAGCCTCAGCTGAACGGAATGTCAGTGAAGTCTATCAAACACTGGATACTAAGTTTGACTACGTCAAGTACGCTGATTTTATTTACAATCGAATCTCGTCAAATATTCTCATTGGTAAAATAGTCAGTAGTGTTCAAATTTGAATTGTTGAAAATTTTTTTAGGCGCTTCATTGAATGAAATCGAAGAAGTTTCTATTCTGGCGACAGAGGGGGTCAATGCCATCTTTAACCTGCAAAGACCTGAGGACATACGACGACATAACCCTCATCATTCCGAAATAGTTCATTTTTGCAAGGATGAAGGGATCGAGTATCTCAGCTTTCCAATTAATGAACGGAATCCTGAAGAGGTAGTGCAACGGTGCAATAAGGCAGGAAAGATTCTTAAGGACCTGCTTGATGATTCAAAGGTGAGTTTTGATTGATCTGTGTGAGAAGTTAATGGGTTTAATAGGTTGTGTATCTCCATTGTACTTATGGAGCCGTACGAAGCGTGCATTCGCTGATCTCCTACCTTTGCATATTTGAGAAGTATGAAATAGAGGAGGCAATTCAGTTCGTACAACGAAAGAGAGCGCTAGCGCTCCCTTCAGTTGAATTGGCAAAAGGAATTGTGGAAGTCCAAGTAGATGTGAAGATAGTGGTGTAAGAACTGCTTTAATGGCAATGCGATTTTAAATTCAATTAAAAACGGGCAAACTTTGCGCCTGGATATGAACTATGGCTTATAAGGTTAATGTAATTATGTTGAGGTTATATCAATTTATGTATTGTTTTTCAACATCATATTGTAAAAGAATTGGATACAAAGACATCTTTGAAGATCTATTGATTTGCTTATTAATTGCAAAAGTTCTTTAGGTATCGCTAGCCTGAGAATGACTCCAAACTTTTGAATTAGTTGGCTTTATTTTCCATTAGGCTTATGTAAATAACACTAATAACGAGTTATCATAATAGAAGATCCAAAAAAATAATAAATATCTTAATTCAAACAAAGATAGATATGAGTATGTTAACATGGGTGACCCCACATTAAGAAACAGTATTCTGCTGTGGCTACAAAGTTCATAGTTTGGAAATTTTCTGTTGAGAGATTAAGGAGAGATTACTGCAATGAGCAATTTGAGTTCGTTTTCACTTTTCAGTAAGATAAGTCCTCGCTGGAAGGAGAGAAGAGAACAACCTTAAGGCATTGATAGGGTTGTTAGTGTTATTCGGCTAAAAGAGCTCTTTTTTATTTAACCGAAATTTCATGCGGATTATACAATAAATAGTTCACAACACCAGCTTTTTCAATCCAAATCCAAGATTATAGTCGTTTGACGAGGAGTCCGGCTTCAAACTCAGCTTATTTACTATGTACGCTTGTTTTAATCTAGTTTAAACAAATTTTTCCCGATCATTATTATGAAATCTGAGGACTCGATATTTCAAGCTCAAGAGAATCATCACCATCACAAAAAGCATTCGAAGCTGCTTCCTCAAGTCCTCAGATTCAAGTTTGTTTGGCAGGTAAGCTCATATTACACTCTGGAATTGCCTCCCTACGTTCTAATCCAGGCCAGATTACTAATTTGATCTCCTGATCTCAGTACACCTGAACTACCGTGCCAAATGGTTACGAAAATTGCCTTGCTGTGAATTTTTTGAAAAGTAAAATAATTAAATTAACCATTCTCATGCGCCTACTCTCAAGGCCGTCTGGCTTCCGTAATTTTTATCAATAAAAATCAGTACTGCCAGAATAGTTGATTTAATTTTATTTCGAGTTAAATCCTTGATCTCAGAACTTTTTCGACATAGACAGTACCCAATCATAAAACATTTCGAACTTATAATCGAAATAATTTTTTTTTTTACAAAATAAACCCTCTGATTATAAATAGATTCTAAATACCGCAGTGTATAAAAAATTCAGGTGCCCGCTAAACATTTAAATTTGTTGTTTGATAGAAGCATTTTAGTTGGCTTCACCTAATACTATATAGTCGCTCCATCTAGAAAGGTTTCTTACAATTAACTTCTCCTTTAGCCTATCCACGGCAACACTCCCGTAATTTCCTCAAAATGCTGCAATTCTTAAAAATCGAAACTTGGACTTGTGAAATTCTGTTTTAGTCCATAAGTCGGCTTGAAGGTGTGCTTTGTTAAGTCGCAATGCTAATTAATTGATTTGTGCTTGATGAGTAAACAAATTGCTCGTGAAATCTACATTCCTGAATATGCAAAGCCCTTGCTTACTGTTGATTTTGTGGTAAAATTCCTAAAGCCTGAGCTAAGGACTTGGTCACTAGGCGATTAGTCATCTTGGAAGATCATGTTCCCTGAAAAAACCCTACCATTGAGATTAATAAATTTAGATATTTATTAAATGCAAAAAATACATTTTTATGCACAAATCCGTTTAAACAAAAAATTTATTTATCTCAAGTTAAAAGTGATAAGTAAAAACTGATGCTTACGACTATCATCGAGACGGCGATTTCTCCCAGCTCGATCTTTGGAAATCGGAAGTACTTGGACGTCTTTCGCATCATAGCTTTCGGATTTTTGTTGATCATGCTTATTGAAGTCATAATCTACAATAGCGTCAACAATTTCTGGACACAAGGACTTTTGTTCCCGTCTCGCTTCTATGCAGTCATTGGAACCCTCGGGATTTTGTTACTATTGGAAGTTTTAAGGGTCACAGCCTATAAACGGATCGCTCAAACGAAAAAACAGCTTTGTTACGTGTTTCCAGCAGTCTGCGCATTTCTTTTCTTTTACCAAGAAGTCACCTTTGCTTCCAGCGGCAGCAATGCTGAGCAGAATTTCACAGATGACCTCTATGAGCTGGTGCTATATAAACCTATATTGATTTCGTTCTGTCCAATTCCTATCATGCAATTAGTCCTGATTATCGCTGACACTGTGTACCTTATGATCAGAACGACCCACTTCGATCCAGCGACAGGATTCTCTTTTTGTGTGTTGAGCTTGCTTCTACCACTAGCGGTTGCGAGGCTTCCAGGGAAAATTCCAAAGACGAATCAAAGATTTCTTTCCGAGTCGTCAAAATCGACCATCAACGAGGCTTCTGATTGGATTGATGAGTTGTTAAATCATTTGCCTGATGGATTTATTGTTTTTAAAGACGATGCTTCGGTGAAGTACTTTAACGACTCGATCGTAACGTTGTTAGAAAGCGATGAGGACAAATTTCTCGACGTGTTAGCCAGCCTTCCCAATAAAGATATCCTCTCTGAGGTGCTCGCAGAAAGTGAGAACTCATTGCTGCCGAAATTACTACAAAACCACCTTTCTGATGCTCTTAAAAGGCGCAAAACACCCACAAAAGAGGAAATTCATTTGAAAAAAGTGCAGTCTGAAAGAAGAGAACCTCGAAAGAAGAGTAATTTCTGTGATCATACCACGGGCGCTGGGGACCTGGCAACGACTACACGCAGGCGAACTCATCATGAAAAAACCGAGTGGAAACGCAGAAATTCAATTGGAAATCCTGAACTATTGGAACTGAACAAGAAAGATAGATTATCAATGGATGCGATTAATTCACAAAAGAGCCCTAAAGACAATTCTGTAAAAGGTTTCTTGAAGCAGGTATCGTTGGATGATTCCAATTCTTTCCGGAAACAGAGAGGACGCTTGAACGAAAGAAGCCCTCTCACGTTTCAAACTGCTATTCCGAGACCAATCAACATCGCTGAGATTGATTTGGCGGAAAACGAGAGAATTTCTCGCAATCAAGCAACGAATCTGACTTTACATGCGCAAGCCATCAAGAAAAAGCTACTGATTGGTGAAAAGCAATCGAGGCACTCGACGGTCGGAGACGCCATTAGATCTATCCTGCATCAATTCAAAAAAGGGAGTAATTATCAATCATCCAATGTGGAGGAACCTGTTGATGGATTCCCTTTCCAGCTCTTCAATTCGTATTCTCATACTCCGAGGATAAATCTCAAAGGAAAAAGGAGAAGAGACAAGAAAGCGAATACCGCTGCGTTTTTGAAACTTCCAAGCGAAAAGAGCATTTCCATCGACGAGCCTTTCACAGGTCAGTTATCAATGAACACTTTTTTGAAAATCAACGGTGATCAAATCAGATATTTCTCCATTACGTTCACAGCAATCACGGTCAAAATGCAAAAGTATCTCCTTGTGTCAGTAAAGGACACCACTAATCAGGACATTGCCCTGCGATTGCGTGAGCTTGACAAGAAAAAGAACCAGACGCTAGCAATGGTATCTCATGAGTATCGATCTCCTTTGAATGGAATCGTCTCGATGTTAGAGATTCTCGCTGAGAAAATAGACGAGACCTATTATGAGAAATACGTTCGACCGGCTCTGTTAAGCGCGAAGCGATTACTTCACCTCGTTAACGATATCCTCGACTTCCATCAGTTAGAAAATCAAAAACTCAAATTTTCCTTTGAGCCCTGCATCCTACGAGATGTCGTTCAGTCTGCGATCAATATCATGGAGATCACGATCAAAGGAAGAGGTTTAGAGCTCGGTTTAAGCATGGATGATAGTTTGCCGAAATCCATTGTGACAGATCCCAATAGACTGCAACAGATACTCTTGAATTTGCTTTCAAACGCAGCTAAATTCACTCTTACGGGAGGAATCTATGTCGATGTGCATCCCTATGGAGAAGGGAAGATTCGATTCGAAGTAAGAGACACAGGGATCGGAATTAAGGAGGAAAACCTCGCGAAATTGTTCAAGGAGTTTGGAAAAATCGATCTTGGAGCAAGATCTGAGCTGAATCCTGGGGGTGTTGGGTTAGGATTACAGATAAGTAACGCATTGGCTATGAACTTAAATTTGGATCCAAATGATGGTGGACTCAAAGTGAGATCGACTTATGGCGAAGGTTCGGTGTTTTGGTTCGTTATTGATGATTTTTCGCAAACTCAACAGGAAAATTTCTTCTATGCTGATGAAGAGTTCTTGGATACAGCGCAGCCACTTTTTTTTAAAGGCAATCTGACTCAGCATCTTCACTTTTTTGAAAAGTCCGAGAACCGTACATTTTCAGAAGATTTCCATTCAGGTGCCAAACTCTCCGCTTATGAATCCTATTCAAAGAAAAGAACGACTGGCATTGATGACGGAGATTATTCCTCAAGGGAAGGAAAAACCCCTGTAAGGTTGAAAGTATTGAAAGAATGCACAACTTGTGCAAGTGTCTTAATCGTTGATGATGACGAATTCAATCGGCTTGCTATTAAGAACCTATTAGAGCTTGTAGGCATCACAAAAATTGATTCAGCGAGTAATGGGATTGACGCGATAAAGGCGCTCACCGAAAAAGCGAAGTCAGGATGCCATGATAAATATCATATTGTCTTTATGGATTGCGAAATGCCAATACTGAATGGTTATGAGACCACAAAAAAATTGACAGAGATGATGAAAAATGGGTCAGTGCCAAAGCAGCAAATTATTGGAGTAACTGGGCATGCGTCTGCAGAGCATCGAAACAAATGTCTAACGAACGGCATGGATGATGTGCTGATTAAACCGTTAAATAAAAATGACTTTACAGTGTGGATTGCGAGGTTTTTCGAAAAGAGTCCGTGATATTATTCATTTCGTTATTAACAAGAAGTTAGCAAACAAACTTGACTGAGAGTAGAGAGAGATATTTTTATTTTTTCATTACCTTTGTTTAAATGAATTAAATTTAGAATTTGAGTCTCAAAGGAAATCGAGAGATTTGAATATCTAAACCCTTTGATCGTTCTAAATTATGTTCCACTTCCAAGAGATTAACTCACAGTATCGTAAGCTACAAAAATCTAGAGTTTGAGTCGGTGCTCTAGCACTTGTTAATTGAAAATTTGACATTCGACGACAGAAAATTATTTTTCTTGGCCTTTTTTCGGTTAATTATCAATGAGTTTTAACCTCAAATAGCATCCACTGCTCACTGATCGGTGTAATTCATTGCCAATTTCGATCTTAGTTGTTGAATTTGCATATATTATATTGCAAAAATGTGTATATTCTGCTCATTGATTATAGAGTGGAGCCTAAATAATATTTCTATGAAAAAACCGTAATGGCATAATGACTGCTTAGAAATAGATGAGCAAACCCAGGTTAGTTTGGTATTAAATAGTGGTATTATTGAATTCGAGTCCCCTTAGATCTTATTTAAATTCAATAACAAAGGTAGGCATTTTGCTCATAACTGGGACGGCCGAACGGTGTGAGAAATAGAGATGATTTGATTTTACTCACTAACTGTCAGAACTTTGCTTATAACTAAGATAAACTCTAATTTTACATCGATAGATCTTCAAGAAACGAGCGTTATTGCTCAACACTAAAAATGAGAACTTTTGAAAACAAATTCTTTAGCGGACATTTTTTATTAGAATATGGAAATTTGAATATAAGTATTTCTATTGATAATTCGAAATTGTAGCTGAGTTTCTCCACTGATAAAGTCCTATATTCTGGAGTTTTGAGGAGTTGTGAATAGTTCCTCTGGAATATTTCCAACTCCTTATACTAAAATCGATGCTTGCTCTAGATCGCACCAGATGCCAAAATGGACCTGATTTGTTTCTAGTCTCTCAAGTTCCTTATGGTTCAATTCGCATTTCCTTCAATGCTTAGCATTGAAATTTTCCCATATTATTCATTTCGAAATGTCTAAGTAGTCTTCAAGAAATAATTACTTGAGTTGACCTCCCAAAGATGGCCAGTTACTAACTCCTAATATGGGGATTACTTCTATGAGTTTATGTGTTTGAGGAATGCTTTGTTGTTAGCCAAAAATAAGGGTCGATAAGTTTTAGATGTCCTATTAATCTTGTATTTCTAAGGTGTAAATAAAGAGCAAGTAGGGTTCAGACCTTTGAAAGAGGTAAGTATAAAGCCAGGGCTGAGCAAAAAAAGTCGTGATTCCTTATTCCGCTCTCCAGGAAAATGTCAACTAGTCAACATTCTATTTCGAATAGATATAATTTTAAAAAACCTTTGTCTGAAAATTGTAATAGAATTGGGTTACTGTCTGACTTGAAAAACCTCGCTCGAATTTTCTTGATACTGACGCGAGGAATTCTTTTTTTGATTTTAGCCATGATGATCCCACCAACATGACAGGTTAATATTGAGTAATATCTCTCCATTCGAGGAATAGCTGTTCCACTCAGTCTCCTCTTGACATCGTAAATTATCTGTCTTGCCATGGGTTTAAAATAATTGACTTTGTTTTTTAGGGTTAGTCTGCTAGCCATACACTACTGAGAAAGGCAACATTCTATTTCAACCTAAGATCGAATATTCTATTTCAACCTAAAATCTACGCTCGCTTTTGTTTTATTTGCCTCAACAAAAAAAATTTAATATCTTAGAATATCCTTAGTCATAAAATTCTAAAATTTTAAGACTAAACGCGGTTCGAAGGTTTGTTTGCATTTTTTGATCTCACTGGGGCTTGTATATACTAATGCAGTTCAAGATACAAATAGTCATGTGTATCCAGGAAGAAAACTGCTTTTCGTGCAACATTTTTCATGTTCTTAGTAACAAGTCTTTGCTTTACAAATTTTAGTTAAATTTACATCAATTCTCATCATTTTGCCGTTTTATTTTCAAGCTAAAATTTTCGTTCGAACACTTGTTCAGTAGACAACTTACGTATTATCCTTTATTTGCTATTTCAGCAAAGAAACACCTGATATTCTATAATAATTAACAAAATCCAACAAAATAGACGAATTCTCTTTTGAATAACAATGTGTGGAATCTTTGCCTTAATTGAGGCCTCTGAAAACAAGCATCAAGCTCGAATGAAAGCGGTTGAACTCGCTCATAAGCTGCAGCATAGAGGACCAGATGATGCCGGAGTCTATCTGATTGTAATTATTTTCATTCATCTTAAAACTTACATTGAGCTTTCCTAGGAAAACAATGGCAAAATCACCGTTCTTTGTCATCAAAGACTCGATATCATTGATCCAACTGAGGGAGGTCATCAGCCGATGATCCCGTCAAATGATAACAATATTGCTTTTATTTGTAACGGAGAGATATACAACTACAAGGAGGTATCTGCCCCTAATGAAAACTCATTGAAATTGATCATTCTTTAACAAAACTAAAGATCAGAGAGAGGTATAAAGATAAGATCAAATTTAAGGGTCATTCCGATTCAGAAGTCCTCGGACCCCTCTATGAGGAGTTCGGAATCAACCTAGTCCACGAGTTAGAGGGAATGTGGACGTTTTTCTTGTATGATCGAAGCACTCACACCTATTTCGCTGCCAGAGACCACGTTGGAATAGTCCCACTGTACATCGGAACTGGAAAGCGAGGAGAACGCTATATCTCAAGCGAATTGAAGGCGATTGTGAATGAATGCGTCTCTGTTGAAATCCTGAAGCCAGGACACTACATCTCGAACGATTGGAAGCAAGTCGAGTGGTATAAACCCAAATGGCATGACCTGGACTATATCCCCACGAAAAAAGTCGACCTCCAAGAGCTCAGAAACCAGCTAGAAAACGCTGTGCGTGCTCAGCTGGCCACTGACGCTCCATTTGGTTTACTGCTGTCGGGAGGTGTTGACTCTTCGTTGGTTGCGGCCATAGCAATGAAAATAGTTCACCAAAATGAAATCGATCTTGGAAGACTGGGGATGAATCAAGTACACTCCTTCTGCATCGGCCTTGAAGACTCTCCAGACCTAATCAAATCTCGTGAAGTCGCGAAAGCGATCGGGACGGTCCATCATGAGTTTGTTTATACTTGCGAGGAGGGAATAGATGCTTTGCCTGAGGTGGTTTACCACCTCGAAACTTTTAATCCAACTACTATTCGAGCCGGTACTCCCATGTACCTGATGACCCGGAAGATCAAGGCTCTCGGCATCAAAATGCTGCTCTCAGGTGAAGGCGCTGACGAAATCTTTGGAGGGTATTTGTACTTCCATAAAGCCCCGACGCCTGAAGAATTCCACCGGGAGACCATCAGGAAAGTTCGCGATCTGCATAAGTATGATCTGCTTAGAGCAAATAAAGCTTGCTTTGCACATGGAGTCGAGGTCAGACCACCGTTCCTGCACAAAGCGTTTATTGAGTACGCAATGAGCTTAGATCCTGCTGAGAAGATGCCGAGAAACAACTCGAAAAACATCGAGAAATATATCTTGAGAAAGGCGTTTGAGGTTAAAGCTGGAGAAACTCCTTACCTTCCCGACGAAGTGCTCTGGAGGCAAAAGGAGCAATTCTCTGACGGCGTTGGCTATAAATGGCGAGACTCTATAATCGTAAATATATAGTTTCTGAGAATTTCCAATATCCTCTTGCCCAATCTTCATAGGAATACACAAACGAAGTCGTGTCTGATGAAGATTTCAAGAACCGTGAGAAGATGTATCCGTTAAACACACCTACAAGCAAAGAAATGTTCTTCCATAGGAGGAACTTCGAGAGATTCTTCCCTGGTGACAGGTAATATTTACGGTCGTTGTTTATAATGAATTCATTCATTAATTTTAGTGCTGTGTTGACTGTGCCCTTTGCTAAGAGCATTGCTTGTTCGACCGAAGCTGCTTTAGAATGGGATGAGTCGTTTAAGACGAATACGGATGAGAGCGGGAGGAGCGTCCTTGGAGTGCATCTCCAGTGCTCTCTGGTTAAGAAAGTGGAGGAAAAGCTAGAACAAGAGATGTTGGAGAATGGCAATATCATGATAATGTCTGAGGGTAAAATGGACGATGTTATTACCAACGGAATTTCTGAGGTGGTTTTGACAAATATTCTTAACGTTTAAGAATTTATAAGAATTCATGTTACTTTAATACAGTTATCTAAATAGTATTCCCTTTGATTATTTTCTCTCAATTAAATAAGATGAAAACTTAGCACAGCAACTCTCATCAAACTGACGAAATATATTTTGCGTACACATTGAAAATCTCAAAACATTGAAGTTCGAATTTTGAATGAAGAGTGTTATTTCGGCTAAGATTGCCATTATCAAGACTGAAACAACAACAAACTTTATAGAGCTAATGAAGAGGGTAATATCATTAAGAATTTCATTACCAATCAAAAAAATTAGAATTGGGTTGGATACCATGTTGACAGAAGTTGAAAGGGTTTAACTAAAAGGCCTGTGTAAATTGTTGAAGTAAGCCTTCGATTAACATTAGCCATTGGATCCCTTATAATAGGGGTTTTTCGCTTCGCAAATGAGGCTCGTCGGATCATTGATGATATAATATTCATTTGTTGAGAGATTCAAAGGTGGTGGATTTACCCGTTTAACCTAGGTGAGTTATTTAAGGATGAAAAAAGAAACTGAATACAACCTCAACGGCTGTTCGTTCTTCAGAAAAAGTCGGATAGTACTGGTAATATTGATAGGATTCCGATTGTTGGATGTTCGGCTGTGTTCTCAGATGCCATTGCTTTTCTTCTTGGTGCTGGAGCTGTAATCTATTACTTTGATATGAAAATGAAAGAAATCAGCCTTGTTATGAGAGGGAAGAAGAAGTTACAGAGTCTCTAGCTCATGCTCCAACTGCTGATTTCTCTGCTGGAGTGCATTGGCTGTTGCTACTGTCACTTCCAATTTCCTTTTTAGAAATTGATTTTCTTCGACAAGCTCCTGGTTCTTATTTATCAGCTCAGTTACAGATCAAGATGTCTTGCGCTATACCAAACTTTGAATCTGCTCCAGCTGATTTGAATCAAAGGATCCCGCTTCTGTCTTTGGCTTCATAGATTTCCTGAAAGTTTTACTCCTTTCAATGTGAACTAGTAGTCCTCTATTCAAAAGTAAGGTTTTACACCTCAGTTTAATATTTTACTTTGAGCTCCTTCTGAAAAAAGGATGGCTATATGCAACGAATTTTTTCAAACCATGCTGCTTCTTGAACCCATACATATTAAGCTGCTAGTGTTAAGATCTCGACAATCAATCGTCATTACCTGTCGCACAAACGAAAGCAGGTTATTGTGCTTAAAATGTTTGGGGAGGACAGTTTCCGCAAACACCTCCGGTTTCAAAAGAATGAAAGCGCTTCCGTCCTCATTCCAAGTAATTATTTCTGTGTTTTCTTCGTTCTTTCAAAAAGTTAGATCATTTGGTCGATAAGTCAAATTACGTTCAGAATCTGATGTAAGGCAATTAGGAACGTATTTGGCTGTCTGTCTGCAAGATTAGTCACCACCTTTTCTTGTATCGAGGGTAGACTTTCACTTTTATTGCTAGGCATCTGCCACTCAATGAATTGTTGATTCATTAAAAAAAATTATAGTTGCTGATGTTGCCAGAGAATAGTGATTTTATTCGCAAAAACTTCGTGATCAATCGAATGTTGAGAGCTAGGTTGTTTTGAAAATTTGGAAGGAGATTCGTCCAGAAAATTCTTGTATTCCGGAATTTTGATGAATAATTTGTAAAATATTAACCAAAGGCCGTACCGTAATCTTTGAGCGTATGACCAGTGAAATGTGAATATTCAACGCCAGTGTAAAATTGTATTCCAGATAAACGGGATAAACAAGTTCTTCAGTGCAAGGAAGCACTTGCCACTTAGAGCGTTCTAAAAAGAAGGAATGAGAATTATTCAATTCAAACGAGAAATTCGCATTGTTGTTCCATTAAATTTACCAAATTTGAAATGGTTGCAAGCATCATAAATGTTCTCTCTGATAAGCTCGTCTTGGAGCAGAGATCTAATAGCTTTTTCAATTTTTTGGAATGACCATTAAAAATAAAAGAAAGAACCTACCCAGAATAAGTTCCTTGTCATGAGGCAATGGAGACACTTATATTTCATCGAGGGTGTTGATGAAGAGGTAAAAAGAATTCGTGTTATTAGCCTTCAAGATAGTTTAATCTGAACTTAAAAAATGATAAGCATTAGTGTTTTTCTTCAAAGTAATAGACAGGGTACCGTTAATAAATTCTGCTAATTCGCAACTCTTATCCATTCAAACGAAATCACTAAAATTGTAAATATATTTTCAGAGTTATTCATTTTGATGTGGATCAAGAGAAGTTTTGGAGATTTTTCAATTGTCTGCTCATGAAAAACAATCTGCAGATCTATGAAATGAGGATTTTTCCAGGTTTTGGATTGGAACTGTTTTAGAAAACGTAAAAACTCAACATTCTGTCAGATTGCGGACAAATTTCTCATATTGGATCCTGCATCCAGCAATTTTGAAAGAAAAGAATTAAATTTCTTGTTATACTTGCAAGATATTTCTCATATTGTTCACAATGAAGCTCGATTACATGAGTAGGAATGTCGATCAGGAGACCCCCAGGGAGGACATTAAGTGATACAAGACAACAGAGTACAAATTTTAAGTTAGCACCCTTTCATTAGAATTTTTGGTACTCATAATTAATTTATATTAACTCAATTTTCAAAAAAATTTTAACTTTTCAAGCATACCGATACTTAAGCATGCCAGCAGTACATAATTAAGTTGAGGTACAATTAACATCATAAGGGAGTCTGTTTTGCATATCATGGCAAACCAAGTCAATCAATTCCTTTGCAATACTTGAAAGTGTAGCTTGATGTCATCTTTCAATGTAAATTTATCACTTCCAACATCCACGCTTCGCTTGTATTTATGGAGTAAACTGTTAATATTCTACTTTCATCCTTGTGTAAACATTACAGCATTTACAAAAGCTCACAAATCGCATCGAGTTCTATTGTTTATTGCCGGCAACAGGTATTTGCTTGAAGTTTTGTAGTTACCAGTTATTGTAAGGTATAATTTTATTTCGAATGATATTTCTAACTACTAGGAAGATTGCGTCCTTTATCATGGATTCAAGTGCGGGTAACGTTGTAGAATTGAAAGAAACACCTCTAAAAGCGAGGTAGAGCTTACCAGTTCTCTTAGAACTCAAATAATTGGTGAAATTAGAGGTCATGTGGAATAAACATAGCTGAAAAGTATATAATCTTGTATGCTTCATCTGATTTCTCCCTTTGATAGTAAACAAATATGGTTTCTGTAAAATTGGTTCCTTATTCGGTTTGTTTGTAATATCATCAATCGGATTAGAAATTGTTAAATTTGGGTATGTATCTCAAAGTTTACCGTGAGTGCTATTGAAAATGCAGAAAAAAGGGAAGAATCTCAGAGAAAAGGCCAACCAATCATATTTACTGTATTATATTTTATTTTAAAAAAATCTAAGATCGAATCTCAAGAACAATATTAATTTACGAAATTGAGAGCAATCTCATTGATATTGATGCTCTAACTTGAACAAGAAAGACCCAATCGCATAAATTCAGAATGCTAAATTCTCGATGACATATAATCACTCTTATCATTCTCACTCATGCAAATTTAGGTGCATGACAGAAATCATCGAGCTTTTGGATTTCATACCCTATGAAGAATGCGATATTTTAAGCTCTAAGAAAGTCCGTTACAATCCAAGAGGCTTCTGTCTTACCTCATTTTCCAGGCATGTGAAAAAAAGGCAAATTGAGTAAGATAGTTCAAGCATAAAATTTTCTATAGAAACATATGTAAACTCACATGAAAACACAGTGAGCATCTTGCATGGAATGCTAGTAGCAAGTTGTGCTTACCTCAATCTATTCACTCAATCTAAGTTGTATTAAAGAATGATATATTCGATCGCGCAGCCAGAAAACTACGTATAATTTATTTAAAAATACTTATAACAGTCGCTTATATTCATGCCTTCTGCCTGAAAATTCTTTGAAATCTGCAAACCATGTTGGTTGATATCTGTTTTTTGCTAAATAATACGAACAGAATGACTCTATTCAATAAGATAGAAGGGAAGGCTACCTGCTCAGTCGAAAACTGCATGTATCTCTCCCCCGGCGCAGCAGCTTGAATATCTTGATTTTGAAATCTCACATTGTTGCTAACGGAAGGGTAAACAGACTGCACCTATGAAATGTAAAAATTAACACAAGAATTATGAAGCAAGATACTTCGTAAGTTCTGTGGTCTTCAATAAGATTAGGGCAAGAGCACTGCTGACGGTGATGATATTCAGTCTGTTGTTTCTTCAATGAAGGCCTGCAATATTCACTTTCTTCTACTCTTTGCCAATTTTGGTTATTAAGCCATCTTCTAAAATTAATTAAAAAAAGGGTAGATTAATTTATTATTGTGATTCGAAAAAATTTTTTACAACGACACGACTTCGTTTTCCAAGTACTGACCCCGATTCTGAAGCGCTTCGATCTTAGTCACAGCTTCTTGGAGTTTCCTAGACAGCGTTTCATTTTCTTCTTTCAAATATTGGTTCTTTAAGACATCTCTTTACATCAAGACTTAAAATAATTTCTTTACCGATGCAATGAGCTGTTCGATATGGTTCGCGTAAGATGCCTCTTCTTGGACAGGTTTCGGCTTCAGATACTTTCTGAATGCTTTGCTTCTCTGAATTTGATTCAGAAGGTTTCTAAAAATTGTGCTACTAAATTAAATTTTATATCATACTTTGAGCTTTTTATAAACAATGGGTGACTGTACGTCACATATTTTTTCAACAGGTTGTGTTTCTTGAACCTATACATATTCAGCTGAAGAGGCATGTTATGTTGTTCAACGAAACAGTGAAGAATATTATTACCTGTCTCACGAATGAGAGATAGTTACTATGTTTGTAATATCGTGGAAGGATCGATTCCGCAAACTTTGCTGGATTAAAAATGTTGAATGCAGTCCCGCTCTCGTTCCAAGCGATAGTAGTAGGATCTTCTTCTTTCTAATTAAATTGTTCAGAATGTGGCTATAGAATTATTAATGGATTATATACCTCTAACATTTGATGGAGAGCGACTAGAAACATATTTGGTTGCTTGGGTGAGCTATCTCGCGCAAAACTTTCTCGGAGCGGAGAACACTCGACTGACTCATTGGAGGAGAGGAGGCTGTCTTTTGAGGGCGAGAGGTATTGCGGAAATTGGTTCATCTATAAGAAATTCTATAATTATTAACTTTTGCTTTCTTTCAATGAATTCATTCTTTGAGAAAGGTTCGGGATTAGTTTGTCATATTAATTTTGTGATGAGATAAGTTTCAACCAACGGAAATTAGTGCATCAGTTCCATCAGAATAATTCAGATCTTTAGAAGTTTCGCATCTTAAAAAAAAAATTATTCTCCTATGACCTCTGCTTTCTGCAATTTTAAAAAAATTTCCGAATTTTGAATTTGAAAAACAACCATAAGACAGAACTAAATAGTTTGAATCTCTTATCGCGTGATGCCATTGCTTTATTCTATATATTTATATGCTGAATAGAATCTTATCGTAAAAAAATTCATTTTGGGTATAGCCTCCTCTCTCTGAGTGACAAAGAAAATAATTTAATTCTACAATTTTGAAGGTGTGACAGCGCTTTGGAACAATAACTCTACTATCATGTCTTAGCACTAGATTTTCAAATATCGAGAACCAATGAAATACTAAAATTTATGATTGAATCAACCCAGAATTTAATAGTGAATCACGTTGTGAAATGCTCCTCTATCTAATGGTAGTCTCCTTAAGTGTCCATAAAATGAGGAATATCAGCCTCTCTTCTTAGTTTCCAAAAGCAGCGAGCGCTTGTAATGATTTTTCTAAATTAGACGAAAGATCTAATTAGCCCTTATCATCAGAAAAAGAATAATGACGATCCACTTGCTTTTTTTTTTGACAAAATTAATGGATTTCAAACTGAACCTTATCGGTAAACTCTCTCTCTCTAACATAGTCACGTTTAGATATGTCACTACTTAATAATGTAACGATATCGAAGATATTGCTAAATGCGAAAGAATTGCTGGAAAATGCTAGTTGCTAAGAATCGAGTGGTTTGTAAGGAGTGCTGAGCGAGAATTTCAGCTTTGGCCTTAGTTTAAAGCTCTGTAATGAAAAATCAAAAAAAATTAGCGGAACTGATTTGATGGTTCCAACATATCGCTCTCTCTATTGGGTTCATCAAATACAGTTCACTTAATTCAACTGCAAGGATATTACCTTTCTAAAATTGTGTCGCATCTAAAAATACACATTTGATTTTGTGTTTTTTCTTTTATAGAATTTGATGCTTGATCATGTCTTTAAGCCCATTTATAACTCTAAAGGAGAACTAATACGCGCTCATCTTATACTTCAACAACCTTGCTGGAAAATCAATTGCTTGCAGCTGTAAGTTTAAGAAGTTATACAGTTCTACGAATGAGAGATCTGAAGTCATTGCTAATACTATGCAGGCTTTCTTGGTGCAGGTCAGCGGTTGTGAAGAGAGAGAGAAAAAAAAAACAACTCAGGCATTATCAGGACGATTATGTTGATGGTTCTTGAAAACGCAAGATTTGACTCTTAACTAGGCAAGCTCTTCAGAGAAGGTGCTAAGAATATGCTTTCCATTTGTTTTCTGCTAATTTTTCAGTCACATTGCCCTATGTCTACGAATAGACATATCACAGTTCCGATGAATTTGTAGATTAAAACCCAGATTAGTATTGTTCTTTCATTCCAGAAAATTGACGATTAATTTCGTTAAACAATATTCATTTACTTCTAAAGAATTTCATCCCAAAAAAGAATTTCATCTAATCAGCTTGCTAAATAATACAAATTAGTTCACGTCACTTCAAATATCCCTCAACTAGCATTAGATGCATAAGGATAAGACTGTTAACGCTTTCTGTTACCCCATAAGAGTTTCGCGAGAGAGAAGAGAAACTTCCCGGAAATGGGATGGTGAAATGGTTGAAATATGTTGTTTATGTTGTCAGAGGCACGCAAATATTAAGAAATGTGTTACACTATTGCATTTTAACTCTGAGAATCTTATATTCAGAAGATTGGATTGCTATTGTTATGGAGTCTTTGATAGTTAATACTCACAAAGAACATTTGTTTTGCTTTCTCTATGAGGCTAAATTATGTATTTTCTACTTTCTCAGCCTCTATATCTCTTTTGATGGATGCGTTAAGAAATCAAAATGAATCAGGCTAGTGAAAGCAACTTACTATGGATTTTGCTTACAGACAAACAAACATTCTCACTCGTTTTAAAAAAATTTGTAAATCAATTATTTACTTCTATTCAAAACCAAAATTTAAAACCTAAAAATATTGAGGGTACCGCACCTCATTCTTAAAACAACCTTCAATATTTGTTTCCTAACAAATAGCAGTGTTATTGACAATGATAGAATACTAATTTATTACATGGAAAATCGGAGGTTTGGTCACAGCTTCATTATTGCCGATTACATACATAGCCTGATTCGTAAAATTAGGAATATATTCCACTCGAGGGTTCAAGTATTCAAACTAGAAGAAAGTTAACAAAGGAGGACGTAGAGGTCAATACTTGAATATTAGTAGGAGGTGTGTCTATGTGGGTTTCCTTGGGAACAAGATAGGGGTAATATTCAACCCTTTGTTTCTTTATTTCTGGCAGGGAACGCCAATTAGCTTCAGTCATATCCTCATTTTGGCTTCTTCTAAATAATTGGAAATAATAAGGTCACTCGGAGGGGAAAGCAATCGGAAACTTACAAAACCCCGATCTCATTTTCTAATTGCTGCAATCGAGCCTGAAGAGCCCTGACACTAGCGACTGCGTCATTTAGGTTTTTCTCCAGCGTTTGATTTTCTTGTTTTAATATTTTATTCTAGAGGAAATTATAACAATAAGCTTTAATCTCAGCGGAAAACAGTAATTATTACTGAAGTTAAGAGGCTTTCGATCTCATCGGTTTTTGAAGGAGCTTTTGAAGTTTTTTCCTTCCTGTATTTTCTAAACGCCTTGCTTCTCTCGATTTGTGCGAGTAGAGCTCTGTAGAGGATTTAGTAAATTAAAACCCCGAGAATCAGGTTACTTCGAATCCTTCCTGAAACAAGGGTGGCTGTATGAAAGTACTTTTCTAGAATGAGCTTGCTTCTTGAATCCATACATATTCAACTAGTCCCCCAATGGATAATGATCAGATAAATGCAAAGGGTGATTTAAGCTATTACTTGTCGTACAAATGAGAGTAAATTATTATGTTTGTAGTATTTTGGTAGGATCGTCTCCGCGAACACCTGCGGTTTCAAAATGTTGAAGATAGTCCCGTCCTCGCTCCATGCTATCACATCATTGTGTTCTGCTCTCTGTTGGAACGGAGTTATGGGTTATGGGTAGCATTGAGGAGATATATTACGTCTAATATTTGATGGAGGGACACCAAAAACATGTTTGGCTGCTTCGATGATGTGCTCTCAGTGACCTTTTCCGTGAAGGACCTAGAGCCAGAGGACTCATTGGAGGTGAGGAGGAAGTTTTGGGCTTGATAGAAATCGTAGGGGATTTGATTCATCTTAAAGAATTTCTAATTATTTACTTTTGCTTTCTCGAATCTGTATTCTTCGAGAGGAAAGTTCCAGATCAAGTTTGCATTGTTGTGATATTCACCCAAAGTATTTGAGTGAACGAAATTCACAGAATTAATTTATTTCTTTAAAATATTTCCGTGTTCCGGAAAATTGATCAAATTCTGAACATTTTTTGAAAAAATGCCCAATAAGGCATCGTAATATTCCAAGAAAGAATAAAATTCGATTAAAAGAGGTTCATTGAGCCTTTTTCATGCAAACACTTGGGCTATGAGGGTAATTGGGAGGTTTGTAGTCAAATTTGGAATTGCAAAATAATTAATGATAATTTGATAATAATGCTCAGACTTCGTGGTGTCAAGACTCGTTCATACCTCTAATTCATGTGGATTATGATCCTAACATAGGAAAGGACAGTTATGGTTGGATATTTGGGAAAAGGAACATTTTTTTGCGTATTGTCATATTTCAGGCGGTGACGCGACTAAATTTTAAAAGAGAAATCACCCATAATTTAAAATTGCTGGAAATACAGAAAATGTCCAGCAATTTGTTAGCTAGTACATCAGAACAGATTTGGATTCAGCAATCACTCTCTCCAAGATGGACGTAGGCTAGAGAGTCATGCTTTGTGCTAGCTTTCGCTGAAGAAGTGGAAAGGAAGAATCTGTGGGTTCGAGTTTGTTTTATTTCCCATTCCAACAAGCCATAGATAACGCTAACTCGTGCACCATCACTTTGACAGCATTTTCTCACAGCGAAACCAGAGCTTTCTTGTTGAGCAGAGACCATAAACTTTTTTTTCAATTGCAGCAACACCATGGAATTTCATTTTAATAGAGATCAGTGTATTCAAAATCTGACTCGATCTTTATACGTGTACTTGCCATCAGAAACTAACTTCTACAAGTGACAAATGGAGTATTTGCTCTTTAACAACTGAATTATACCATTTCGGTATTAGTTTAGAATGAGACAAAGCAAAGTGCCCTGAAAATGAAGGTGAATTATTATGAACTTGAGAACAGTCCGATTGAAAAAGGCGAAAATCGATCTTGTCGATAAGCTTAATCGAAGCTTTTGGCTGCTGAAACTAAGTAATAGGAATGAAAATAAATTGAAGGAAAATTTTCAAGGGTGATTCAGGAAATTTATCAAATTATTCTTTTAAAAAATATCGGATTTTTCCTATTTTTTTCAGGTATGTACTTAAATAATTTGAGAATACTAAGAAGCAATTTCACAAGTATAGATATACGAGAGGGAATCACGTATTATTCAGTTTTCCAGCGAAGAGCGAAACACTTAATCCATTAGTTCACGACCATCAACCTTGTTAGGAATTTGGATTAATCTTTAACATTTCCCAATCTTGTTGGAACAGGTATGATCATTGTCGAGGGATATTGCATCAATTCTTGAAGCACTATGGATCAGGCGGACTCGTGACAGTTAACTTATGGGATACCGAGTGTTGGGAAGAATTGAATTCCATTTCTGGATTTAATATTTCTTGATATATTTTGTGCTATTTGTTTGCAATACAAAGCATGTGAATCTATTTGTTAATATCTTTGATTATCAATAGAAATCCTCTAAGAGCTCCTCCGACATTACTCTTTCTAACAATTAGATCGGGTAGCAGTCTATCATTATTTAAATTTGGGTCGCCTCAAACGTCTGTGAATGTTTCCTAACAGCAGGAACAAAGGAGAAGTTTGATTCTCATTGCAGCAAAGATGAAAATTTATTTCCGTCTTTGGTAATTTTTTAGAAGGGCTTATTTTCTGTGTAATTGCACTGAACACTGGAAATAAAAAGGATTTTCCAATTTGAAATTTGATTATAACAGTCCTTCGTTCGGGCTAATTTGTTCTTAGATATTCCAAAATTTAATCATTAAGTTTCCAACAGGCGGATCTACATCTCTATCCTGAGATCGTTGCATGTGAGTCAACCAGTATATCGAGATTGGTCTAGCTTATTCGCAACTCCATTTGAGAAATCGGCAAAATATATGGCTTAGATATATGATGCAGAGATCATTGAATTTTTTGAAGAGAGATGCTGTTTCGTTCAGGAGGCAACCATAAATATCAATCTTATCGGAAAGGAAATGGGTTCTAAAATCTTCCAGTATCAAGATAAGGCAGTTAGAGAAAGGCAGCAAGTGGTGGTTATGTTCGGACGGGACTTTATGTTTACAATTATATCTGTCGATAAAGCATTCCTTCGTTAGTTGCTTTAGGTGGTATTTAGTGTGGAATTTAGTGTGGAATTTCCAAAGGTTTCAGATAGGAGGTGTTTTTGTGCTCATTCTCAATTGTTGTGTATCTATGATCAGGGGACATTATATTTGATTAAAATGAATGTTTACTACCAATTCTATACAAGAAAAACCGATATGCTTTTGCAAAATACTGAAAATGAAGCTTGTGAATTATCAGCAAAGTCTCGGCTGGTTAATTAAAGAACCCACTGAGAAGAGGATTTGGAACTTGAAATTCTTCTATATCTTAAAATAAAATGAGATATAAACGACCACAACATTGCGGGATGAAATATATGAGTAGGAAATACTTGGATTCATTTGATTGGTCTCTTCATATTGAGCTCTTGTGTTGATTGACGGTAAGTAGATATCTGGAGAAATTAGAATACCATTTATAATAGTATGTGAATTTTTCATTTGTGTTTTATTAAATCAATTTTACCAAACTTTTTCATCGACAAAATCAGCTAAGGAAGATTATATTTAGCAACTTCTGACTAGTAGTAGCGCGTGGTTATCTCTATAGGTTCATTAAATATGAACAAAAAGAATATTGATTATAACTTTTGAGCAAATAACTACTGATTCTTTCTATTCGGATTTCAAATTGAGAACATTAACCAATAAATCCGAGATGTAACATCAATTTCATAAATCTATTTCAAAATAAACAATTTTCCTCTCAATTCTTTGCTACTTAATAAAATCGCACTCATTTTCGTCAGTCTGCTGGCGCCATGAACTAATACATCTCAGTTGTTGATCGGGTATCAATCTTTCTTATCTCTCTACGCATTAGGGACAACCTGAGCGCTTCTTCCGTGTCTATTGAGTCCTGCTCACTGCTTTGAGAAATCCTTTGATCAATTGATCGTCTCTTCCTGCAACATAACCAAATAAATCTGAACAAGGACTTAGACCTTCCGTATACTAATGCGTCAAAAAACCCTTGTAGCTGAACAAGCCCTTGAAACACTGCAACCAACGAAGGATTTGGTCTGATTCCAAAAAACGCCATAGTACTGGCTATCGTTGCCGGGGTCCAGCAAATGATAAGAATCGCAGGATATAAAATCAACGTTAACAAGTCAAAGTCATGTCCCTTTTCAAAAACATGTCGCAGCTGCAGAATCGTTCCCACGTACCAGTAAAGACTCATTAGAATAGCCATCACCAACGGAAGTTGAGTATAAAACACATATCCATAGTCAACTTGGCCAACAGTCATCGTGTGAATGCAGCTTCTTGTTGTTGGATTATATTCCACATAATCTGTAAACATTGAAGCGATTGTGTGCAGAATTGGAAGCACAACTGCGCATACAACATATAGTGTCATATATTTCTTGCTGACGTGTACATTATGAGTTTTTGCGACTCTGAAGAGCAAATGTGCGAAAAATGCTGCCCAGAAAAACGAGGAAACCATGCCAAAGTGGGAGAATGCGAGCATAATGTTGCAGAAATGAAAGGATTTCTCATATCCAAAGCATGCGATGAGTTTTGGAAACTCGAAGCATAAGTCTGCTATTATTATGTACAGTGACATAACTCCCATTGAATCTTTGTATAGGCGAAGGGAGAGTGAAGCGATAAGAGCGGCCAAGCAAGCGATAAAAGAAAGGAAGGGACAGATCAGGAGGAGAGTGTCGCTGGGAAAGAATGGTATGATAATCGTGTCCGACATGAGAAAGAATTATGTACTAAAATAAAATTAAGGATTTTTCAATCATTTAATAGGTATTGTATGCTGCAAATTTTAATCGCTTCAAGCACAATGGATATTTCAGCAGTCTGCACTTTGAAAGCTATGATAAAATCGATATTAGAATCAAAATGATTTTCAAAGAGTGTAGTTTTTTAATACCATATCTGAGAGAGAAATCACGCTGATAGTGAATCATAAACTGAAAACGATTTGTGAATTGAGTGAAACTATTCAGTTAGTGAGATAATAATGTAATTCCCTGAATCCTCCCATTTCTCGATAATAGCTTCTCTGTTCTATAAACTATGGCGAGCAACATTATCAATTGAAGATATGAATGTAATAGCGATTTTCCAGGTTTTTTTGTGAATGTAGCTTATTTACTCTCAAACACATGCTTGTGGATTAAATTGCAAGCAGTTTTGATCTTCACCAATATGGAAGCATGTGGGCACATACTCTAGTCTAAGAGGACTCATAAATCCAGCAAGAGAGTGTAGATTGAATTTAATAAATATAGATAGCAATAAAATTACGCGAAGATATTAACATGAGTTACAATAAGGTACCACTTTTTCTGTCATGACTTTTAGAAAACACTGACTCCTACTAGAGCAAGACTAAAGAGCATGATATTGACGATTTTGAGTTGATGCGAAAAGGAGGTTTTACCGTTAGTGACAGCGACGAAGATGATGATGATCAAATAGTAATAACTACCAACTCCAGCCAAGATTTATGAGTATTTGTATTGCAGTCCTCAAACTCAATAATAAGCGTTGTCAACACTAAAATTGCCCAGCCAAGACTGATACCATTTCCGATTAAATATCAGAATCCGTCACGAGAAGCAGTACTATTCGCTATTACCAACAAACTTCACGCTTTCTTAGGAGCTTGGAAATATTATCTCAGCACTTGAAAAGCAAGTTAGAGTTTTGCAGAATGAAAATGCGAAATTGAATGCAGAACATGATCGCGAAATCAATCGATTGACTTCAGAAAATCAACGAACTGCTCAGAAACTCAAAGATGATGCTTTTAGGAACACAAATATGTAAATTCAGAGCCCATATAAACTTCAGCTGATTTCCAATGTTTTCTGCTGTGTTAGGGCCAAAGTTCAAAGTTCAAGAGATTTCCTGAATGTCCTTTCAGATGTAATCAACGGTTTGATTCCTGAAGTTGAATACAAGAGGGTCCGCGACTCTCCTGAGCGCATCCTAAAACCTGAGGAATCTGTAACCCTACATTGCATTAGGGCTTGCTCTCAAACTACAATAGTTCCTCGCTCATGTCTGGGAGCTTATAGAACCGCTGAAAATGGAAAATAAGCAATTGCGCGTCGAGATTCAGAACCTACGAGAAGAAGTGAGAACGACCAATGAAAAGCATCAAAAGATATTACAAGAACTAAGACATAGTAACGACGTAATGGTTTTTCTCCAGATTGTCACATACCGATGATTTTTGAATGCTACAGCTGTTGGGCTCTAAAGATGATGATGTAAAGAGAAACATCGGCAACTACGAAACATCGATCAGGATGCTTGAGCAGCAACTTAACCTTGCAACCCTGAATGTTGAAACTCTACGCGAGAAGGGTCTCAAATACGACGAGCTCTATAGGGATTTTGTAAAACTTGAAAAGGAGAAGATCTTCCTTGAGAATAAAGTGTCATTTTTTGCCGGCAGTCCAGTCGATCAACGAAAAGACGTACCGTTGAACGAAAACGATTTGAGAGTGAAATATTCGATACTTTGCACGGACAAAGAATATTTAGTCAAAGAAAATTTACGCTTGACCGAAACTATTAAAAAACTCGAACAGAAAGTATCAAAGAGCTCACAACACATAATAATCAGTTCCTTATCTAGTTAGAAAAGCGAGAATTTGAAATCGATGAACATAAAAAGATAGCGCAAGACTACATGCAAACAGTGCTTTCTTCAAAATCTTCGAATTTTAATACATACGAAAAACGAATCGAAGATGAGCTCTCGAGTCTGAAGGACAAACATAAAGTAATTCTCACCTGCGATATGTCGAATATTGATGCCGTATATCAATTTTGTTTTGTAGGAAGAGGTTATGATTGCGAAAAACACTTTAAAAGAAATTTATGAGCGCCAATTGAGCTTCATTAAAGAAGCAAAAGAAGCGCTTGAACTGAAAAATGAGCAATTAGAAACAACTGTGAAAGAGCGTCAAAAGGCTTATGATGAACTCTTGATGGAAAATAGGGCTCTCCAAAGGAAAGTGTATCAAGAATTTGGCGAGTTGAAGATCAAGCTTAATTTAAAAGAAGAAGAGCTCATTCGCACACAGAACCTATACGAAGAAACCCTGACGAATTTGAAATCGCTTCGTACTGAGAACGATATGTTAAAGGATAAGATAAACATCCTCAAAGGCGAATATTATAAACTGGAAGGGTCTCTAAAGGAAGGGTCGGCAGGAGTGAGGGCGCAGCTAGCAGTGTCCAAAGAGCAGCTCGCAAACTATGAGGCAATCGAAAGAGAAATCGACGAAGCTATTGTTGGATTAGCTTCGAAAAGCTCTGGTTTTGACAGCAATACAGAGAATATCTTTTTGCAAACGCTTCAATCTTCTCCGACTGCGTCAAAGAGGAGGATTCAGCAAGCTTTGGCTCTCGCACAAAGGTTGAATATCAAACAGAATGAAGTCAAAGAGCTTCTTAAAGAGAACGTTGAATGCAAGAATAGGATTGAAACTCTGGAAAATGAACTTAGAATCGCCAAATCGCTGCTGGAGAAGGGAAATCAACCGTATCAACATCTCATCCGAAATATTGAAGAGAAGGAAAAAGAAGCTCTTGATTACAAGATGAAACTCAGCAAAGTAGATGAGAATTATCGAAAGCTGAGAGATGAGCATGCGAAATTAATTGAGGTATTCTCAGATTGAGGTTTGAGTGGCATTAATTAATTTTGTTCTTTAGGATTATGCGAATATGCAAAAAGACATGAACAAAGTGATGATTAAACGAGAAAATATTCAGAATATCCAACGCATTATACTTTCTCTCTTCCAAGATAACCGAGAAGGCGTGAGTCAAAGTGAATTATACAATTTAGTTGAAGAATTGAATCTTGCTGCGTCGTCTAATCAAGGAGCTTTCCAGAATAATCCAGCCAGCTCGAAGGCTTTTTCTAGTATGTTGTTGTGTTATTGTGATGTGTTATCAATTATCTTAGGTAAGAGCGAGCGAGAGACCAAGCTAAACCATTTCCAACAGAAAAAGTTGAGTAGCACTGATATTTACCAGATGAAGCAGACTCCCTCGAAAACGGTGACGAAAGCTCAGGTTTCTGTTCCGGAGTGGTATACAAAACTGAAGCAAATGAAGGCAACAAAACATTAGAAATTATTAAATATTTTCCATATTAACAACAGGCTGAATGTGAATAATAAGTAGGCACTCAATAAATTGAGACGAGGATGTATAGAAGGAAGTAGTTCTTCCCAAACAGTTTTGTTATTAATTGCGTTTTCTGACGAATTAGCTTCCAACATCTCTCAACTGCTATTCTGTAAAAAATTAATAATAATTTCATTATTTTTCTCTGGTGAAATCAGAATAATAATTAATTCCTCGTAGGCAATGAGGAAACTTGAAGCAAAGTGTCCTTCAGGTTTCCTCGCAATTTAGACCAATAACTTGGTTGTTCCTTACTTCGTTGTTCGGAGTCTATCCATGAAGATAAATGTGAGATTACTCAAATTACCTAAACATAGTAAAAGTCGCTTTCTTAGTACTATTGCGAAAGCATTTGGTATTCTCAACTGTGAGGCGGAGATTATTCGTTTTGAAAATAGCGCATTAGCTACACTTTTCCAAGAGATTCGCTTTGAATCGCCTCTGCCGCATCAACTGCTCTAAATGGACAGGAAGAGAAAAAGGAAAATTATGAAACCTTATTGGTTAATGCGAGAGTTAGTGAAGAAAGTTTCTTCTTATCCCAATAGCTTAGAAATCGCTCTCGATCACCCTCATAAATTGCAAGGAATTATCCAGAGGATTATTTCAATAGAAAAAGTTCCCATGCAGAGTTCAATTAATACACTCTTCTTCAAATTTTTTTGGTAACGAAAAGTGTTCCGAGTCGATCTTGCCTCTTAAATTCAATTTGCTAATTCCAATTTAACACCTCAAAATTAGGAACAAAATATTATAAACAGATATAACCTAATAAAATTGAACAGGTGCTTAATCAGAACTTGTTTTATACCATTCTTTTCAGCCTAGCCCCATAGTCTCAGCTTTCTCTACAGAAATTAACGTTATTTAAATAAACATGGATGACGATGATCTTGAGTTAAACGAACAGCCATTCTCTTTCACCCTTTTTAACAGAGATGCGCTCCTAAAGAGTGCCAACACCCAATTTTCCTATCCAAAAATCAAAATAGATCCCGCCTCTTTCCTAGTCGGAGACGAATTCCATTTTCCTGGAATAGAAGAAATCGATGGCCCGAAGAAGAGAGGCAGGAGGAAGAAAGTCCCATTAAATAAAGATATTAATGATCCAACTGTCACCCTTAAAGAAATTATTGAAAATGATCAGTATGGCATACCAACTGAAGATGAAGTAAACAGCATATATCTCCAGCAGCCTCAAATTTTGTTATAGAAGCGGCGCCAAGAAGAAAAGATGCGAAATATGAAGGAGAAAAGAGCCAAAGGAAAACAACAACCAGCAACAGATCAGACAAAAGCAAAGTCTCAGACAACTAATCAACAACAGCAAAAAGATAAAGCAAATGAAGAAAACAGCATTTTTCCTCATGCATTGGTGACTTTCAAAGACGGAAAGGTAGTCATGGAGCAGAATTTGGCGCCTCTGCCCAGTTTCTCAGAGAAAGTGCATGAACTCGCTGTAACGAAGCCGAAAACTTTGAATTCGATGTCTTACCGACAAAAAGCTCAAGGCAAAAAATGGACTGAGCAAGAGAACAGAGAGTTCTTTAAGGTATAGCCTACAATTTGCACAGTGAAGGAGTAAATTTTCCCCCTATCAGCTGCTGAAAATTTGTGGTACTGATTTCTCAATGATGGCGAGGCTATTCGAGACAAGAAATCGAAACGAATTCAAAAGCAAATTCCGGAGAGAAGAAAAGCAGAATCCAGCAATGGTTGATGCGTATTTGAAAAAGAACCTCAAGTTTAACTCGAAAATACTGTCTCTCCCACTCCCGCCGTCTCAGCCGAAGCAACTAACTAATGGCCAGCATGAAAGCAATCAGAGTCTTGCTAATAAAAATGGCGATGAAAATGATGATTTCTTTAAGAAGCCATCAATTGTCAATAATATCAGCGGTACGAGCAGTATAGACAGTGTTGATTTTGTAAGTTTTTGGAGTTTATCATTTCTTTAATTTTTTCAATTTGCTTGTTAGAGAATAATCAATAAACTTAAAGACCTGCTGAATGAGGAGCTCAAGTTAACGGGCAGATCGCCAAGTCAAATAGGTCTGACGGGATTAAATAGGCCTCCTGCTCTGGAGAGAAAAGGGAGCCATGACCTCGACGAAATTCCGACTGTGAATGGAAACTCCGTTATTTTCGGACTAAGCAAACCGGAAACTGTAGCAACTAGTGGAAACTCACTTATGGCTGCTTCGACACACGAATCCACATTCGAAGCATCAGACTTGAGAAAGAGTGATAGCAAAACTCCAAATCATCAAGAAGCTATTACGCAAGGTCCAAAGAATCTGTTTTTCATGTGATGATCCTATTGATGAATAACAAACCAAATTTTACAACTATTCTTAAGATAGTAAGTAGCATCCCAGTTTTTGGTGAGGTTAAGTCAGATGAAATTATTAGTAGCAAGCATTAGAGTAAACCTTATTAATTATAGAAGTTCCATCTGGTTTATCCCTTTGAATTTAATCACCAAACAACTAATAATGACCTGCACCAGATTTTCCGGTGATAAAAAGTGCTTCTCAAGAGTCTGCTACCAAAAGTGCCTCTCAATACGCTGCTGCCAAAGGGAGCTTTCAATATTTGTTACTCAGCTTCTTAGTGAACCCTAAATCATAGCTTTGGGTGCATATTTTCTTCTATAGAAGAGCTTTTCAAATTTGATGGGGAGAGTAGATGTAATCATATCTATGCAAGGGTATTCGTGTGGCAACAGGCAAAGGGATATGATGAAAATTTCACGAATAAAAATGAATTATCACAATTTCGATTTTCTTCGCTCTTAGTGCTTACTATTACTTTCCTCCCATATGGCTTTTATCGTTGTCAAGCAAAAACTTCCCCAAAAACTGAATTGGATCTTGAGGTCTGGTCTTACCGATTTCTTCTAATCCTTTCTGCAAAACAGAAGTCAAGCCAGATTGGTCATAATAATCCTTTAAAGAAACTGAATGGAATCTCGCTTGAGATTTCTTCACGCTAGGATTATCGCCTGATTTCGTTTGATCCTCCATGTTCAGAGACCCTTGCTTATTTGATTGCTGCTGTTGATATTGAGGTTTACCTTCATTAGGGACTGAGGATTGGCTACCCGGCGCCTCTTTAATCTGACCGAGAATCAGTAAAGTTGCTGCTTGATTCTTTTCATGCACCAAATTAATACCGAGAGGCGCGTTAGGAGATTGCTTTATTGCCATAATTTGCACTGCACCGGTACCGACAAGCTGCTCAGCACCTTTGTTATTTCTCCAAAGTTCGAAATTGATATCTGGATCTGAGGTGATTGTAAACTCGGTCGTTTGATTAATCTGATAACCCATGGGTCCTTTCGTGATTAAATTCGATTTGAAAGGTTGGCCACCGTAAACTGCCTTCACGTAGATGTCTCCGTCACCTTTGACATTGGGATTTGGAAGTATCTCCACTGTCATGAAGGATATTGTTATTTTGGGACTGCTGCCGATCATCTTCAGTTCTCCGGTTAATTATTTTTTTCTATAGTTAGTTATATTTCTTATATAAGAAAATTTGAATATGTTGATGAAATAATCTTCGGCGACAATTTTTTCTCATTAGAATCTAAATCTAAACCGCCGTTTGCTTAAGTCACTAAGGTTGTTGGGAAATTCAGCCATTAAAATATTCTATGGAAAATTGCAGACAGCGATCACATTAATGGGATAAGAGCTTACAGAAGATGTTGATTAGCGCCGACGAATAAAGATGATCTTGAGTCGTTGCATACATTTTGGTGTATTTTTTCAAGGGACATAAGAAAATTACTACAATTAGAACCATCACAATCAATCTAAATTATTTAGGCAATTTGTTGAGGCATAAGGAAAATAGTGGCTTCAATGCTTCAGAAAAATTTTCTTATGAAATTGCTTGAATATAATGAATAGTTGTGACAGCTATAATATTTCTCTCTTTCCATTGATATGTAACAGAACTTCCTACTTAAGCAGCAGAGAGTAGATATCTCACTTAACCCTTGACTGGTTCGGTCTAATATTCAAACATAAGCAAAAACTTCCTTTTGTAATCTTTGAAGAGAATATTGAGAATTATCTCGGTACATACTAATGCATCGAAATAACAGCAACGATTTGAACAAACGGAACTACAAACCGATTTGATTGTCAAAAAGATACACGCGAATCTATTCAAAAATTGAGAATAAACTTCTATCTAATAAACGTTTTTCCTAATAGAGACACTCCAGTGGAGCTACTCCTCTAGAATTTCATAATCTTCCTTGATTTCTTGCAATTTCTTCGGTTATCTTTCTTCTTTATTTTTTTCGTATTTGATGCGAGAGTGTCCTCTTCCATCATCTCCATCTGTTTCTTTTTCTTGGCTCTTTTCTCCTCTCTCTTGCTACTCAGCTTCATGCCGTCTAATTCAGCAGCGAGGTCCTCTTCATCAATTTGCATGTCTTCTTCTTCTACGTCGGCACCTGCTTCACCTTTTGTTTCTTCAAAGTTGGGCACTTCTCCCATTTCCTCGATGTCAACCTCATCTCTAACGTGGCTTTGAAGCAGCCCGGTTGGAAGTTTCTTTTTTCTTCCTCCAATAAACTCGTATCCTGCAAACTCGATCTTGTCGTTACGAAAATCTATCAATGGTTGTTTCTTATATTGAGGGAACGAGGCATTAGGGTCGGTAGGGTGGAGAAAAGCGTTTGGAGGCTCAATCGTGCGCCATGGTTTGCCTTCTGACTGCAATTGCAATTTGGTAGACAGGTTTATCAGCTCGGATCTTTCCTTTTCTATAGGAAAAATGAATAATACGATAAGTTTGATGGTTACCTCTTTTAACGACCTCTCTTTTCAAGGTACGGAAGCGCTTTTTGACCTTTGAGCGAAGACCTTTTGCCATTTGTTTGCTAGTTTGTTATGAAATAATTATAAATTCTATTTATGGACATTTAAGTCAAGTTTAAGTACTTGGATTCACGAATATGAGTTTTGATGCTGGAGTATTTTCTTGAAAAAATGTCTCAAACTTCCAGATGAAATAGAGCGAGTTTATTGTTGCAGAACGCTTCAAATGCTCCAGAAGAGGGTGCCCTAATTGACATTGGATATATTAGATGCTGGAGTAATTGCACCAGATTTGGGTCTTTTCCAATATCATTTTGGTTGAAATTGAAGAAGGACCCTCGGTAAATTGATTAAAGAGATAAAAGATGTAAGAATCAAACAAATTGGACAAATTTGGAAGTAGCATTGCTTCAAAAATTCAAATACATTGATTTGCTAAAAATACCTTATTCTTTTGATAGCACCTTCTGAGACTTTAGCAAAATTTTGAAATGCGAAAGTCTACAGATGTAGAGATCAATACTAAGATACTTTTCATTCCTGAAAAGCAGAGGTTACTATCGAAAATTAATGAATCTAGATACAATGGCTCAAAACTAGAGAAATGAAAGTTTAAGAGAAAACGCTGATTTCTATACAGGAAGATCCAGCAAAACAGTGGAGCACATCACATATAGCTCCTGTGAAAGTAGTACATGAATTTTTTGTTTTTGAGTTATTCTTTAAAACACTCAATTTGCACTCTGCAGAAATTACTACATACAGTACAACACTCTGAATTACAATTAGAGACAAAAAATTATAACGAACAATTTCTCGATGCTTCTAGCTACACATCGATAATAAAAAAATCAAAGAACTCTATCCCACCAAATCTTACTAGCAGGTCACTTCCCACTTACATGGCGCTGAAAGGACCCGAATTCATGAAATTTGCATTTCTAATTACCACTTGTAATTGATTCGAAAATTGGCAATCTCGTCCTATTTGAAAGGGATTAATAAAAAGCTCATATAGAAATTTATTAATACTTTCTGGGAATCTTGCTAAGAATTGTTTCGACTTTGCAGTCTGAGTCCATCAGTCTGAACACTTCATTGAGGAAGGAATAAGAGTAATTCATTCTTTCAGCATTCACATAAGCATCCGATGAAGGCTTGTAGAAGATATTTGGCATCATAGCTTCATTGTGTAAGAACTGGCATCGGATGCCATAGGAACAGGTCCCGTTGAGGTGAAATTGCTTGCAAGGCTTAGTTTTATATTTAGAGTGAAGGTGAGTTTTTTCTTGTAATTCGTGTTTGCCATGAGCGAATGAACACTAGGTTGAACAATTAAAACAGCCAGTAAATTTGAGATCGTTTACCTTATCGCCATAACTACACCATCCTCGGAGCTCGTAATTTTTACACAACTCAGTTTTAATTTTCATTTTGTAGCTCTCTACGAATCGTTGGTGTTCCTCATATGTTTTGAACTGTCTCTTCTTTGGTTTTATTCTAATAAATGATTATTACCGAATGCTATGTGAAAGATGTTTACCCAATATCAAGAGATCCGCTTTCTGGTTCAGCATGAGTGAAGTTGGTTGGAGAATCAAAAGAAGAGTCATTAGAGGATTCATAACATGGTCCTTTGGCTTCAGGAGTACCAGATCTTGTGGTCACTCCTGATTGGCAGTTGATTTTGTAAAGTTTGCCTCTTTGGAGAGGGTCGCTTGGAATAATCTTTTCAATGGAAAATTGCATGTCGAAATTTGATGTCATTGATAGGAATTGCCTTGATTTGTCGGTATTTAGAAGCGATTTTGTGATGATATATTATAAATCCGATTTGTTGCATTAAGTAGAAATTTGTTTCACTGATAGGACTTCTTATTAACTTTTTGGAAATGTATTTAATTTGAAAATTTGAAATTAAATGATAATAGTAGATCATCTGTTACTGGAAAATTTCAGATTAATTAAATCAATATAAGCGTCAAATTGAATTATTATCAGTTTTTGAACTCGTAATTTACTGCTGATAACTTAAACTATTCTAGAAAAGAGTTTTTTTAAGGAAAAACTTGTTTGCGAGTTGAGAGAAAAATACAGAAAGCGTATTGTTTTACAAGATTTCTCACCCCAAAAAATGCAGGCCTTGGCTTGTTTTAGGCATCCAAACAAACTGATTTTTGCCTCTGCCACATTTTCTTATCTAAGTTTTTGAGTGACTTGCCATAAATTTCTCAGAATTCAGTTATCTGCATCTTCTTCTCTAACCTTTTCTTTTGTAAGGGAAAGGCTTCTCGAAAAATTGTTGGCTCACTTCCAAAACTCTGCGAATTTTGCCTCCCATCGTTTTCATCATTTGCTCGGAGCTAACGTCCTCTAATACTTAAATTTGTAAACTAGCTCGATATAAACAAGTGTGCTTGAAGCTGATCTTAGCAAAGGATCAGATTATGGGTTCTACTCTTGGGAATTAATATTGTGATATCGGTTTGGTCAGCTCCTTTGTTTTGTTTCTGGTAAAGGGGATCATCCCCATCCCTGCAGATTTAAGGAATTTCATAAAATCTTAGATTTGCAGGAGTAAAAGCGAATTTTTCGAAGTTGGTTTACGAATTACCAATTTGTAATTTTCTGATTTTTATTTGCAGTGCTACTGTCAATTTTTTCAGAGGTCACTTAAATCATCAGACTAACATAAATTTTCTTTTAGATTTCGATCATTGCATCTATTCTCTTTCACCCCTAAGACTTAGCCTATATATGAAAGTCTCTTTGAAGAATGAAGCGCTGGATTTGAGTTTTTTATAAAAAGCCTAGTGATTGCAACATGAAAAATTTCGATCTGTCGAGTATTTTCCCTCTGTATTAACAAATACATCGAAGAAGTTGTAATTTGAGACAGTAACACTTGTAGTGAACTATTTCTAAATACTAGATTGATATACTCACTCCATTGATGCTGTTATCACAAGGACATAAGCAATCTACAATGATAAGCTGATATTGCTATGATAGGGACCTTACTTATTATCAGAGTAACTCTAGTGAGAAGAGTATTAATGAGCTTGATTCGAGTAGTACTAAAGAAGGAGCGAAAATATCAATAAGGTAGTTAACAAAAGAATAAGATGAGGGTCTTTATGTAAATTAAATGTCACCGAAAGTGTTGTGAGCTGTGAAACTGCCACTTGAGAAATCACTATCCAAAACACTTATCATTTCTTTTTATTGTTTTCGGCTCTGATGCTGTTTTTCCCAACAGTTAGCTTCAATGTTCAGAGCACTAAGGAATTATTCCTCTCGATTATGAACATATGTATTGTTTTCTTTCGAATTTTAGTATTACCAGTTGTGAACTCTCGATGATAAAATTTCAAACGAGAGGTCCAAATGAAAACTCTTTTGAATTATTAAAAGTCCGGCAATGCTCTGGCTTTTTGATATTTCATTAACACTCAACTGCGAAATTCGATTGGTTGGGATGAAAAGCTTCGAAAATATCTGCTCCAGCCGGCTATGATACATATTAAAACTTATAAACAAGCAATTTATTCAATCAAACATACAAGAACACTTATTTCAAGTTTCGTGTGTAACTTAACATGTTGGAAAGAAGACGATTAAAACAAAAAACAGATTGACCTGAAAATATTTAGAAGATATGATCTCAATATCAAACAGAAAACTGCAATAGCAGATAAACATGCTCTTTTTCCTAAAATATTTAGCATAATTACTCACAAATGTAGCTAGCAACTTCTTTAGTGAAAAGCTCCATCTTCTGACGTCAAACTTCTCTCAAGCTGGCTTTCATACATGCCTTTATCATAAGCCGCTATCAAACAAAGATAGTAAAAAAGCTAATACAAACAAAAAACAAAAAATTACCAGCTCGAAGACTTCCCTTTAGTCCCTCAGTTGTCAATTGACGTATCATCCACGTGACGTTCAAAAGTAACAATATACCAGACGCAACTGAAATAATAACAAATCCTCCTAGTAGCCCATGGAGTAAGACATCTTGACGAGAATCTTCATTTATTCCAATCGTTAATTGTAATGCAGCGGCCAAAATCACGAGAAGGAAACTGATGATGCCCCTGTTATGAAAGAAAATGTTATATAGTTGCTTATGCTGCGAGTTTCTTACCATGTGCGGAAGATTGAAAGCCTTTGCAGGTCAGAATAGAAAATAGCAATGAATCCATAAACAGCGAGCGCGAAAAGATCTAAAACCTTTGAAATAAAGACATGAGAGGAGGTTGGGTAGATGCTTGCTTACCACTACAGCCATTGAAAATACGAAAGCAGGATGCAGTGAAGAGTAGTACACAAATTCCACTATTGCAAGCCCAACTGCGAAAGTAAGGGATAGTCCGAGGAACATGACTGCATAGTTCTGGTTTTTAGACAGAGCTTTTTTAGAATTTTGTATTTTCTTTGCGAGAGCAATTGAGTCTTTGATTCTTTTTGCCATTTCGTTCTTGATGATGCTGCTTTTGTACTTCCTTAATTTTTAATTGTGAATGAATAACGCACCAATTCTAACAACTTTAAATTTCAAGACGTTCTGTTTAGTTCTGAGTGAACTTTCATTGCACAATTCTAAAAGAATATTTGGGTAGACCGTTAAAAAAATGGAAAGAAAGCAAGCAGGACAAAATGAAACCTTCTATATACACACAACATAACAATCATCGGCCGTGTACTCGCTCATACTTCACGAAGTGTGATAGAAGAGACTCGAGAGAGATCACAAAGAGTTTATTTTCAACGAAACCTAAAATAGCCTGAATCTACGCACTTGCAACGAGAAAACAGAATTTACTTTACTGGTAATTAGCAAAACTTCTTTTCTTCCAAATGCTTTTCATAGGCTGAAAATTTAATTAAGGAGTTGTAATTTGGTATATAAAATATCGATCAACAGCAGAGTTTCCTTAATAACACGAGTTCTTTACTCTTTTTTTTTTTGATGAGTTAGTGCCTTATTAGTAGTATTAATTGTTACAAGTGATACAAAGTCAAGCAGCAAGCTATTAATAAACAAAAAAGGTAGCGCACGCATGTCATCCATTTGACTTCAAATAATATGGTGGCAAGTTCAATGATCTGATGCTCAGCAGATTTGAATTAACAAGGAGCATCTGTGACTGATGAGATATTATCTGAAACAGTCCTCATTATGAAAATCAAGCAGGACATTTGATATCACAGAATATAAAAAGATATCATTTAGGTAAAACTCCAAAAAAATATCGAAAAAAATTTAGCTCTTAATGATGCTTATTTTTTCCGTTTTGATTGTCATCCCATGCATGCTCAGCGCGGTTCCTCAACCGAAGCTTGGAAAGGCTTTTGAAGGCTTATTTAAATGCAAATCGCCAGCTCCATTCTCAAGTACGCTTATAATACCCCCAATAAGTCCTCAGTTTTCGAATAGATATGAATTACACATACTCAAACGTTCATAACTTACCCAACGAACTCATTTGTTCAGAATATGCAAGAAGAACCTGCTGCAGCTCACAGAATCTTGCCAAGCTACAATCCATGTAAACACATTCGCGCTCACAATCTCATCTTGAAAATAAAGCACAAGCAAATTTTACTTATCTCAGGAGATCTCCACAGGATGTTCCGTTGATCTTAATAAACTATATTGCTACGATTGCGATGGTGACGTGGTAAAACACATGCATTCATTTCATCAAGTATCTCATGCTTCTCGCATTAGGGAGTTGGATTACGAAAAGGAATCTGTCCTCACACTTGCAAAAAGTTATACAACCAATGCAAAAAGGATTATTTTGTGGTGAGAGAAACGACGCAACCAGAACTTTCTCCTTGCCAAAGCAGCTCGTTGATATGTTCAGCATTGGAAAATATCACGGATAGTCACTATGAATTTTGCAGAATGTTGGGATTTGAAGTAAACGAGCACAGAGAGCTCGATGCAGAAGAGTTAGAAACGCTCAGAGTGGACAAATCGCAATACAAGCCAATTTGTTTTGATCTAACACCAAGTTTTGAGCTTTGGGGTGTCGCTTCAGCTCGTACATTCTCAGAACGCGGGTCAAGCAGTGACTCTGATTTTTGGAAAACGCTGAAAAAGAATCTGTCATGGAAGCTTATTGCTGCGGTTGTCAGTCTTTTGTTAATTCCGATTATAGCTGGCGTCTATTACATGCACCTGGAAAAGGAAAAAAAGAAATATTACCATTCTCTCAAAGATTGATTAGTGCAGCCAATTTATGGCTTGGAGTTTTATTAAACGCTTTGAATGAGCAGTAGAAACATAGACAATATGATATTAGTCAGTTCATTCTCAATTCTTGTCTTCGTTTACTCTTGTTCTCAATGAAAATGTGTTTGTTGAAAAATAATCCTCAAAAATTCCAGTCTCTCAGCTTAATCACATGAAAAAGTGAAATTGTTCATAGCAAATTTAATAGAGTTTCTAGTTGTTTCAAGCGGATTCAGAATTTTAATCGTCAAATCAATAATGGAGAAGGGGAGCTTTCTGTCATGATGGTCCCGTTGAAAACAATTCCATAGACAACGATATACATAATACAGCAAAATCATAAATTGATAGACATATACGACTAACGATATCACCATCAACAGCGAGAATTTATAAAATTTATTACATTTTGCTGCGAACGAATTAGGGGAGTTTCATCTGCAGAGGAAGCTGAATGAATGTAACTCAAATGACTTTGATATCAAAGACAATTGAAACTTTTATGGGAACTCTCAAATGAAAAATAATTTGAATGCCAATTAGATCTTCGGCTAATAGTAAGAGTCTTCGAAACCTTTAGGAAAACTATCAAAGTCATTTGGAACATTCATTCTGACGTTTAAATTTCCATCTTGCATGATCTTGTCAATCTCTTCAGCAATTTCTGAGGGTTTTATATTGCCCATATTGTCTTCTGTAACTTTTTGACCGGCACCTTGCATCGCATTTGAGCTAGGAAAAGCCTGAGCTATTTTGCTGTTTGGACCAGCGTACGGATTCTTTTTCCCTTCATTAAAATCTACAATTTGTTGTCCAGGAGGCATACCCATGTAAGGATACCGATTACCGCTGTTTAGCTCCGTATTTCCAGCGCTCATGCCCAGCGAAGTGTTGAAATCAAATTTCTGATCTGGTTTATTAAAATACTGTTGTCCTGAATTATCAAAAGGCTTCCTGGGCATATCGCTCAATCCCATATTGCTTTGTGGCGGAAGCTGCCTCGAATAAAGTTGATTACTAGCATTCTGCTGGGGGTCATTGCTTGGGTTCTGCATTTGATAGGGAGAGTTGAAGGTAGGTTGCTGCTTGTACATTTCTTCCGTAAAGGGAGGTTGGTTCATATGAAAACCTGCGGCATAATTTGGACCCAAGCCTTGGTTCTGAGCGAACGGAGCACCGCCCATGCCCATATTTCCGAAGCCTCCTCCCTGTGGGTAGTTAGTCGCTGGACCACTCATATAAGTGTTCATTCCAACCCGCTGCTGCGGCTGGAAAAAGACATTCTTCGCGTCGGGTCTCACGGCCGAATAATTATCCGCTGTATTAGGAAGAGAGGAAGGCATTGACGCGCTATTTAGTTTCGGATCTCCTGAGGAGTACATTCCCATGTTTCCGACCAGGTTTGATCCATTTGGTTCAGTCTTTTGATGTTTCATGGGTTGACCTTCAGAAAAATAAGCGTCTAGAGATGCAGAATAATTACCCATAGATTTATCAGAGTAAAACCCCTGCGAATTTGGATCTTGGTACATCTCAAAGCCATCTTTCCAGCCACTAGCGTTGGGGTTCTGAATATAAGCATTCAGAGCTGATTTAGAGCTATTAGAATTATTTCTATCCATATTCAGAGATGAATTCGCTGCGGATGTGGTTAGGTTCGCAGCGCTGCCAGTTGAGATCAGTCTATCACCAGCATTATTGAGATTGTTTGAAAATGGAGAGCTATTTGGCTGCGAATGCGGTTTTTCTTTCCCTTTGAGGTAGCTGAAATAGTCTTCCATGAGTTTTTGGCTTTCACTCTTAGAAGTTGCACTTGAAGCCTTCTGCATGAGGTTCGGATAGTTTTTTAACATCTTTTCATATTCGGGATTTAGCTCGCCTTCTTTAGGAATCAATTCCATCTATAAAAACAATTTTTGATGATTTTAACAATTATTTGAAATTACTTCTTCGCCTTCTTTCAGTTTGGAACCATCATTGGATTGAACCAACGAATTTTCTTGCTTTGTCTTTTTTGAATTGTCATTTGCTGAGGCATTGGGATTTTGGGGACTCGACGTATCATCTAAATGAGATCATTACAGACTCTACACCATAAACCGCATTTTTACCTCCAATACTCGGTTTGGGCGAGTTACTGCTCAATTGTTTGTTTGGCTTCACCATCGAAAACAGGAAAAGCACAAGTTTTTCTATTTTTCTGTCGTGCAGCTCTCTATTCAATCCACATTCAATATGCCAAGCGGTAAAAAAGAATTATTACTTATGTTTAAGCAGCTCGTGCCATAGAAGCTTATTCTCTCTTACAAGCTGCGCGTTCTGGATCGAGACGTTCTTCGACGCGGTTTCCACTTCTAACAACTTCGATTTGATATCATTCAACTAACGAAAAAGGCAATTATCACTCTTGCTCGGTGTAAAATAACTCACTGTCATAGGTGCTCTGGGGTCCATTAACATACTACCCGATGCCGGCTGTACTGCAAGAGACTGACTGTAAGATACAGCTTCTTGATTATTCAGCGCCTGCGGCGTCTGCCTTGTCTGCTGTTGATACTGATTGCTCTGATCTGCTGCAAAAAGAGGTTGCTGCTGTTGCTGCAGAAGCTCTAACTTCATTTGCTGCTGGTTTGGAAACTGTGATTGCTTTTGTTGCTGCTGATTATTATCTTCATCCGAATAATACAAATCCTCTTCCGGTGAATTTTGCCCTAAATTTTCATTGAGTTGGTTTCTCATGTTCGTTGAGCTGGTATTTGTCAGCGTTTGCGAATCTGCTGTCTTTCTTTTAATTTCTGATAGGAGATGTCTACAATTGGGTATTATGCCTGTCACAGTTTAGATGTGTACCTGCATCCTCGCACAAAAAGGTGATGACGGAACTCGTTTTCATTATTTTCGTGGCGAATCTTGTGAAAATCATACATATTGAGCTATGATAGCCAAACATTAAGCCAAAACGACACAATAATAGTTACTTGTCGCACGAACGATGAGAAATTATTATGCTTGAAATACCGCGGCAGCACTTGATCTGAAAACTCGTTTACATTTTTCACAAAAAAAGCGGTTCCATCATTGTTCCAGGAAATAATATGCGAGTACTCGGAGTTCTAATTGTGCGGTTAATTCCAAAAGCGACGAAATCACTTACTTCAAGTATCTCGTAAGTTTTTAAGAGAAAAGCTGGGATCGAATTTGTAGTCTTTCCAGTGCTTTTAGCTTTCTTTTTAGCGCTATTATCCATGTTAAATATATTTATGTTTATTTCAAAGTTAGTCAGCTAATTTAGGTGACTAACTAATTCAAAAATCTCTCGTTAAAGCAGTATTCATTTCAATTCTTTTTCTTAAAATGGAGAAACAAAGTACCAAAACGAATGTATACGCCGTGTTATTGGTAGTTTGGCCTTGACCTGTTTGCATTTCATTGACGCTGGACATTCCAAGGGAAGAAAGTCGAGTTTTCTAAAAAAAGAACTCTCGAGGAATATTGCGAAGAGGCATGTTCAAGAATATTTTGTAGAATAATTATTGAAAAAAATTTATTTTCGATGGTTCTGGAAACTATCGAATATTTATGATCAAAATCTAATTTGTTCTTCGCTGTGATCCAATTACATGGGTAGGTTCGCAAAATATTTTATTTCTATTATTGGCGATTAATTGAGTATTCAGCAAAATTCATTGAAGAACATTGTGTTCCGAGTTCCAGAAATCACTATCTGCCACTGGCAATCAAAAAGCTCTGAAAAAGTCTTTGCGCTATCCAAATCAAATTTTTGGAATACACGGGTACTCTGGATAAAGTTAAAACTAAAATGACTATCTTTTAGAAAAGTTCCTTAAGCTAGTCCGACGATCAACGCAACAACTTTTTGAGAAAGTCTATCTGCTCCAGCTGCAGGTTTCTCATATTTAATGTGATGGTTCCAGGACAGACTAGAAATTTTCAGTATTGTCTGGTACGAATTGGCTTATCTCAATTATTGATCAAGATAAGTTGGGTATTTTTCTATCCAAAAGACGACCAATATAAAGGCGATTAATCCAAGCAATAAGACGTGGTTAAAAAATTGATACTCTAAGCAATGGTTTCATAGTTAGCCATTTCTATGAGAGTAGAAACGACATGAATGGCTCTTTAACGTTCTGCTATGCCAAATGTACCTGTTATAGAGTACATTAGGAGGATATATGTGTAGTTCTCGCATTAGTAATGTTTATGAGCTGTGTGTGGGTAGGTGAGGAGCAACTGCTGCAGCTGCCAGCAATAGTTTCTCTATTGTTGGAGAATTCCGGCTAAAAATCAACAGAGCTCACCCGTGTTGAAAAAAGCGTGAGATATATCCTATTAATCAAGTCCATTGTATAGCGATATTCTAATTATGCTGACCTAAGTGGCATTAATGCTCTTAACAACTTTTTTGAAGGAATTAATTGCATCACTGTATCAAACTGAGAAAAAAAAAACTTGCTATTTATGGTTTTTTAACATTCTGTGTGGAGTTAATTGTGAAAGATTTTTGTTTCCTGTATGCAGATGATGCGCGAGGAGATGATGATAATTGTTTCTCAGTAGCACTGTGGTGTTAAATTTCAGAAGGAAATCTGCTTTTTATCTCTTACATATAGTAGAATGAGACCCCCTCAAAACTTACAGATTTTCTGTGAGCTGCTGGTTAATCAACAATTCTCAAGAGAGCGAAACCCTGTAGTTTTCGTATCACCTGAAGCACATAAAATTGTGTTGAGTGAAAGTTAAATCTCTTTTGTATCCTCCCTGTATTTCAAGTTTGCACAGACTTCAGACAATAAAAATTCACCAACCTATCTTTTCAAACAAATTCTTGAAAAACAATTTGGAAGAAGAATTATTTGGGATATTTCATAACCAAACCGAAAAGAATTGCGAGAATCAGTGGTATGTTTTTATTAGAAAACGGTTCGCCTAGTTCATTCGTTGTCTGATTGCTAATTTTTCAACGAGGCTCATTAATCTCTCTTATCAAATAAAATAAAACATGAGCAGTGATCAGATAAACTAATTAAATTCTTAGTAGCGTCGTATTTGAAAAACAATTTTTTTCCACTCACTTTTAGCATCTTTAGTCTCAATGAGACGAAACTAAGACCCGCAAGTTCTTTGCTATCAAGTATCCTATTTTGGCGGTGCCCTTAGCTTTCTGCATTTATCTTGAAAAGTTTGCGAAGGTATTTTTACATATTTTTATTATTTTATTCGAATCACCTGATTCATTTAACTTGAAAATCTCCAATGCTTAAGAGATCCCTGACTGGAATATTTGCCAAGCCAAATAAGTTCCAAAACCTTGATGAATACCTTTCTTTTGCGGGCGACTACGACACCAAGGTCAGCCGTCTGGAAGAATCTCCAGCACTGCTCTCAAAAATCAATGATTCTAATCGCTTGCAGTAACTTACTTGATCGAGAAATAGTTACAACCTCCTCCAAAGGTTTTGGCTCAGCTTAATACCCCCAGAGCAAAAGAAACAATATAGTCTATGTTTTCGAGAGGTATGCGCGACTACGAATGTATGATATACGATCCATAATCGGAATCTAATCATGATATAGCTTCACATTTTGTTGATGGACGTTCCTCAGAGAGAATTGATCGAACTCGATGTGCTAGCAACTCTAAACACTCTGAATGACTTTAATTCTCAGGTGAGCAAGAAAAAATTTATCGCTATGACTGAAACGAAAAGCGAGCAGTATACAGAATAGATTATTTGGATCTTTATTAGAAAACAATTAGAGTGAGACGAGTATTGAGTATGGTTTGTCTGAAGTATAGCCACCTGCGTTACCATAGTGGATGGGCTTCAATCTGCTTCATATTGAGCACGATCGCCAAATCAGAGGAGGAATTATTTGTGCTCTTCTTATTTGTTATAACAAACGTCTTTCCCAAGGTAAGAGAGCTTTCTGCTAGCTTTTTTCCTGAGATTCTGTAGGATTATTTTATTTACGATGCTGATAACGATCACAAAACCGTCGAACTATATCGCTTTATCGGCCTTCTGAAACGGAAAATGCTTGGATTTACCGAGATCTTCGGATTGCAGGAATCTGTAACATTGAACTCCAGCATGAACTTTATCCTAGAGGTGCTTAAGGGATAATGCGGATTGTAAATAATTTTTGAATTTAGGAAGACGACGTGCTTGTAATTTTCGTCAAGTCATTCTTAGGAGACATGTTTTCAACACTATACTCCTCTGAGTTTGAATTTCGCAACGTCTATAAGCTTTGGGATATACTTTTCCTCGAGAAATACCAGATGTTTCATAGTGTGGGATTGGCGATTTGCAGGCATTTTGAAAGCAAAATAAGAGCCTGCACTAACCAAATAACATCAGAATTGAATAAGCGAAAGGTGCCAACTTCCTTGGAATTTAACTGCATTGTTTCAACGAGAGTTCGAACATTAATTACGTCACTCGAAATCAACAAAGCCTTTTCAAAAATCTATTCGTTAATGACCTCTTCAAAAGTGAGGAGTATCTCCAGCTTTTTGCTCGGAAACGGAGAGGTTTTTTCTGAGATAACTAAGAAAGCGAAGGAATCTGAAGCAAATGAATACTCGAAGCGAGTCGATTTGTTGAAAGCTCTGAAAAACCACGTTTCGGCTGCTGGAATTTCTTTACAGAAGGCGTCGATGCAAAATTTCATTGACGAACTCAAATCCCACATTGGAGATGTAAAGCTACAAAAGCAATTCTTAATTCTAAAAAGTTTGTAGGTCGAGTTCTTTGATTTTCTGTATTTTATCGACAATTGTCCAGATAGACTTCAAAAGGACAAATTATTAGCAGCTCAGATTTTCATCTTGACAGATCAAGAATACAAAGGATTCGTAATCTTGCCACCATTGGAGAGCCATGTTAATTGATTGATAACTTCAATAATTATTTAGATCTCCATCGAGAAATTGAAGTTTCAGATCGCTTCTATTGTCACCGGATTTGAAGATAAAGTTGTGGTTTATTGGAATACTCTGTTCGGAGAAAAGTAATGTTCATTAGACCTCACTCGAAATCCAACCTGCTTAGGCAAGAGATAAAGGCGCATGAAGTATATGTCCTGCTGCAGAATATGGAGGCGTCCTGTGATTCCAGGAACAATTGGATCCAGCTAAATTGCAGAGAAATTTACAATTATTTCAGAAATTTGAATCCCAATGGACTTGTCACATTCAAAGACGTCGTGTCTTTTCTGAAGACCAATTATTTAGGCCTTACCATAGCAGCTTTCATGAACGTAAAAATTAACGACACCGGCTTTGCAGACTTAGTTTGTGATAGACTATTGAAGGGAGAAAAGAAACCAAAGATCTCGCTCCTGAAGTGAAAAGTCAGTTTGAAGCGGCAGTAAAAAAAATGTATAGTCAGCAGGACGCATCAAACGGACCCAATAAAAAGCAAGAATTCACCAATCTTTCGATCAGCAAAGTGCCAAAATTGTCTCCCCTTGGAGAGCTATCGCTTCAGAAAAGAGTCTTTTTTGCAGAAACGAAAGCCTCGTTGGGATTCTCAAGGGGATCTACAATTAATGAAGGCAATCAACACCTAAAAACGTCAGATAACAATAGCGTAGACCCAAATAGCGAAACTCGAAGATGCTGGGATTCAAAAGTCAATATATCTTTCACGAGTCACCACAACGAGATTCCGACCAGCAATACCAATACTCCCGATTTTCTTTATGGAGATCCAATAAAAAACAGCGAGAGTCGGATCGACAATTTCGACTCATTTCAAATTATGAATAAGACTAACAAAGTAGACGGAGAAGAGAGTAAAGGCAAAGGATTATTTCCGGACCTTTCTCCTGAGAATAACATGACGGCCTCATTTGGAGAAAGTTGCTTTTATGATGGAAATCCGAGGCTCAGAAATAATTCAGCGAGTTCTCAGAATCCTGATGGTACAGATGATATCAATCAGGAATCGTATGTGCGTCAGGTCGCATGCGATGTAAGTGCGTTGCGGAAGGGTCAAACGCTCGTGGATTATCTCGCAGCCGATGAAATCCATCAGATTCGCACTAGCCGCAGACATTATGAAGAAAATGATGGAAATTGGGCCATCACATGCAAAAATACTGAGTGCGTTATATTTTGATGCCTTTCACTTTCTCAGGCTTTAACTACTTACTAATTTTTTTAATTAACTTTTTTGAAATGAGTCACGCGGTTTTCTGCTTTATTTTGTTTTCGGAAAGCAGATTTTTACAAATTTAGGTATTGTTACTCATTCAAACATTTTACTCGTAACGCCTTAACATTTCATATGACCTTATGAAAAATCAAAACGCTGATTTTACTGCAAATAAAGACATTTGATGAATTTCCAAGTAGCAACGGGTCCTCTTTTCTTTTTTTGGTCATGCAAAGGCAAGTCTACCTGAATTCCCTCACTTCAGGTAGCATCGCTACCTCTAAAGAAACTTATTTTCAATTCAATGGGTTGAGTTATTTTAATATCAAATATCAGATTTGCTACAGGATATAAATAGCTACCCATCACATAAATACATTAACTCTTTTCTTAATCAGCTTGCTCGGCCCATTTGTTTTCTTCTCTGATTTGAGCTTCTTCCTCAGGAGTGAAGTCATTGAGGATGTTGAACGTCTTTCTGATTTCTTCTGGTGTTTTACCTACATGAAATGTTAATTTATGTGAAAATACACGAATCTACCTTTAATAAGTGATGCGATTTTGGCGCAGGAGAGGTCAAGCAGAGGACGGATGTCCAAGTAGTTGGCAGCGAGAATGATCTCGAAGACTTCTTCCAAGTTTTCGATATCAATATATTTAGCATCGAATTCAGGGACGACATCAGCGAGATTGCTGCTCTTCAATGGCTTTTCGATTTCAGGTGGGTTCTCGTGTTTGTACTTCTCGCAATATTGCAACACTTTCTTCAAGATTGCCGACTTGACGTTAGGTAATGGGATTTCTTCCTCAGTACCAGCATCTATTAGGCATTAGAGAACTGTAAATGACGAGTTTGCTCGTACCTTCAATCATGTTTTTGATTAGAGTCGATTTCACTGCGACTTCCTCATCAATTTCGAGGGTCTCACCTTCTTGAGAGACGAGCTTTACTTTCGTCATATTTTAAATTTTTTATTATAATCAAATTCAAATGTAACTCTTTTCAGAGAGATAAAGGCTTTATTTAAAAATTTTAACAGTTAGACCTCACTTAAAAATTTTTGGTTCTGTAGTTTGAGAAAAGCGTCCATTTCGTAGCGGAAGGTAATGATTCAGAGAAAAGATAGAGTGAGCGTACAATTTCCGCAGGTTAGCTCGTTTATTTGAATATATTTCATCATGAGATCATAAAAAATAAAATTCAACGCCTTTTTTCATGAAAGGATATCCATTTAATTAGATTGAGAAAATGTATGAAACCGCGGATGAATATGTGTATATTCACTTTGATTTCTGGATCTGAGGATTGAAGTAGCATCATCTTTCACACCAATTATTTCATCTGATGCTGTTTTAATTTGCAGAGAGTTATTTCTTATCAGAAATATATGCTTGCAAGCTACTATTCCAAAATTCTTCAGTCCGAATAATCCGGCCAACAGAATTTTGCTCTGCTTTCAATATCAGCCTTATGGCACTCCAAGTTCGAACAGCAAACTTTCTGATTTCAAATATTTACAATCTCACAACCTTGAGATAGCCATTATATATAATTAAACATCGATGACTGACAGACAACGAAAGAACATCATGTGCGACAAATAATAGTCATTTTTACAATAGCTATTTGAAAATTTATCATCAAAATGTTTATTTAACAGGTTTGATAACTCAATAACCTTCGTGACGAATTATACTGTTGCACTGTTACTTTTAATCATCATCAGTGTTATCTGTTTCAGATCCATCGGAAAATATCTTTTGCATTGTTGGGGGCAGTGATGGAGTTCTTTCGACCAACTTGAGCGCAATGTCATCTTTATAAAATCGATTATCAAAAAACGCTTGGGGTTCTCGTTCCTCATTGCCCTCATGTATAAAGATGTTCTGCGGATTATTCGTTCGAGGCGATTTATTCGATCGATTTGATTTGTTGGTTTGAGGCGATTTATCTTTTAACCCATTTCTTCTCTCTACTTTTGCACATCTTTCAGTAAAATTTTCTTGTTGCTTATCACACTTTGATTTTCTCTTTCCATCGTCTCTTGCTATATCCGCCTCAAATATATCTGAGGACTTGCCTGGTGCCGCTAAATTTCGGTTCATTAGCTAACCCTAACCAATGAGCTATTATTACTATCACATGACTTGCTGTCCTGAAATTTATTGAGTCGGTCTACTTGAAGGTGGGTCCCTTGAAATTTATTTCTTTTCTCAGGAACAGAATTTTTCTCCTTAACATTTTTCAGAGAATCATTATCTGACTTCGAAGCCTTGATGGCTTCCTGACGCCGCTCTTTCTTTTTCACGGAATGATATTCCATTCCTTTGGCAGAGATGACAATCTATTTAATTTTTCAGCAAATCCGATGATTCTATGCTTGATGTTTACTTCCTTTTCTTCTTCCTTTTCTTCTTCATTTGAATCTGAATCATTATCATCATTTTCGTATTTCGGAATGGGAGTGAGCCCCATCATAGAATCTGAAAGAGTACCTATAAGATCATTTTCCAAATTTTTTATCTCAGGATGCATTTCTCGCATTATGCTCAGAGCGAGTGACTCTTGTTCATTTCCTTGACTGGCACTCTTATTGATAGTGCTTTTACTATTTGTTTTTTTGCTATTTTGCTCTGTTTGAGCTGGGATTTCCTCAACCGATCCATTTTCACTGTTAGAGTCATCATCATCTTCCTCATCAGATTGGTCGAGGTGGGAGCCGAGAGGTTGATCCATGGTTCTTTTATGATTGATTCTCTAAATCGCGTTACGGTAGGCAATATGGTTAAAATAGCTGTTACTTCTTGCATTTTCTTCATCAATAGATTGTTCTTTTCTAACCGCTCGGTTTCAAAACCTAAATCTCTTGCAACGCAATTTCCCATATTAGCAATGGTCAGCTTCTTATCAAGGATGACTGTGCTTTGCTGTGGATCTCTTCAAATCTTTAATAAATGTTAAATGATTTCAATTTTTTCAAATAAAATTTAATTCCAGAAAACTTTCTGTTTGTTTGAATTATTATTAATTCCCGCTTCTATTACCTCATGGCGATAATAAAAACCTTCAAAAGGAGGTTAAGGTATATATGATGTGGGTAATAAGCCCTAAGTTTGAAGTTTTTGGTTATGCTTGGTCGCTTAAATTGCAATTGAATGCAGCATTTTCTGAAAGCGTTTTTATTAAATCAGTAATTCCTATTCGTTTTTGAAAAATCACTTTTAATTGTTTTCTGTATTTTGCGAATCTGAATGGAAAAGGGACTTGCGTTCACTGTGATGAGTATTTTCAACTTTTGAACTTTATTCCGAAACAGCCCTAGGGCTGCAAAGGATCTTCGAGATATTTTTGTTCTTGAAATTGAGTTTTCCGAGACGAAGAACAAGCTGGAAACGCAATCTAAAAATGAAACTCTTGATTTCTCAGCAAGGACATGACTTGGTAGAAGAATTTATCAGTATGTAGAAGAATTTAGACTTTGAAATGGAGCGGCAGGAACGAGGGGGGAAGGAAATAAGGACCGGAGAGAATTTCAGTGATTTTCGAAGATTAATTCCTACCGTCTTCTAATTATTCTAAAATCTAGAAATAGATGAGTTCGGAATCAATAAGCGGCGCTTTGCTTCCTTTCTGTCACATAAATTTGAAGACACTACTTCCATTTTGACGTTCCATGAAATCTTTAAATATCTATATTTGAATTTAACCAATCTGCTGAAAAATCAAACTTCCTCAAGTGTCAGACCTCTCACTATGAACTTTCAACGACGACAAATAATTAAAAAAATCAGCATAAATCGATGGAATCACAAATTGGTTCTTCGTAATAGACATCTCTATTGGATCAACGAAGTTCAAATAAAATCTCTAAGAAATCATGAACTTGATACTTTCAGGAAGATTAGAAAAACTCCCATCTTGTATAAGTCACAGTCAAAATGTGTTTTACCATAGCAACGAGTGATGCAGAGAAAAGTATAATTAGCATCCCCAGCCAAGTCAGTATCCCAGATTGTATTCTAAGTTTCCGGTAGCTTTGAGGCGTTTTCCCATCTTTACTATCCTCTGAGAATATATTTTCGAAAATCGAATAAGCCGAGTATATGAGAGCGGCCAAAATCACTAGTACAGAAATTATTAACAGAATACTCTTTCTCTCTATGAGAAGTATGTTCTTGAAACTGAAATCGTCGATTTCACTGATCTTCACTCGATATTTTTCCAAACAAAGCTCGCAGTGGTGATCTTTTTCAAGATGCGCTGAGTTCGCGATGATTTGCTTTTTAAGACATTCTTCATGGATGTATTTTAATGAGCCTTTACAATTGCAAGGAGTGATAAGTGTTCCAGAACTCTCGTTGCTAGTATCTCCTTCGAAACAGATGCGACATTGACTGTCATCATCACCTGTTCGGACGATGATGGATGAGTCTTTCAGAAGAGAAAGCTCGCACTCAACAGAGATATGTCCTTGAAGGTCAAAGGTTGGAGGAGAAGTTGCTAAGGGGTTTGGCTGCGTCTTCATAAATTCTTTTATTGGGATCTCAAAATACTTTAATTTTTACTAAAGTTTTGCTATTGTTACTGATGCCAGTTAGTTCTCATTAAATTTAATGGGTTACTCCTGATCCACGAAGAATTAGAAATCCAACATCCTTTCGATGCCTAGACTTTTCAGCTTGTGCTCAGACATATTCTATTTCAACAAAGCTCTTTTCAAGTCAGCTTATGAGAAAGCTGAAAAATGCTGTTAATAGGTTATGAAGATGTATTACCTCAATTTCATTAAAGTGTAATATCTCACCAAAGAGGTAATTCCAAAGCAACTCAAGGGCGATTGAATTTATTTATTCAATCCTCCTTTAGCGGCTCAAAGAGGAGAAACAACTAAAGAGAGAATCGAAAAAAGAATCTTCAATAAGAAGCAACATTCTTTGTTCTAGAAATCCACATTTATTAGTGTATAGCTGAGAAACATATATTCAAGGTCCTCTATCTTCCTAACGCCCTTTTCCATTAATTGCTTCGATATAGTTGATCCTTTGTCCATGCTAATAATGTAAATCTAAGGATCCCAAAAAGATATCATTGATCTCTCTATATGATATATCAGTAGAGTTGACGACTTAATGTGTTTAAGTTTTATGTGTTGTTTAGTAGCATAGTACACACAATAGAAATCATAGTCTGTGAAATTACATTCACAATTCTTTTCATCAAGATTGCAAAATTAATACATATTACGCAATATTGCTTATTCTTACTGTTAATCACGTTACAAAATTGTTGAGTCAATTATCAGAACCCTTAAAGCATATACACATCCAAAATTCACTCCACAAGCGAGATATTAGAATCTTGGATTTTCAACGAGGATTGACGGAGTAGTAGACTTAAAAGGCTCATAGTTATAGCTAGTCCTTTCGCTGCGTGAGCCAAAAGGTGTCGAAAGTACCATCGATCCACACACGTTGTCATAAATTGAGTCATAGTCTTTGAATAGCATTCTCGTCTTTGTAGAGAATGTACTGTCTGTAGAGTTATAACCCGTCGACTCTCCATTTTTCCTGCTGAGTCGAGGTTTTTTGGGCTTCTTATTACCTTTAGCGAGGATCTTTTCAATGATCACCTCAGTATCATGGAATATCGAATCGACCGTGCGACAAGCTGTTTCTTCCGATTTTCTTGATGTCTTCTTCCCTCCATATGTTTCTTGCAGGAAAGCGCTCCTCTCAGCAAACGAAGGCTCAGTGCTTTTTGCTTGCTCATTATACTGTCTTTTGGCCGTAAGAGTAGCCGTTGATGTCACAGGGCGGTAATTCTGGACTTTAGGTAGGATTGTGCTTTTCCTTGGCGTAGGTGTACCACTTTGCTTTATTTGGGTTTGCCTGAAATCTAGTGGATGATCGCTATCTTCCAGTTGCGTGGTGCTCTTGGCTTTCTTCTTAGGCGCTATGAAATCAGAATAAGTTAGGTCACTGGTTTCATTATGCTATTATACTTTGGATTTGCTTCTGAGTGGGAATTGTCGCTACGGTCTTGAGCTTCTCAAGCGAAGCAAACAAGTTGTTGCCATAATTGCTTCTGCGAAATTTATTGTATTTATCGCTGTTGATTTGCGTTTCAACTGATAGTTAGGAAGTAATTAGCATTGTGTTAAGGCCATTAAAATCTCCTTACTAAAATGAATTTTGTTAATAAATTGAGAATTTTCAATCATTTTCTTCTTCGCTTGAGCAGTAAGCATATCACGTGGTCTCTCAGTCGCGTAGCCTGGAGTGATGTTATCTTTGCCATCAGTCTGATCTTTGTCCGTTTGAAGTCTGAGCATGTCTTCTGACTGTTTCTGCTTGATAGCCGCTCTCTCGCTTTGTAAATAATTCTATTAATAAGAATAATGAGCAATGCAACGAAGCACAAGGTAACTGTTTACATCTTCCCGCTGGTCCAGTGTTAGAGTTTCTTCCATTTTTTTCTTTCTGATATACTGTTGTTTCTGAGACTCTTGCTCAAGCTGCCGTTTCGTTTGATAAGGGTATTGAATTTTGTTTATCCGATAGAAATTTCCTCGTTTCTTCTCAAGGAAATTATGGGCTATCCCAGTGAGTTTCCCTCTGATTTTCTCATCATCTAGATCATTTAGTTCTTCATTATCTTCCTCTTTCTTCAATTCGAAATTTTCTTGCGCTGCGAGCTGAGACTCTTCTTCCAAGAGGTTTCGCTTCGGATGTGAGATGTCGTTTAGTTTGCAATGCTTCAAAACAACCGCTTCTTGCAAATTATTCAGCTTCTCAGGCATGATAACTCTTTTTAGTTTTTTCTTCGCTTCAATATCTTCCTTCACACCAGCTGCTTGTCTGCGAGATTCTAGTTCTTCCTGGTCTAAAAATCAGAAAAAGTTGTTAATATATTTCGCTAGGGCGATGTCAAGGTATATACATCCTTGGAAATTATATGAAATCTCTTGGATGAACTCGATATATTTATCAGTCAGAGCTTCGATTCTCTCGAGAAGGATCTTACTACCGTCTCGAACAAGGTCAGTCGTATCCTCTAGTGCTCCATCGACAGCTGAAGGTGATTTAGAGATTCGAATAATTGCATTGGATATTACCTTCTTCTTTGGAAATGCATGATGAAGAGTGTTTGCAAAGGTACTCGTTTATTGTCTGTGGACTGACAAAGTTTTTAATGAATTGGTCCTTTAAAGTCAATGTGAGTGTGGAAATGATTAAAGAGAGTGAGTTACGTTCTGCAAGAAAGCACTAAAATTAACTGCGTGCTCCTGGAATCCTTCAAAATTTTTAAGGAACAGCGAAACAACGCGTTCAGGGTTAATCTTATCGATATCTGTGTCTAAATCATTCACACTTTGCGGCCGGCTGGTTGCTCTATTTTCTGCGCTTTTCTCGAGCTGAATGTCAGCGATTGAGTTCGAAGAAGTGGGTCTTTTTGCATCTCTGATGCTTTTAATGTAATTTTGAATGTCTTTTGATATCGTCTTGAGTTCATCTGAGATGCTGTAATAGTTGTGAGCCTCTATTTTCGAAACCAAGCTGGTGAACCTTCATAAATTATGTAAGCCACTCCTTGCAAATAACAAGCATACTTCAACAGCATTCCAATAATCCCTGCATAAAGACTTATAGCAGCAGTTTGCTTCTCTTCTGTTTTATCAAGTAGCACTGAAACATCGACTTGGTGGACTCCACCAGCTAATACTTGGTTCAACGTTGAGACAGTATCTCCAACGGGAATGAAACCCGTGCTCAATGTATTATCTACGAGTCAAGATGAATAAAATGAATGTATTATTTTGTTACTCATATGCGATTGAGAAACTAATGCATTTAATTCATTGTCGAGAGTCTCATCTTTATTTTGTGCCTTCATTCTTTGGAGCTTTGCTTTTAATTCAGACAGTTCAGAGCTCTTTTTGCCTTTCTACAAAGTCAGAATGAATAATGATATAAGGGAAAAGCTTTTGAATTACTTGTCTAGAAAGTTCTTCATACTGACTCTTCAAGCTACGCTCTTTTTGAGTCATGTTTTGAAAAATTTCTATGAGTCTGTCCGCTAGCTGTTGCACGCCTCCCTTGCTGCGCTTCAGCGAGAACTCATAAATTTTGTACAAAAAATGGTTCTTGTCAAGTGTCTGCATCAAAGCTTGGATTTCTGCTGCAGAGGTATCGCCCGAAATATCTGCAGCTGTCGTGTTCTCACAATTCGAGTTTCGACTAGACTCGCTTTGGTCATTGCATCCCTCTTCTGATTGGTCGTCATGCTCAGGACGTGAATTTCTCTTCGATAGCACATAATCTCTTTTGTTGTTTAATAAAAATATTAGTTTTGATGTTCATTGAAGTGAGAGCTCACTTCTCAAGTTGCTCGAGGACTTCGATGGTTCTAACCAGTTGCTGTGAGTTCGTTTTATGCTCTTGGAGGTGGATATGGTAATTTTCGAGCTCTTCAATACGTTTTTCTTGCTGTTCCTTTAGCCTGCGATATTGCTAATAATACCCTCGCGTGAGTTTTACAAAGAAACTCAATTGCTTACGTCGATCTTCACAAGGACATCAGACATCTTTGTCTTCGAATCATTCAGTTTTTCTGTGACATTCCTATGATAGTCTTGGACCGTTTTCCTTAAGGAATCTTCCTTTTCTTGAAGCTCTTGCACCTTTTTGTGGATTTCTTTCAATTCTAGCATTGTCAATGCCTAATGGATGACACCTATAAGACAAGCATGAAAACTCCTTTTACTTCTAGATTTTTCGCTGTGAACTCGGCTGGAATAAGGTCTTTAAATCTGTCGGCTGCATGACCTAGCGACCGTAAGAGTTCATAAACCCTTTCTTTTAGAATCATCTGTGCGTCCCAAGTATAAGAGCAAGTCTACACAAATACTCTTACATTGTCTTTATACATGAGGTCGAATTTATGCTCCAAAGTCATCTGTGCTTGCTCTTCCTTCACCTGTAATTCATTAATCAGCTGCTCTCTTTCTTTCATTTGAGCTTGTCGCTCTTTTGCCTCGTGAATATTCCATGGATCTGCCGAAATTACACTCGGTCCAAGTCTAAGATCCTTCGAGCTGCCTAATCTAAAAGAAGGGACTCGACTTAAGCTCTTCTCTTGTTCCTCAATCTGCTCAATTTGCTCATCAATTCGATTCAACTCTTTCATTTTGTTTTGATTCATATCGTATATACTATCAAAGACTCCTCTAAGCTTGAATTATAAAAGGGTTAGTTTCAGCTTTGAGGAGGAAAAATGCACCTTCAGATGGTTCTCTTGGGTGCTGATTTCTTCTAAATTTTCCTGGAGCAGCTGCTTTTCAAACTCTTTCTCTAGAATTTCTGCTTTGAGTTGAAGATTTCTCTCATATTCTTGTTTTCGCAGCAAAGCTTCGCGTTTTTCTTTATCGAAGAGAGGGTTAAGGAAATTAGCGTTCCGATTGTCGTAGTGCTGGCTATGCATGAGATTTTATGTGTGTATCTGCTTGGTATTTACAAAATCTATATTTTGTTCGATACATATTGAGCTAAATTTAAACCGGCTATCTTTTCAGTATCTAATTTTCTAAGAAGAATTCAGTCACAAGCAAATATTCTGTGTGGAATTCTAAAAACTATTGTTTGGAAACTTCTCTGAAATTGTAACTCTCACAGTTTTTGGTAATTCAGTAAATCTTTTCCTCATAGTAGTTATACTTCAGCTCACATTGGCTCTTCACACTGATAAAGAACGGATGAGTAGAAATATTGTCATTTGAGAAGCTTGAAGGTGTTTCAATGGCTCAATCGATTATTCCAGATCGTGAATGAGGTTTCGAGCTTTATCTTGACCAAACATCTAAACTGCAGCTCTGAGTGCAGGTAGTCCAAGGTCATTTCTTATTCTTTAACCGACAGAGGAGGAAAAGGATTTGCGAAAAGGTGTTTTCTAGATGGAAACAATATGTTTGAACAAAAGAAAATTGCATCAAAATCCAAAATTCAAGAAAGTCTCATTGCTAGTTTGTGAGCAGGAGCCAGGAACAGTTACAAAATACCTCTTTATCGCTATGCATGCCTCAACAAAGGAGAATTATTGCACCAATTTTAGAAAAGACGCCTTTGTTCATATTAGAAAACGAACTATATTTGATGTCTCAGCAAGCATATCTCATTCTAAATAATCGCGAAGCGTTGCCAATAAAATATTAGACTTTAAGAAATTCATCATCGTCAAATTCTTTACGAAATTGTTCGTGAATCACTTAGTCTTTCGTTTCTTCAAGTTGACATCTATAAAATTTTGAGATCTATTTAGCATAAGCTGCACTTTTCCCCCTCAGAGCGTCTAAGGCTAGTTACTCGATGTTAGGGCTACTAATTTCCATGGAATAAAATAGTTCTATGAAGTAAAGGATCATATGCGCAAAATTAGTGATCGATACTAATTCTGGTTTTCAATAATATAGTTGGAGTTAAGTAAGAAACCTGTATTAATTAGTAACCGAATGTATTTACTCTCAGATTTCAAGATGATGATTTTCTAAATATTGCTTGACTGAGACTAGATGCGCATACATACACACCTATCAAGTTCTCAGTGTTAGTATTTTACACATCTAAATAAAGATTTTCTTGTTACACCATTACTTTCATAGACCTGAACAGAATAACATTTTTCCCATTTTTCATTACACAGTACATAATTTTCATTCAAGAACCCAAGATGTGTTTATATAATTTGCTTCTACATGGATTATTTTAAATTTTGTAAGGAAATTAATTATTTTATTCTAAAAATTGAGCAGAACTCATTTGAAAAATGAGAGCACACATTTGAAATTCATATCAAGTATTGCAAATAATTAGATTTTCTGACATAACAATAGAAGTTCTTGGATGTAGAAGTTAGCATATCAGACTTACAATAACCAAATTTAATTGTAACATCTAGTTTCAAAACATGAATGAAGGAAATGTTAAAAGATCAAACACATCCGAAGAATGGAAATTGTAAAGTTAAGATGATTCAGCCAGAGAAAAACGCCTTAAGCATTCTACGTTGTAGTGTTTTCAGATGATAATATTAAAAGCATCTATGACCACAGCTAAAAAGTGAGGGGTTGGATTCTTATTCATGTATATGGCAACTGTATCATCTATTGCTAGTCGACAGCTTACCTTCTACGAAAAAAAGGTACTTTGATAATTGTAGATAAAAAGCATGGAGAATGCTAAATTAGGTACAATTATTTTGAACAATTTCCCTATGTAACTCAAATGAGAGAAAATAATTCATTTAAGTTTGAAGTTCACTTTCTAGACATTCTCTTCTTCTAATAAGAGGTACTCGGATTTCTCTCTTTACTGATGCCAAAAGTTGTGGTATCGTTTGTACTTAACCTGTTTCAGGCTCATTTCGGCTGTTTATCTTGTTTTTCAGTCTTTGAAAACGGCTTTAGCAGCCAACTTCAACAGCTAAGTCATTACTTTTTCCCTAATTAAAAGGAATTTAATGTAAAATAGAGGAGAATCCAGGTTTTAGTATATAATTTTGAGATATTGAATGATTGGAATTGCTTTTCTAATAGAAGATCTAGAATTCACTACGATGTACCATGGCTATTAGAACACAGCCCTGCTGCATCACCAATCCACAGGATGGCTGTTTTGCATATTGCTAGTGGTATGAAATATCGATTGAAACGTTTATTTGATTTTGAGGACTCCCGGCTGGATTAAAATACTTAACGAGGGAATAAATTAAAGATCCCGAGGTATCTAAATCTAAACTAGGAAGCAAAAGAAAACGCAAACAAGCAGAAATTATCACAGAAAACACACCGAGCAAACCTTGCATTGTAGAACTCAAAACAACCTTTCAATTCCACCTGAAAAAGAACTCATTCCTCGGTGTTTTTCGGGTCTAACGAGAACTTTATCTATTTTCGAAATAGCAGTTCTTTACATCAAATTCAATTCCTTTTAGGACCCACTCGCAATTAGTTTGTTCAACGGACAATGTAAAGAAAGCAACCTCTAATTTACTTATTCGCGTCTGATAAAAAAACAGACCCTTAATCTATCTTAATCAATGAAATATGATTAGTTTCAATGAAATATTCATGGTGTTCGGGTGTCCTGGACACAGTCCACAGAATCGCTTTTCGTGAGTGACCAGCATGTGTTTTAAGCTCATCAAACAACATTTAACGAATTGGATTTATTCCCAAATTTCCTTCCCAATATTTCTCAAATAAAAATCTTTTCAAAGATGTATTCGGTATGCATTCATGAGCGAAAAAGTGAAGAAAATGACTTCTGAGTTCACCATCCAATAAGCGTGAATCCACCCAACTTGCGCATCATCCCTCGAAGTCAGATCACGAGAATACACCCGTTCTTATCCCTAAATTCTGGGAGGAATGCCGGCTAGCTTTTTAACGCTGGTTCCGAAATTAAATTATTAAAATTTTATTGATTATTTTCATTAAATTTTTTAATTAGGCAGAGCATGCTGGCATCTTAATCCACATTAATAAATTTATTAAGATTTTATTTCTAATAACCAAGCTCTGAAAAATTCCCAGAATAAAAGTTATCGGAAGTTAAATGCTTAGCAATATCTAACCAGCATCTGTAAATTTTTATAACCTTAGAAAAAAAAAGATACAGTCAAAGGAAATGTCTGCAAGATCCAGTTCAGAATTTCATCTGGGTACGGCGCCTTTCACAGTTTTCAGGATAGTACTCCACAGTATCATTTATCCCAGCGTCTCTGGCTATCCTCTATGGCTTCCAGCGATGGATGCATTAGTGATGATCGCATCTTCAACTTTCAAGGAAAAAACCTCACCAAACATGGACACTGTCTCCAAAATCTTCTCACTGTGCCTGTTCGCGGTGATTTCTCCAATTATAGCTTCCTTTGACTCTGATAGCGTGAAGTTGGCATACATCGTCAACTTGGGAATCATTTCGATTATTCCCTTGCTCTCACTGCCATCAAAGGACGTTTCTTTCTTTACAACTGCGAATATCGTGGGTTGGCTGTGGTATTTTAGTCATTCACCTCAGCGGTTATCGACGAAGATCTTTAAACAAGACGGCACTCTAATTTTCTTGGCTTTGGCAATAGGATCCCTCTACACTCTTATCATGACAACGAAAGAGACCTCTGAGCTGAAGGAAGAGTTGAAAAAAGCAAAGGACGCTCTCAAAGAAAAGGAGGCTCAGGAAGAGGTGTTCCTCAAATTTTCACACGAGCTCAGAAACCCTGTAAACTCTCTACTCGGAAGCATTGAACTCGCAACGACTCCGATTCCTGCGGATGAGTTAAAGGAGCACCTGAGAAGCGCGAGTCTCAGTTGTGAATTTTTACTCCACATAGTCAACAATTTGCTCGATGCTCATAAGTTGAAAAAAGAAAAACTGGATTTTAACCCTCAAAACCATGATATTTTCAGTTTCATTGAATCATTCTGGTCTATGACCTGCTCTCTCATCAAGAAAAAGAACCTAGAGGGTATTTTAGAAGTGCATAAGTCTGTCCCACGTCACCTCAACTTCGATAAGCATCGAGTTACTCAGATTCTCTTGAATTTAGTAAGCAACGCGCTGAAATTCACTGATACTGGCAGTATCCGCATTGCGGTCAGCTTCGTCAAGGAATCTGAATTCGATGACACCGTATTTGAATCGAGATTCCTCGAAGAGTTGCATGACGACGTTGGAACCGAGCAAGTAATCGCAAATACTCCGAAGAAAGTTCGTTTTAGGCCTAGTCAGAGAAATTCATTTGTTGTAGGCAGCTCAACTGACCTCACAAACAATCTCTATCCAGATTTCCCTTGCGACCTGCTGAATCCCTTTACTCAAAAAGAGAATTACCAGCTCACGCTGACGCAAAAGCACTTCCCTGCCTCTATTTACCAACACAAGCACGAAAACGTGGTTGGATTCTTAAGAATCGAAGTCATCGACACGGGCTGCGGAATGACGTCCGAGCAATCCCAGAAACTGTTTTCGAAATATTCCCAAGTGTGTGAAGATAACGGAAAACGACAGAAAGGCACTGGGTTGGGCCTTTGGATTACTAAGGAGCTTTGTATGCTTATGGGCGGAGATGCTCGAGTCAACAGCATCAAAGACATAGGAACGTCTTTTATCACCACCATCAAAGCGAAAACGATAGCTCGAGTGGTCCCGATGTCGGAAGAAAGCCTGTCAGTGCTGGTTCCAGTGACCAAGAGTTTATCAGACACGAAGTTTTTGAAAGCGTATTGTCTGGAGAAAGCTAGTAAAGCTAGAGTACTAATAGCCGATGATACGTTGTATTCGCAAGACGTGACCAAAAGGCTCTTCGAAAAGGCAGGTATGAAAGAAGTTGTTTGCGTGAGCGACGGAAAGGAAGCGTTTGAAGAGTATAAGCGCCGAGGGCCGAACTATTTTGGATTCCTTGTTTTCGATGTGAATATGCCGGGGTTAAATGGAATCGAAGCCTCAGAAATGATAAGGAAATACGAAGAAACTCATCATATTGAGCATATTCCAATCGTTTTCCTCACAGGTGAATCCTCTGAAAAGACGAAGAACGTGTGCTTGAATGAAGATGGCGCCATCAAAGGATTTAGATACTTTGTAAAGCCCCTCTCATTTAAGGAGATTGAGCAGGTGATCCAAGATGTTAAAGCTCGAAGCGATAACTTGAAAAGAAATGATTCGCATCATTCGCATTCGCTCCTTGTTCGATGCAGTGATCTGGGCAAAACGCGGTTATTGTTGTAAATCGTGAGGGAAATACATATTTTACAAGGAACCCATGCGAATTCTTTGAATCGCATTGAATGAGCATTTTTTACAATTTATATTTTTGAGCCTGTAATACATTAATTTTTTGAAAAATATTTAGTTCTGCTTAGAAAGCAAGACTGAGCAATCTCTTCAGTATTTCATTTCAAACAGTTGAGAAATTGATTCGCTTAACAAAAGATATTATTATTATCGCATTGATATTATTGACGAAAATAATAAATAATGAAAAAACTTTCTTTATTCCATTTCATAAATTCTTATCTTTTTCGTAAAAAAAGCAGTTTGCCTTCAAAAATTTATTGTCTAAGTCACAAATCCATTACTTTTCTATTCTAATTAATTCGCGATTGGGTCAAACCTTACCCGCTTAGGAGAGAAAACCGATTCATCACTAGACACCCTTTGCTTTACGTCTTCAGTACAATTTTTTAATCCACTTGAAAAGTAGTAGGAAACTCTATCGGTTTCAACTTCAGCCACGCTTGATGAATTCAGTGAGTTTGTATCAGTCTTTCTCTTTAATTTGCTTTCCCAACTTTCAATTCTCTCGTTAAAAGTGTTTCTTTGAAGATACTCGGGAGTCTGTGATGATGCCCTTTTTTGACTTGAAGAGCGAAATTCCCCTGTCCCAGGCTTGAATAGCCGATACGACCAGACTCTATGTATCCCTCCATAATCTGTATTAACTGCTTGAGGGATTGGCGTCGCTTTTCCTTTACTCTGAGTTCGTTTGCTTGAAGATTTCACTTTCGCTTCCTCCACTTTATTTATCTTCTCCTCCTCCACCTTATTTATCTTCTCAAGAGCGTTTACGACGTGAGGCGGAAGGTGCTTCTGCTCATAGCTCACTTTCTGATGAATGATTGAGTCCCAAGCCGTTCTTTTTACTTTTATAATCTGTACTGGCGTCTTCCTTTCGCTCGACCTTGATTGAGTTCTTTTCGTGCTTGGCCTCGAGACTTCATTGACTACAGGCACATCCTTAACCGACGGTATTCTTGGAAAGGATGCGAGCTTTTCCTGCATTTCAGTGGGAATATTCATCGCCGAGATATTACGAGATGACATGACGTGACCTGTTCTCGAGGTATATTCAATGAGACTGCTCACATTATGCTCGGTGATCACCGGGCAGTTCGCAAAGGAAGTTTGGATGTTTTTATTGTTTGGATCCTCACCCTCTGTTGGATTTGTTATTTGCTGCTCTTGTATATTCATTGGGGTAAAGCGGTCGGTTTCTTGAGAGGACCTTTGAGTGAGAGACTTCATCGTACGAGTGAACCGGATAGGCGTTGAATTAAATCTCGATTCGTTGGTAGATAAAGAAGTTCGCGATTTTTGATACTCAGAGAGATTGTAGGTTGACTGTTGCCTTATTGCTCCGGACCGTGTACGAAAAGACTCCGCAGAGGCGGCTCGGGTATGTTTAGGCAGTATCTCAGGTGTTTGTTGAATAATCTTCGGCTCTTCAGCTTTGGTGTCGGTGTTGAAATATGATGGTCTTGATAATACATTTTTGTGCTTTGGATCTTTGGAGCTCAGGTTCTGAGAAGTAAAAATCCGCGCTGGGGTTCGCTTTCTGCTTTCTTCCCTTATCGCTTTGATCGTATCCATCCGCGATAAAAATTCGTGCAGAAGCATGCCTGTAATTTTAGGCTCTTAGTTAACCGGCTGATAAAATTTAAATGATTTAATTTTTTTTTCTTGATACAAGAGAATCCGTTTTCAATCAATCCAATAGTGTCTATACATCGAGGATACTTGACTTCTTTCGCAATATCTCACTGTATCATGTCCAACACGAGTATTTGGTCTCAAAATTTTGCTCAGGACTTCGGATAATACTGTTTTTTCCTCCTATTTTAACCAACTCACTCGAGATAGAAAAGTAATTTTGATTGCACGTGACCTATTCAAGCGAAGAGAATTCGCTGGAGGTCATTTTCGTAAGTTAAATTTTGCTTTGAAGCGCTATCACGCTTGAGAATTATATTTAAAAATCATGGTTGTCCAAAATTTATTCTCAACTGAGTTATTTAATTAAAATATCAGCGATATACTGCAATAAAAATTTACTTTCAGCAAAGAATACCCATGTTGCACGAATCTCAAGATACCAATGCCAGTCCTGGCGACAAGACTTCTCCGTCTAAAAACACGAAACTTGAACAAATGAGGGCTCGGCTCAGACGTATTTCTTACTACGCCAACAGCTAGCTCACCATTACCTCTACTTTATTAGCTTCCCTTTTTACTGATCATACGGTCATTCAGACGGTCTCGGATCTCTGTAAAAAGGAATTCGAGGTCGATAATGCAAAAGCACTTCCAAAATCTGATTGCAATAGCCCTGCCTTGGGAACTATGTCTGACAAGAAGAAAAATTTTGAGAGAATTCGGGCTAACATGAGAAGTAACGCTGACTGCTTCATCTCTTTGTTAACTTCGGCCTCTAGCTCACTTCTCGTTATCAGTTACAGGCACCCAGAGTTTTTTTGGCAGTGGAGAGAATATTAGCAAGAAAAATGAGAATGGACTCGAGGCTGCTGATAACAGTGACACAACTACAAGTAACTCGTTACTCAATACACGTAGATACATAATTTTTCAATAAAACAAATAGAAACCACTTCATTGAATAATCTCAATATAAAAAATGAGAAAACGCCTGTTGACTGCGAAGGATTCTCTCCGGAAAATAATTTATTTTCTACTGGAAGTAGAAAATCGATAGAAGTCGCAAGCGAAGAGGAGAAAGTCGGCGGTACAGAAGAAATGAAGAATATCCGTATCGACAATCTCCCGGATATTTTTGAGAGTATATTCATGATTTGACAGTGAATAAAGTCGAAATGTAGATGAAATTATTGAGGATGTCACACCAATGACGCATACAATTTTCCAAAGATTTGTTTCTTATGAAGAAGAAAAATTCGGCTCGCCTGATGAGCATGTGCATTACATTACCAACTCGTTCAATGACTACTTCGAAGAATACGAAATCCTCGGAGAGGGGACTTCAGGTACGGTTAAAAGATGCATAAAGAAAGCGAACAAGCAGGAATATGCTGTCAAGATCGTGAATTATAGAGGAGATGAAGAACTCAAAGTCCTGGTAATTTATTCTTCAATAAACTATTATTGAGTGATATTGACTAGATCATCACTGAGTTTCGAAACTTACAGAAGTTGAAGCATAAAAACATTGTCGAAGTCATTGAACTCTATGTTGATGAGTCTCGAAATAAGATATACACCATCCTCGAACTTGTCAAAGGAAGAGAAATGTTTGACGTTATCCACGAGCACGGCTCTTATTCAGGTATACTTTTGAATTTAGTTCGATTATCTTATATGACATGACGTAAGAATATGTCGCCTCCACGACATTTAAACAAATACTTTTGGCGATACAATACATGCACTTTAAAGGCGTCTGCCACAGGGACCTGAAGCCAAACAATATACTCGTCTCTGAAGGTATGCTATTTGAAAAAAAAAACTTATCGTTCAAACCATTAATTTGTTATTAGATGGGCTAATTGTCAAGATTACGGATTTCAATGTCTCCAAATTTTCTGAAGAAGACAAAAAGTCTCGCTATACTGGTTTATCGAACGAGAATTACCGCATGTGGACTTACACAGGAACCATAGCGTTCACTGCTCCAGAAGTTTTTACTGATACTGAATACACGTAATTCTTTCAAGTCTTAGCTTTCTAACTTACTTACTTCATTTTTCTCTCTTTATTAGCGAAGCTGTCGATATGTGGAGCGCCGGAGTCGTATTGTATACGATGCTTAGTGGCTGTCAGCCATTCCAAGCGGAATAGTAACTAATTTCTCGCAAAACACCATTTATTTAATCGATTCACTCAATTTAAGTGTCAGCGATCTTATTGAACTCATCAAGAAAGGAGAAATCAGCTTCCAGGAGGCTGCTTGGGAAAAAGTTTCACCTGAAGCTAAAGATCTTGTCATCCATCTCCTTAACAAAAATTACAAGGAGAGGTATTCTCCTTCACAAGCACTTGCACATCCTTGGATTCAGAATGTATTCTACTTATCATTATAAGAGCTTGCTAATCACATATAACAGATCAAAAAAGTCTCTGCAAAGAAAATGTCTGCGACAATTCAGAATCTTAAATGCAATGTTAGAAGAAATGCAAGACAAGGTTTTTTACATGAACCGATGTCAGGGTTAATAAAGCGTCCGGAAATTATGGAGGCTGAGTTCAACGAGGAAGATACGCCTGGTCCGGTTATTAGAAAAAGAAAAAACAAACTGCATACGGTTTCAACTTTAAAGTTCCATAGAAAGATTCCGGATATTGGAGCTGATGGAGTGATTGAAAACGAAGCAGAAGAACTGGGGGACGAGTCGAATCTATCTTAAAACGTAGTACTTTGACATTGTTCAATATCTAATTCTCAAATCTTTTAAAAAAGGCCATTTTTTGATAATAATGGCTCTTATTTCTAACACGTTGAATTTATTTTCGTCATGTTTTGTATGAAATATATTAACCGCTTTGCCAAAATACTAATGAGGTTGCCTGGAACTTAAAAGTGTGAATATATACAATGTATACAAGGAGGGTTATAATCGAGCACCGATACTAATGGATTTCTGATGAGGAATTTAAAGAGAGATCTCAAATAATCTACCTACAATGCGATAATTACTGATTAAACGTCTAGACAATGGAAATAATTCAATTAATCAAACAGCGTTAAGTCAGTATTAGTATCAGGCTCACCGTGAATGATATAACTTCGTAATATTGGTATCGAGACGTTACTAACCAGCAAAAAAAAGAAAACTTCAGGAGGATAAAAAAAAAAATTAAATGAACTGCCTTAATTTGGGTTACTCGGTTTTCGATGACTCCGAAAAAGAAATTTTCGTGAGTTTTTGATTTCTGTGAAGATAGAATCAAAAGATAAACAACACAAACTCGTCAATTTAAGTTAAATTAGCATAACACAAGCGACTCTCGCTTCATTAAGTCTAATTAGCAAGTATGGAGTTGATCTAGATAAATATTTGATGAATTATGCAATCAGAGCCAATATATCGAACTAAGAGTGATTAGCCAGTTTGAAGTCATTCTCCTTACACGAAAATCGAAAAAGCTGCTGCTTTCCAGCTCATGCCATTAAGATTGGAATTCGATCCTTGAAATAGGTGACTAATGCGAAGAATTTCCCGTTTTCTTTCGAAATATGCTAAATTTGAATAAATTCACTAGTTTCCAGAAAATTCCAATGAATCACTCGCAGACCATAGACTGCCTGTTTCCAGCACCCTAAAGTCAAAGGAAATTGAGGTTGATTTTGCTATCAGCACTGAAACTTCTAGAGCCAGCGAGGCAGAGTCACCTATTTTAATAATCGCACGCTGCTTATCCGATAATATATTTTTTTCTGACGACACTAATCGTTTCTGACAAGAACTAACTGAATCGAATCTGATTGGCTGTTCCGTCTTAAATTAAAAGTCGAATACTCAATTTTCTATAATTCAGTTTTAAACAACTAACAAAACCCATGACCTTCGCTTGCTAAAGTCACTACGCCTCCTGGTTAACACCATGGCAAACACAAACCCTTAGACCAATAACTTTATGACTTTTCCTATTGAAAACAATTTCAATATGACCAACTCCATCCCAATGTTCAAATTATTCAACACAGAAGCACTTCTTAACAGTGACTGTCAGTCACTGATGGCCAGAGCCGAAGGCTCCTTTCTCAACTTCCCTGAGAGCATCTCTTTCGAAGAGCCAATCCCAACCGGTCCAAAAAAGAGAGGTAGAAAGAAGAAGGTTGTCTTGGCAAAGGATAACTTTGCACCAACCATTACTATCAAAGAGATCATCGAAAACGACAAGTTCGGCTCGCCAATGGAAGCAGAGGTAACTATTTGTTAGCCGTATTGAGTTGCTTAGATTTTGATATTAGAAATTACTCAATGAACAGAAATCGAAGAAATTGAGAGAAATGAGGGCCAAAAAAGACTTCAAGGCTGTTGAGTTACATCCTCAGGAGAGCAGCTCATCCCAAGGCACTGCTAGTCAGGCTGAGGAAGTGCCTTTCACAGGAGCACCTACTCTCAAGATAATTGATGGCAAAATCGTGCTTGAAGACAACATCGCTGCGCTGCCATCCCTCAAAGACAAGGCACATGAACTCGCTGTGTCGAAGCCTAAAACTTTGAACTCAATGTCTTTCAGAACGAAGACCCAGTCCAAAAAATGGACCGAGGAGGAGGATAACCTCTTCTATAAGGTAAAATACTATTTTAATAACGAAAGTTCTAATTCTTGAGTAGCTCCTCGGAATGTTTGGTCCTGATTTTTCTATGATGGCCTTGGTATTCGAGACAAGAACTAGAAACGAATTGAAGAACAAATTCAACAGAGAAGATCGCCTGAATTGTGCCAAGGTCGACCAGGCCTTAGGCAGAACGAAGAAGTACGTTAAAGCTCTCGAGGGCAGATTTAGCGCTCAGGCACAAGCTCGTGCTCTTGCTGATACGTGCGAAATGTCAACACAAGCCACAAATGAGAGAGCAGAGGCTACGGAAACTGAGTTGTGGGCAGTTCCTACCATCCGCAACACGAGCTCAACAAGCAGCATCGATACTGTGGAGATGAATATCTTCAGAAAGATTAATTCAATGCTTGACAAAGATCAGTCTGAAATCGAATTAGATGAATTTAAGCCAGCAGCTATTGTTCAAGAAAGAAAGGAGAAAACTAGTACAAATGATGTAAATAGAGCGAGCTTTTCACTGGAAAGGGCAGAGCCTCGAATTGAAAAAGAAGTGACCAGCACAAAATTGAGAATGGAGCCTGTTTCTGCGATAGTGGAGGCGAATACTGATGCAATTCAAGAAATAGAATTAGAGAAAACTACATGCGAGACTGGGAAGCCTAGAAATTTATTTTTCAGTTAACCGTAGTAATCCATATTTTTTAAATAGAAAGAAATTTCAGATTTAAATATTAATCGAATGAAAGTGTGTACTTTCGTTCGCAAAGACCAAATTCTCTTACAAAATAATTTCCGCTTTTTATATACTATAGACTCGCTCAACATCTGTCTTGAATATCGATTAGAGTAGAAAATAAGGTAGATAGGAATATAAGCTCGATATTTTCTTTATAATAACAATGTTTTGAAATAAAAACGTTAGGATATAGATGCTTGAAGAGTCGCCTATAGTTTCAGAAGTAATGTACCTTTACAAATCTCATGGTTTATTGAAGTGGACGAGAGATTTTAGCACTATGACTTTTGTATGTAAGCAACTTGTTTGTTTGTACACAGAACTCAATAGAAAGCAAATTAAGAAGATTTCGTTGTGTCCAGCTTCATTGTGGTAGCTTGCTTTCTTTGAAAATACATAGTATCTTATTCAGTGCAATGGAAAAGAAAACGTTTTTCCAGATGTTATTTCTACTTACATGTTGCCTTTTAAGCTGATAGCACTAAAGCTTCTAGATGAAGAGAATAGAAATGGTGATGTTCTCAACAAAATGTTTCATTAGATAGATAAAGGTTATATATTAATCCTCATATAACTGCTGTCAGTTTTTGAATTATTGAATTATTGAATTATCTGAGATTTTTTAGTTTTGTTCTTTGTGAGCACTTCTCATATCAATTAGAGATATTGGATAACTTTTTAGTGCTTGTGAAAGAAATCTCACATATTAACGGAGAAATATCTCGAGCTTGTTATGGATTTCGTCTTTCCCTTATAGAATTCATTCTTTCCCTCTACCTATTGAGTGTCTGAAAATCGAAACTACCCACTACCCAATCTTTTGTGAATTTATCAGCTGTACTTATTTCATAGCTAATCGTAAAATGCAATCTCATGTGAAATAATTCAATTTATTCCCTTTACCACATCTATCATCTATATGTATTGTTATTTTCCTTTTTTCCTCTTAAAAATTTGAAATTATAATTTGATTAATACAATTCATTAAAAATTGCTGTGTATCCGTAGAGTACAATCACTACGAAATCAGTAATTATACTAAGTTAGGAGTTTTATTCTCAATAATCCGATTTTCTCGCTAAAGTATTAGTAATTACAAATCAAAGTTAATAATTAATAGTAAATTGGAAATTAGTTTTAATAACTAGATGCATATATCCTGATAATTATGAAATGTGTATCAATACGACTAAAATTACTTTCAGAGCACACTTAAAGTAAAAAATGAAGAAGGCAAAGATATATATACTTTCCACAAAATGGAAGTATATAATGTATGACGTCAGTAATTGTAGAAGAGTTGCTCAGATTGATAGAAGCCACAAACCTTAGCGCGATCAAACATATTTGGGTTGTAATACCTCTTGGGCTTTACTCGTATTCTTTGGGCAAAGAAGCTTTCTTTTGCAATTTTGTGTAGTCATGGCATACATACACATACAAAAAATATCGTCAAAACAGAATTTTTGGCTACATTCCATTCTCAAGACAATGAGCAATGAAAAATATCCAAATTATCCAATCCAATAAAATGAAACAATTCTACCCCCTCAGCAAATAGACAAAAAAATAGAAAGGCGAAAAACCCCATATCATTTCAAAAACTACAGAGAATGAAGCACCCCCAATTTTTAAATATTAATTAATTAATTGCTTCTGGAATCTGAACTGATTGATTCCCAGAGAAGTCCAGTCAGTACATACTGAAATTAGCCTTTCATTGTTGATATGAGGACAACTACACAGCCACCTTCTCTCATCGCGAAAACCCACAGCAAGAAATAGTAAAAATCTGATTACATGTATTGCCACTGTTTTTATTTTTTCACTCTCACTGACACATTTCTGCAACCCAAAATTTTCACAGTTTTCTCTATATTATAGCTCGAATATGCTTAATTTGACTCCCAAGTACAGACTTCAAGGAAACTCTCATCAGAACTTAATAGATAACCATGATTAGTAATGTACTATACTTAAAGCAAGGCGTTTCTTACAAATTTCATCAATATTAGAGTAACAAGTGAAATGTGTCGCTAAATCAACTGAAAACTGCATCAATACCAGTATCGGACAGTAAGAGCTAATTCAATAATATTTTATTAGGCTTCTTTTCCTTTCAGAAATTATAATATTCCGTGATTCCAATATTATTAAAAACCCAAACCTCCATAACATGCTAAACCTTTTCAAGAAAACTGGGATTACCAAATCTCTAGTGAACAGAGCTCTTGCAGCCTACCATGAAAACGTTATTGACTACTTTGAGAAGCCAAGAAACGTCGGCAGTCTTGATAAAAATGACAAAAACGTCGGCACAGGTATTTCAACAAAGAAATTTCGTTTTCTGAATAACCTTGTGAATTAGGACTTGTTGGTGCACCTGCATGTGGAGACGTGATGAAGCTTCAAATTAAAGTAAACGAGGAAGGTAAGATCGAGAAAGCCGTTTTTAAAGTAGAATTGTCCTCTCTTTTCTTATATTAATTCATTTTTTCAAAGACATACGGCTGCGGGTCGGCAATAGCTAGCAGTTCATACGTCACAGAACTCGTGAAAGGAATGACTTTGGATGAGGCCGTTAACATCAAAAATACAGGTATATTTTTTTTGTGAAAAATGAAATTTTTTTCTGATGACTTATTATGCCCAAATTAGACATTGCATCTTATTTGAAGCTGCCGCCTATCAAACTACATTGCAGCATGCTCGCTGAGGACGGAATAAAGAAAGCAATCGACGATTACAGAAAGAAAAATCCAAATGCGAAATTCAGTGTCGAGACTTCTTCAGCAGCAAAAGATTCTGGAAAAGAGCCAGAGTCTCATGCGTAATAGCAGCGGAATTTTCGATATAATAAGCCGATTACATGGAACTTAATTGATGCTCTCAGATTATCTCATGAGCTTGCATGAATATTTCGATAAGTTAAGGTAGGCTCACAGTTGGATATTATTTGAGATGGGAAGGCAATTTGTTTTAATGTATACATATATTTAACGTAGTGAATGGATGTTGAATGAATATTTAAGGTAATCGAAAAACTTAGCAGCATCTATTGTAAACGAATCCACATTATATAAGCCTTTTTCTGGACTGATTGTTAGAATAACTAAGTGAAATCAAATAGAGAACAAATATTACTTACTTTCATTAACACATTTGCATGGTGTCACAATGAATTGTCATTTCTGTTCACTGAAATGTCTGTGAGGAGATCCTTTTATAGCTTATATCTGGGAAAGAATTGCTGCTAAGATGTAATTTTGCTGGACTGGCAACTTTCGTTTTTGATATCATATAATTCAAACAAACATTCTAAACAATAACTTGAGAGTCTGAAGCCTTGAGAAAAATTAAAAGATTTGAAAATCGGAAAAATAATTTCGTTGTCTCAATTTGAACATGATGGAGTCATCGCCTCAAAATGATCCTAATATCATAGTAATGCCATACGATATCGATTTAGTCATCGAACGTGTGAATTTGGCTGTTACTTTTCCTTGCCATTTAGCAGTAGCGTTAAAACAAGGTATATCACGAACTTAACGAGAACTTCATCCCCTTCATTCCTAGGTGGAACCAAGAAAGAGACCTCACTTAAAGAATTTGACGTGAAATCTGCAAGCTGCGAGTTTAAAGAGGCAATGCCACTCTCTTGTACTTTCTATTATGATAAAATGCTCAGAAAATTCCAAGAAAAAACAGTAACTTCAGACTGTCGCTCTTGCCCTTACAGCTTTTTTCAACAAGTGCAATTTCCTCGTTATCATCAACGTACCTAAAGGCAAAAAAGTTGCAGGAGGTTGTGATATTGACCTTTCCTCATATCTCAATCAGGAAATACTCTGTACCCCACATCGCTTAACTCCCTTTCAGTCTAACCCGTTGTTGTTCTCGACAAGATAAAACAGAAAGTTTCAAACTAGAAAAATGCCCGGATCCTAGGGCCACGGTTACCGTGCATCTTAGATTTAGAAGTGTGAAGCAAGCAGAGCAACCAGGGTATAACATTTTGCTGAGAAAACATTTAAATGATTTGGCATATAGACTGACTAGCTCTTTAACAAAGCCGTCATTCAGTCTGCTTGGTGACCAAAAGGAAAATAGGCAAGAAGGTATAATATTGAGATAATAACAGAGAGTATTTATGCTTTATCTTCAGTAAAAACACAGGAAGTCGGGAAGAATAGACCGCTTGGGAACGAGTTCAAAAAACAAGAACCAATTACGTCGACGCTAGGTCAAATGACCTTTTCCAAAGAAGATACTCTTAAGCAAGGAATGTCTTCAAATGCGGACAAGCTAGTTGAAATGTTGAAAAAAGAAAACGATAATCTGAAACAGTTAGTGGCTTCAAGAGATAGAGAAATAAGTCAACTAACCCAGCAGGTGGGTAATAATCGAAGAAACATTGAGGCTCTAGAAGAAAAAGATAAGCGAATAGCGGCTCTTCAAGAGCAGCTCGAAAAGGCCCGGAATACTTTTCTTGCCTTCGGCAATGAGAAAAAATCTATGCTTGAGCACATTGAGTCGTTGAAAGCTGAACTCGCTACTGAGTCAAAAAAATTAAAGGATCAGATTCATGCTGGAGGCCTCGACTTCCAAAGAGTGAATAAGGATCTCCAAGAGCAAAAAGCATTTAATGTGAATTTAACGAACCAACTCTCGGCCCTGAAGCAAGAAAATGAGACACTTCACAGAGAAATTAGCTCTTTAAGGCAAAAGAATGAGGGTCTTGAGAGAGACACCGTGGCGCAGGTTAATCAAGCGAAAAAGGAGAACGATGAGCTCAGAAAAGCAAACCAAGCTCTCGAAAGTCAATATGATGCTCTTAAAAACCAAGTGAGCTCTTCCACTCAGGGTCTTGGACAGAAAGAGGCAGAAATTAACGCATTAAACGGTCAAATCAATCAATTCAAAAAGCAGATTTCAGATCAGATAGAGCAAATTAAGGTGCTACAAAAAGAAAGCCAACTTGAAAAGGAAAGAAACAGAACTCTAGAGCAAGATGCGGATAGCGCCAAAAAACAAATCGAAAGCCTCACATCTGAGAAAGAGGATTTAGAGGAGGAAGTCTCAAGAATAACAACCCAATTAAACAGTGCGAAAGAACTAAATAAACAGGTCGATGATCTGATGAAACAAGTGGATGAGCTCTATTCTGAAAAGAAGAAACTTAAATCAACTACTGAGAACCTAAACCGTCAGTTAGAGAACTCAGAGAGAGAACTAAAGAAAAAAGAAGACCAACTACAGTCGATGCGAGCCCAGCAAGATGGTATTCAAGGTGATTTGGAGAGTTATGAAAAAGAAATTGGAGAATTAAAGCACCAGCTCGATGCATCAAAGCAGATCATGACTAATTTACAAAACGAGATTGCTGCAAAACAGTCGACTGATGATGTTCATCAGAATGAGCTGAGGAGACTGCAAAGGCAAATTGATGAATATCAGGAAAAAATAGAGCAGCATGAGCAAGAAATGGAGGCATTGACGAAAGAGTTAGAACATACGAAACAAGAACTTGAAGCAGCTGAAAGCGCCGAAAAGCAGTCCAAAGAGCAAGCGAAGGAATTAACGGCGAAAATTCAGGAGCTTGAGCTTGATTTAAATCACAGTCAAAAAGAGTTGCAAAGAGAAAGAGAGAGGTTCGAAGAAGGTAGCACTGAGGCCGCTCAGCAGGTAGAAAATGAAAGAAGAATGCTGACGGAAGAAAATCAAAATTTGCAAAAAGAGCTGCTCAAACAGCAAGAGTCAGTGCAACAGCTCACCGATGAGAATCGAGAGTTGAAAGAGGAGATAGAGCTGTTAGAGGCAGGCGTGAAAGACTCAAATGAAAAACATAAAGGTGAGCTAGCGACTTTCAAAGCTGAGATTGAGCGATGCAATGAGATTCTGCGAGAAATAGAAGAGAGCAAAGAGCATCTACAATCCGAGAACGAATGGTTGCGAAAGAACGGAGAGTCGCAGGTGGAGACTATTAATCAAATGGAAGCTCAGGTCCATCGTTTGGAGGAAGAGCTTGAGAGAAAAGTTCAGGAAGTTGAGAATTTAAAAGCAGATATCCAAACGTATGAAGACCAGCGAGTCAATGAGAATCATCAGCAGGGAACAGAAATGGAATCTCTGCAAGACGAATTAAGAGCCTTGCGTGAATCGAAGGGTGCTGAGATAGCTAAACTACAAAAGATAATTGAGCAAACCTCACATGACTCTGGTCTGGAGGTGAAAAGGCTAGAGGCAACCGTTTCAGAACTTGAGGAAAGAATTAACCAGCTCGAAGAAGAAAAAAGGGAGTTAGAAGCTAATAATCGTGGTTCGAGCGAAAAACTCGAGAAACTTAAGAGTCTTCTTCATCAGGTACATTTGCTTCTATTCCGAGATCTTACCAAGCTTTTTTTGGGTATTATCAGACCACGGAAGAGTTAGATGAGATGAAGAACGAGCTGGAATCTACGAAACACGAATTAAATGTCGCTATCGAAGAGCAACATGTTTCCAAATCCATGAGCGTAGATGCTGCTGATAAAATTAATTCAGAAATAAAGAAGGTGAATTTTTTTTTTTCCCCATTACTGAGGGTTATCTAACGAACTGCAGCTAGAGCAACAGACACAAGAGCTGACGTTGCAGAAAATGGAGCTGGCTGAAGAAAACGATCAACTGCAGGAGAAAATAAAAGAGTTGGAGCAAACTATCGAAGAGAATCAAAGAACGATTCAAGAGTTAGAGAGTAAACAGGCTAGTGCAGGAGAAAAGAAAGAGGAGGATATTTGGAGTTTTGAACCTTCAAACTATACACTATCAGTTGATATCTATAAGGTAGTGATGACAATAATAATACTAATCCCTTACTAATAATCGTTGTCAAAATAGGATAAATTCGATGAGCTCGAAAAAGAATTCAAGGCGTATAAGAAAGAAATGAAAGGGAAATTACGCGAAAAAGAAGAAGAAATCGAGCAACTTAGAGCAACCCAGAATCAAAAATCAGACTTAAATGATTTGTGGGGCGCTAACGATAACGCAGACGAGGATCTTCAGGTAGTGCATGTTATATGTTGAATGAATGAAATATAACTATAAATGCAAAAGGCTAAAATAAAGGAGCTGCAATCAGAACTCGAAGCAAGCCGAGCAAACGCTGACAAAATGACTTCAGAACTTCAACAAGCTGAAAACGAACTTGAAAATGCAAAATCGAGCGTAAAGGAGCTCGAGGAGCAAATCCAACAACTTAGAGCTGAGAATCAATCTCTCGAAAGCAAGCTTGAAGCCTTCTCGGCTGAAAATGATTTCAAACAGACTGATAATGAAGAAATTGAAGCCTTGACACGTGAGAGAGATGACCTAAAAGTTAAGGTAGCTCAACACTTGGAGCAGCTGAAATCCTTGCAGAAAGAGCATGATGTGAAGATAAAATCTTTGCAGCAAGAGAGAGATTCTCTGAAAGCAGATTTCGATAGCCAGCTGGGAGTTTATCAGCAAAACACACATATGAAAGAAGCTCAATTAGCCAAACTTTCTCAAGAGTGTGATAAACTCCGCAGCGAGGTCCAGAAAGAGAAAAGCAAGTACAAACTTTTAGAAAACGAGTACGAAACAGAGAAAAACGAGCTGCTTTCGCGAATTCAAGCGCTGGAAAGGGGTGAGCAAGGAGGACATAACGATCAAAGTGAATTAGCAGCTGAAAATGAAGAACTTAAGGAGGCCATTCAGGGTTTGGAAGAAGCTCTTAATGAAGCAAACAGCCGAATCAAAGAGCTTCAGCATGTTGAACAAGAGAGTGATTTTCTTGCTTTAGAAAATCAAAAGCTGCTGAAAGAGATCAAAGACTTGAAAGCCCAAGCCATAAAGAGTCCCAAAGGTGCTGGTGCTCCTTCAGAGGAAATTCAACTATTGAATCTTCAACTTGCTGAGCAGAAGAACAGATATCAGAGCTTAAATGACGAATATTTACGTCTTCAGGTATTGCTGCTATTCAATTATTCTTTAGTGTTAATGATATCTGTTTGCAGAATGCGTATCAGAAGATGAACAGTTCTAAGTCGGATGACACGCTTCAAAAGAAAGTTACAGAGTTGGAGCAGATGCTCTCGATCACTCAAGAGCAGTTGGTAGATAGCAAGCAGAAGCTTGGAAACGCGCTGAATGCAGCTCTGGATATCGGAGGAGATGAGCTGTGGGAGAAGATTTTTAGTCGCATTAATGATGCTGCAGTATAAAATTATTCTGTATATATGCCGTGATTGAGAATCAATGGCAAAATATATCTGCTTTTTCATTGTAACATTCAGTAAGTTCTCATAAATTATTGATGTATCTCAAGATATTTTATAGTGCCATTAGTATTCCATGTTTCTTCAGAGGTTTTAAAAAGTTGGAAGTTTGCTCGTTTCTAGTTAAAGAAAAGTTGGCTGCTATTGCTGCTAATTAAGGAAGCTTTGGTTAATAATCACTCGAGCCTATGATCTTGCTTAAATATGTCACACAAGATAGCAATTGAAGAAGTGCTAAATCTAACTGTCTGGAAAAATTAGGTAGGACATTATGAATTGTAAATTGTAGAATGCAAATTTAGTTGTGGAAAAAAACTGTTGCCATTCGCAGTGTGGCTCACTCTAGGAATCCTCGTAATGGGTTTGGTTCTCTTAGACAGACTTTTGGAAGTGATTTTAAGTGTTTTGCTGTTATTGGAGCGACCAAGAATAGAATGCGAAATAGCTAATCGATAGATCCTGCAT